>Ga0164318_10004308_pt1 | contig 13657 bp, 13 predicted proteins | sample GuaBasSedimGuay9_FD_113734 | JGI IMG/M metagenome (GOLD analysis project Ga0164318, IMG submission 113734) | Subseafloor sediment microbial communities from Guaymas Basin, Gulf of California, Mexico - Guay9, Core 4571-4, 0-3 cm | ecosystem: Environmental > Aquatic > Marine > Hydrothermal vents...
ATTGGTGAACCGGATGAACCCAAACTGGAAAGACCTGAGTTCTGGATGGTAAAGATTTCTCCCTTTGGTCGAAATGACATGGCAGCGCGAATCATGACACATTAGCGTGAACGGTTACCAAATTCCTAACCAGGGAAAAAGAGAGTCTGAATTCTCGATCAGTAATATGATAAGGTATAGCGTAATTTCATTGGTGCCCCTTTCTAAGTGTTTTTACAGCTACTTAATCTACCCTAGGAAGGGGGCATATGCTTCTCATTAAGCCTGGAAAGATCAAAATAATTCCCTGCCAAAGAGTGTAAACGGTTATACATCATGAATACGGTTCGAATAGGTTTCGGCTATGACGTGCACAGGCTTGTGACCAGCCGCGCTCTTGTTCTGGGAGGCGTAAAGATCCCCCATCCTTATGGCCTCCTTGGCCACTCTGATGCGGACGTCATAATACATGCCCTGTGTGATGCAATCCTTGGGGCTGCCGCCTTGGGCGACCTGGGACGGCATTTCCCTGACAGTGATCCGCGCTATGCAGGAATTTCAAGCATAAAACTCCTGGAAGAAGTGGTTCAGAAGATTGCCTCTTCCGGCTGGAAATTGGGAAATGCCGATATCACCCTGGTTGCCCAGGTCCCTAAAATCGCTCCTTTTGTTACCGAGATGGAGAAAAATATCTCTGATGCCTGCAAAGTATCTGCGGATCATATCAACATCAAGGCCACTACCACCGAAGGACTTGGATTTACAGGGACCGGAGAGGGTATGGCTGCTTATGCGGTTGTAACAATTCTCAGGGTTTTCGCAGTATAATTGATTTCTTTTTTAAATTCAAAATTTAGAATTCAAAATTGTGTTTGAACAGCCTTTTCGTTCAGACACTAAATGGCATCTGTAAGATCATAAGGCCCGGCCAGTTTGTTTCCGGTCCTGTTGTATAGCTGGGAATCCTTGATTGAGATCTCTCCTGCGGCAAGGGATCTTATGGTCTGGACGATGAGCGGAAGCTCTCTTTTTACTCCCTCATTGCGGATTTTGGCAAAAAGTGGTTGCGATTCTCCAAATGATTCCCTTATCTCCTCGATGCTTGATCTTTGAAGCTCATGCTCAAACTGGTCCCACAGGGGGTCCCAGGCATCTCCCTGTATGGAAAAAGAGCAATAGGTAACAGCAGGCCCTTTGTCCAGCTCAGGAGTCACAAGGTGCATCATGACTCCGGTCTTGCCGGCTTTTTGATCCAGCAACTGCCAAATTACTTCCTGCCAGGTTCCGGCAGGGCCTCCCGGGGCCGCTGGATGGAGATTGATAATTGAGAGTTTCCGGCAGACCTCCGGGCTGACTACCCACATATAGCCTGCAAGTACCACCACCTGGGCCGGGAAACCTTTAACCTTATTAATAAGGACCTCTTTGTGATAGGTCTGTCTCCATGCGTCACGATCCTGTTTTCTGATATCCGGGCGAAAACGCACTGCTGAAAGACTGACCACAGGGATACCATGGCCTGCAGCCATTTCTGCCAACCTGTCACTGAACTCGCTTTCTCCGGGTTCCCTTGAAGAAAATACATACGAGATTTCTCCGGGGATGATCCCATTGTTAATGGCGTTGTAAACAGTCTCAAACAGATCAATGGCCGCCTGGTCTCTGCCCGTGGTCCACCAACCGAAAGTCCACATATTTCCTCCTTTTTCAGACCTGATTCCGCTGAAAATACCCCATCTGCTGCGTTGCTTCAATTTCCTCGTCACTGCGACGTACGCTAAGTACGCCTCGTTCCTCGAAAATCTCGCGCCTTGCATCTGGAGCATTTTGAGCGGAATCCTGTTTCAGGACTTTTTGCAATGTAATCAAATCTATAGCCTAGCCAGCCAATCCCTGCCAAAGGCCGACAGAGAAAAGGCGGCAAGTCGTACACCGGACCTGAGACATTCACTGGCCGGTGCCCCTTGAAGCATTACGTGCAAAAAACCTGCATTAAATGCATCTCCCGCACCGGTGTTGTCAACTATTTTTAAGACCTTTTCAGCCGGAATTGTCACAGATACCTCAGAACTATAGATGGTTGCGCCTTTTGGACCCTGTTTGCATACTATGACAACCCCCCCTGTGTCTTTGAATAGGTTTAATCCCAAGGACTTGTGATCTGTCCGGTTCTCACTCAGCAGGGGATAAATGGCCTCAAGTCCGGCCCTGCCTGCCATGCCTGTCATTATCTTAACTTCTTCTTCTGTGATGAAGAGTATATCCGTCCTTTTGAGAATGCCTGACAGGGCCTCAATGCCCCTTGCTGCATAAAGCTCACCCGGATCAAAGGAAAGGACCTGCTCCGGCTTAAGGGCATTGGCTATCTCTTTCTGAATAGAGATGCCGCGAGACTGAACCAGGGAACTGAAATGGAGTACTTTTGTATTTAACACGCTTTTCAAAATTGCAGAATCCGGAAATTCCACCTCACTGTCATGGGGTGCAACAAACATGGCCCTGTCCCGCTGCGCCTTCTCTATAATAATGATACAGATTGCACTCCTGCCGACCTGCTTCACAAGGGATAAATCCACACCCTTCATAGAACTCAGCATGAAGTTCCCTGCCTGGTCTTCACCTGCTGTACCGATGAAGCCGGCCCTGTGACCGAGACGGCTGAGAGCACATATGGTATTGGCGGAAGAGCCTCCTCCGCTTTTGGCCATGAGAGTCCCTTGGCTATCCAGAAAATCCATAAGGGCTTTTGCCATTTCGTGATCTCCTGATATCTCATGCCCGGAATGGAGATCAAATCCCGCTGACCGCACATCTTCAAGGTTATCCACCTCATAGACAAAATCGAGATTGATCGCCCCTGACCCTAAAAAATCGATCATGTTGTCAATCACCTCTTCTCATCTTCTGCCGGACCTTGATCATGAACAAATTCCGGCGCTTGAAGCGTCCTTGACGACCTTTCTACAGGCGACACAGGTGGAATTTCTTTTTTTGATGTAGCGCCAAGTTCCGTAAAGCGCCGGGCTGCCGGAAGTATTCGACTCTCCAAAGAACCTGCGGCCCTGTTATAAGTCTCTACGGCTCGATCCAGTCCCTTACCCACTCCGGAAAAATGGTCGGCAAAAACACTCAGGCGTTCATAGAGCTCGTACCCGATTTTGCTTATTGCCTGAGCGCTTTCGGCAATTTTCTCCTGTCGCCATCCGTATGCCACAGCACGAAGCAAGGCAATCAGTGTGGTCGGTGTCGCAAGGATTGTGCAGTCTTTTACTCCCTTTTCGATTAACCCCGGGTCCTGTTCAAGGGCCGCACTGAAGAAGTTCTCCCCGGGTAAAAACATTACAACAAACTCAGGAGTCGGCTCAAACTGCTGCCAGTAGGCCTTTGAACTCAATTTTTTCATGTGTTCATGAACCTGACGTGCGTGGTCCTTCAGGTGTTCGATTCTCGATTTGTCATCTTTGGCCTCCATGGCCTCCAAATATGCCTGGAGCGGAGCCTTGGCATCAACCACCACATTTTTCCCGCCCGGCAGTCTGACTATCAGGTCAGGCCTGATGTATCCGTCATCGGTTGTTACTGTTTTTTGCTCAACAAAATCACAGTGGGGCAACATGCCGGCAATTTCAATGACCCTCTTGAGCTGGATTTCACCCCAACGACCGCGTACCGAAGGGGCACGCAGGGCCTTAACCAGATTTCCTGTCTCTGACTGAAGTTTCTCCTGTGTGGTAATCAGGGACTTTACCTGCTCAGACAGACCGCCATAGGCCTCTTTCCGCGCCTTTTCTATTTCCTGTATCTGATAATCAACTTTTACCAGAGATTCCCTGACAGGTAAAACCAGGTTTTCTACTGCCTTTTGCCGTTGCTTCAGGTCGCCCTGGGCCTCAACCTGGAATTTCTCAAGTGTGGCCTTTGCGAGTTCGAGAAATGACTGGTTATTGCTCTTAAGGGCTTCGGCGGAAAGGGCCTTAAATGCATCAGCCAGGCTTGCCTGTGCTCTGTTTAACAGATCCAGCTTCTCTTGAATGGATTTTCTTTCATCTGCAATACGGGTCTCTAATTCTGATAATTGCGTCTTAAGTTGGGTGTTTTCTTCCTGGAGTTGTGAAATTTCGGCTTCCTTGACATTCAGCGAATCCTTTAGTTCAGGAATGCGGGAACTCCTCTCCTCGGCGGCCGAACGTCTCTCAGACTCGGCCTGAATTTGATCTCGAAGGTCCTTTGTCTCATTATTTGCCTTTTTAAGGGCGGCTCCAAGGTCCTGGATCTGGTTGTTTCTTGCAATGAGTTTTTCATTTAGGGCAACACGCTCAGATTCGCTTTCTAATCTTAATTGTTTCCGGACCTGCGTAATTTCGGCACGATGGAAAAGCCAAAAAACTCCGGCCCCTGAAACAATGCCAGCAATGAATATTAAAACCGGAATAATGTTTTCCATAGTCTAACTCCAGGCCGGTTATACCGGTCATAAAGGAACTCCTCCTTAACTTTAGGCACTTTAATTCACTTTAATTAAATCAGTCAAACCCATCATTCCAATACTCCATCATTCCAATACTCTATTTGCGAAGCGAAGCGGAGCTAAGTTCCGGCATGTTTTGGAAGTATATTTTTCTTCCAATGCCTTTTGATTATTGGATAACTTTGTTGATTCAAGCCTTGGTTTGACCTGCTCAATTCCCTTGACACCCCTGGTAAATCTTGTTATCAACTTCAACGCTTTGAGGACAGATTTTTGTATAATTTCAAAGAACTTTGGGAAGGCGCGTAGCTCAGGGGGAGAGCGCTACCTTGACGCGGTAGAAGTCGGCGGTTCGATCCCGCCCGCGCCTACCAGTGCCTGTTTTCTATCCTTATCCCGGAGATTTTTTTAAAAGGCACCTTTTCTTGCCCATTTCAAATGGCAAAGATGCCTTTTTCTGCTTTGAACAGAGAGACCAATGACAGAGACTGAAACAGATGTCATCACTGTAACCTTTAATGGTGAGAACACAGAACAGGTTACAGGCGGAACTCCTGCTTCCGAATTCCTGGCCGGCATGCTCAGCAAGAACAGATCAAAAAAGACAATTCTTGTCCGGATTGACGGGGAATTAAAGGATACTTCCACGCCCCTTACACATGACTGTAGAATAGAGGCTGTATTGCCAGGTGATGATGATACCCTTGAGGTGTTGAGGCATTCTGCGGCCCATATTATGGCCCAGGCCGTTAAGGAACTTTTCCCGGACGTACAGGTAGCTATAGGTCCGGCAATAGAAAACGGGTTCTACTATGATTTTGATTACCAGAGGCCCTTTACCCCGGAAGACCTGGAAAAAATAGAAGCCGGGATGAAGGAGATCGTAAAGAGGTCTCAAGATATAACAAGAGAAGATATATCCCTGGATGATGCGAAGAAACGATTTAAGAAACTTGGAGAAAGATACAAGCTTGAGATCCTGGATGAACTTGATGATCAGGGGGAAGAAAAGGTCTCAATATACAGCCAGGGAGAATTCGTGGATCTGTGCAGAGGGCCGCATCTCCCTCATACAGGTCACTTGAAAGCCTTTAAGCTCACCAGCCTTGCAGGGGCATACTGGAAGGGGGATGAAACCCGGCCGATGCTCCAGCGCATATACGGCACGGCATTTTTTGATAAAAAATCTCTGAAAGAACACCTGAATCGTCTGGAAGAGGCCAAGAAAAGGGATCACCGGCGTCTGGGCAGGGATCTGGACCTTTTTTCCATACATGAAGAGATCGGCCCCGGGCTTATTCTGTGGCACCCCAAGGGGGGCGTTATCCGCAAGATCATTGAGGATTTCTGGCGCGATGAGCACTTCCGGAGGGATTACGACATGCTCTTCACTCCCCATATTGCCCGCAGGGACCTATGGAAAACCAGCGGCCATTTGGATTTTTACAGTGAGAACATGTATCTCCCCATGGAGATTGACAAGATCAGCTATCAGTTAAGACCAATGAACTGCCCCTTTCACATAGCGATCTACAACTCACGTATACGCAGTTACAGGGAACTTCCCCTGCGCTGGTGCGAACTGGGTACTGTTTATCGCTATGAGAGGACAGGCACTCTGCACGGACTCATGAGGGTCAGGGGATTTACCCAGGACGATGGCCATGTCTTTTGCCGGCCGGACCAGCTCACCAAGGAAATTCACGAAATCCTGGACTTGACCCTGTATATCCTAAGGGTATTTGGGTTTGAGCAATATGAGATATATCTCTCTACTCGTCCGGACAAGTATGTAGGCTCGGATGAAAATTGGGAGCATGCAACCGACGCGCTCAGACAGGCACTTGAGACACAGGGGTTGACCTATGAAATAGATCCCGGCGAAGGGGTATTTTATGGCCCCAAGATCGATATCAAGATCAAAGATTGCCTGGATCGTTCATGGCAATGTTCCACCATCCAGGTTGACTTCAACCTCCCTGAGAGATTTGATGTGCGTTATATAGGGGAAGACAGCCGGCCCCATACGCCGATCATGGTACACCGGGCCTTGCTTGGCTCCCTGGAACGGTTCTTCGGTGTGCTGATTGAACACTATGCGGGGGCCTTTCCTCTCTGGTTAGCCCCTGTTCAGGCCATTGTTCTGACCGTAACGGACAGACAGGATCCGTGGGCGGAATCAGTTATCAAAAAGCTCAGGGCCGCAGGCGTCAGGACAAAAGCCGATCTCAGAAATGAAAAGCTGGGGAAAAAAATACGTGAGGCCCAGCTTGACAAAGTCCCTTACATGCTGATAGTCGGCGATCAGGAAATAATTGATATGACCGTAAGCCCTCGTACCAGAAAGGGGCAGAAACTGACAGCCATGTCTGTTGATGATTTTATTGCCATGGTGGAAAAAGAGTGCAGGAAAGTCTTTAATTGTTAATAAGTTCAAAATGAGATAGACAATAAGCTCATAGCTATTGTAGCTCAATAATACCAAGGAGAGAAAATGAAAGCAACCATCTTATTACTCATAACTGTTTTTTTTCTGGGTGGATGTGCTACAACAGGTCAGAGCCAACAGAGCTTAAAAACACATGATATGCGAGAATGTGCGCAGAATTTCACTTACGATGGTAATTTTTGGATTGGACGCACATATAAAACGCATGTATTCATAAAAGGGATATCTAAAGAATTAGCTATGGAGCGAGCAGCTCGTTATACAATTAATGATGGCTGGTCAATTACAAACACTGACAATAATTTGGGTATTATTAGCGCCTCACAAACAGTGAGTTACGGACAAGGGAAAACAGTTCCTATGAATGTTGGAATTGAATCTACAGACGGTGGAGTTAAAATTTCTATGACATATTCCACACAGGGAGGAGTGACTTCACCTCTCGATTCAATTAAAAATCATTTTTGTTCTACAATTGAAGCGGTAAAAGGAAAATAGGCATAACAATCGCGTTAACTCGGGCGCTGAGTTCAAAACAGGGGGGTGTGGTATCGCAAGAGAAATTCCAGTCAATGTAAATTATCGGATCAGGGCCAAGGAAGTACGGCTCGTTGGTGAAGATGGGAATCAACTCGGGGTGGTAGCTCTGAAAGAAGCCTTGGCCAAAGCGGGAGATGTCGGATTAGACCTTGTGGAGGTGGCACCGAATGCCAAGCCTCCGGTCTGCCGGATCATGGATTATGGAAAATTCAAGTACGAGCAAAGCAAAAAGTCCCAGGAAGCCCGGAAAAAACAGACCATTATTCAAGTCAAAGAGATCAAAATGCGTCCAAGAACGGACGTACATGACCTTGATGTAAAAAAGAGGCGAATAAGGCAGTTTATTGGTGATGGAAATAAAGTAAAGGTTACTGTGAGGTTTCGAGGCAGGGAAAACGCCCACCCTGAATTGGGATATGCCTTGCTAAAAAGAATTGTGGAAGAGATGGCCGACATTGCCGTCTCTGAAAACGTTCCTGTCAAGCAAGGTCCGTTAATGCACACAATACTCGCTCCTAAAAAGGATTGACCTAAGATCCTGATGGGGTTATTAATTATCTCTTGTGAACTCGCTACAGACGAGTATGGTTTTTGTGCTACCTGCGGTCTTGCCGCAGAATAAAGGATAAATAATTATGCCGAAGATGAAGACTAGACGCGCTGCGGCCAAGCGTTTTAAAAAGACAGGGACCGGGAAGTTTATGTATAGAAAGGCGGGATCGAGCCATATTTTGACTTCCAAGACACGAAAACGCAAAAGAAGCATGAGGAAAGAGACGGAGATTTCCGAGACAAGAGTCAAGTCAATTAAGAGGATGATACCTTTTATCTGACCTAAAAGAGGAGCTTGAAAAAAAATGCCACGGGTTACAAGGGGCTTTAAGGCCCATCGTCGTCGCAAGAAGATACTCAAAATGGCCAAAGGCTACAGGGGCGCCAGACGCCTCTGTTTCAAACAGGCCAAGGAGACTGTGGAAAGGGGACTCTGCTATGCCTACAGAGACCGCAGGACCAAGAAACGCATGTTTCGCCGCTTGTGGATAATTCGCATCAACGCGGCCTGCAGGCTGAACGGCATGTCCTATAGCCGTTTCATTGAAGGTATAACCAAGGCAGGGGTTGCTGTGGACCGAAAGATGCTCGCCGATATCGCAGTGACAGACTCCAATGCTTTTTCCTTCCTTGTAGCAACTGCAAAGAGCGCCTGCTAAAGAACCGGACATATGCAGGAACGCTTAGGGGAAATCAGGACTCAGGCCCTTGAGTCCATAGAATCAGCGTCCAGCGAGGAAGATCTTAAAAATATAAGGGTCAGGGTCCTTGGCCGTAAAGGGGAGCTGACCATGGTCTTAAAGGCTATAGGGAAGCTTTCTGCTGAGGAACGTCCAAAGATCGGGCAACTGGCCAACAAGCTCAAAAAGGAAATAGAGGCGTCCATCAATGCCGTGAAGGAGGCGTTAAAGGGCGTTTATGTCCGAACCTTTATTCCAGGACTGGACCCCACACTTCCCGGAAGGCAAAAACAGCTCGGTAGATTGCATCCCATCACCCAGATGATGGATGAGATCTGTTCCGTATTTGAGAGGATGGGCTTTACCGTGGCCCATGGTCCTGAAGTAGAACTTGACTTTTACAACTTTGAGGCCCTGAATATCCCTCCTGACCATCCTGCCAGGGACATGCAGGACACGTTTTATATTGATGACAAGGTCCTGCTCCGAACCCACACCTCCCCGATACAGATACGCGCTATGGAGAAGCACAGGCCGCCAATGCGCGTCATTGCACCAGGCAAGGTGTATAGATGCGACTCAGATATAACTCATACCCCGATGTTCCATCAAGTGGAAGGGCTTATGGTGGATAGGGATGTCTCCTTTGCAGGTCTCAAGGGGGTATTGACCGCCTTTATCCAACAGATATTTGATCCGGATACCTTGGTACGTTTCAGACCGAGCTTCTTTCCGTTTACAGAACCCAGTGCGGAAATAGACATTCAGTGCGTTATATGCAGAGGCAAGGGCTGCAGGATATGTTCCCATACAGGCTGGCTGGAGGTACTGGGAGCCGGAATGGTACATCCCGAGGTGTTCAGGCATGTGGGCTACGACACTGAAGAGTTCAGCGGCTTTGCATTCGGCCTTGGGGTGGAACGAATCGCAATGCTCAGGTTCGGTATTGACGACATCCGCCTTTTCTATGATAACGACCTGCGTTTTCTTCACCAGTTTTGACCAATAAAGTGATCTTATGCTAATCCTGACTTCCTGGCTCAAAGAATTTGTGCATTTTACAGTGCCTGTAGAGACCCTGGCGAAAGACCTCACCATGGCCGGTCTTGAAGTAGAGGAGATAGAGTCTACCTACAAAGGTCTTGTCCCGGTCGTAGTATGTTCGATTGAAGAGATCGTCCCTCACTCTCATGCGTCGCATTTGCAGATCTGTACGGTAACTGCGGGTGAACAGAAATTTGACGTGGTCTGCGGGGCCCCTAATGTAGAAAAGGGACAAATGGCGGCTCTGGCAAAGCCAGGAACCGTGTTGTCCAACGGTACGACCGTGGAGCCTTCCGACATCTATGGAATACGTTCTGATGGAATGCTGTGTTCAGAGGCTGAACTTGGTATCGGCGATGATAAAACAGGAATCCTCGTACTGGAACCTGCCCCTGGATGCGAGCCGGGAAGGTCCCTTGTGGATGTCCTGGGCCTGAAAGACTGGGTCCTGGATATTGCCGTTACGCCAAACCGTCCTGACTGTCTCAGCGTCCTGGGAGTCGCCAGGGAAGTATCCGCCATATACGGCATCCCCCTGACAATCACCAAATCACCCAATCCCTCAATCCCTCAATCCCTCAATTCCTCAATCCCTGTTGCCATAGAAGCCCCTGACCTGTGCGGCAGATATACGGCTGCCGTAATGGAAGGTATCAGGATCGGTCCTTCCCCTCACTGGATGGCTATGAGATTACAGGCCAGTGGAATCAGGCCGATAAACAATGTAGTGGATGTGACAAACTACGTACTGATAGAACTTGGACAACCGCTCCATGCCTTTGATCTGGATATGCTCACAGGACCGGCTATTGAAGTCAGGACGGCAAGGCCTGGAGAAAAAGTAAAGACCATTGACGGAAAGGATAGAGAAGTCCGGCCGGATATGCTGGTCATTGCAGATGCGGAGAGGCCGGTGGCAGTGGCCGGTGTTATGGGCGGGGCTGAAACCGAGGTCAATGATGACACAAAGCGCATACTTCTTGAAAGCGCCTGGTTTGCTCCAGCTCAGGTAAGAAGGACATCCAAGGCCCTTAAAACGATTACAGAGTCCTCATATCGGTTTGAGCGGGGTGTTGACCCGGAAGGGGTAATAAGCGCACTTTACAGGACAGTGGAGCTTATTGGTCAGGTAACCGGCGGCTGTCTGGTCGGAGAGATTAATGATATTTATCCAAGACCCTATAAACCCGGATATCTGTCTATTCGGCCTGAAAGGGCCAATAAATTACTCGGCACAGGGCTTGAGACCGGACAGATAACCCGATTCCTGGAAAGGATCGGTATTGAGCTTACACATGTTGATGATGAAAAAATCAAAGGAATGGCGCCCACATACCGTCTTGACCTGAAAGAAGAGGTTGATCTGGTAGAAGAGATAGCCAGACTCCACGGTTTTCCCAATATACCGACTCAGGTACCCAGGGCCGGGATTGCCGCCAGGGCCCCGGAACCGTCTCAAGGACTTGTTCACAGGATAAGAACCATCCTTTTATCTCAGGGCATGACCGAGGTGATCTCATATAGTTTTATGTCACCGGATGAAATAGAGGCACTGGGTCTGGGCAAAAATGATCCAAGGATGCAGATGGTAAGTGTGCAGAATCCCTTGAGCGATGATCAGTCAGTAATGAGGACCAGTATCATCCCCTCACTGATGGGAACGGTAGCCGGAAACCAGGCGAGGCGGAACATGGACCTTGGACTTTTTGAGATCGGCACTGTATTTTATGCAAGAGGAACAGGTGAACTTCCCCTTGAAGAACAGAGAATAGTTGCCCTGTGCACAGGGGCGCGTTATCCTGAATCATGGTCATGGCCGAAGGAGCAGGTAGATCTTTTTGATTTAAAAGGAGTGCTGCAAGGGTTGCTCCAGGCCCTTGGGATCTCCGAATGGAAAACCGTATTAGAGACACCGGATGATCCTTTTTATCTGCCAGGCGCCTCTGCCGGCATAGTATGGGGGGAAAATTCCGTCTTGGGCAGCTTTGGGCAAATCGATCCGGATGTTTTGGAATTCTGGGATATAGACGGGCCGGTATTTGTGTTTGAACTCTCTTTTAATGCTTTGGAAACAGCCGTATCCCGGCAGCTTAAATTCACTTCTCTTGCCAAGTATCCTGCTGTGGAGAGGGATATTGCAGTAATTGTCCAGGACAGGCTTTCTGCTCAAGATCTCCTGGAATATATTTCCGGACAGGCCCCGGATTTTCTTGAAGAAGTGCGGATTTTTGATATCTACAGGGGAAAACCTGTTCCGGAAAGCTCAAAGAGCATAGGCATGCGCTTTACATACAGGGCTTTGGATCATACACTCTCAGACCATGAGGTCTCAGAAGTCCATGATCCAATGGTCCGCTCTGTTCTTCAATCCTATAAGGCAAAGCTAAGGGACTGATGGGGGCCTTGACCAAGCGGGAAATCGCGGAGACAGTAAGCAATGAGCTTGGCTATTCCCTGCGTGTCAGCCTGCAACTGGTCAATGAGATTTTCAGCCTGATCAAAGCATCACTGATCAATGGCGATCAAGTGAAGATTGTGAGGTTTGGTACCCTGCGCAGTGTGCAAAAGTTAGCACGCAGAGGGATCAGCCCTGTTAATGGGGAGCCGATTATTATTCCCGCCCAGCGCACAGTGGCTTTTCGCCCCAGCCGGTTACTAAAGAGGACCGTAAATGCCAGGACAGGGGAAGAAATACTACCGGATAGGCGAGGTAAGTGAGCTGATCGGGGTTGAACCTCATGTGCTTCGCTACTGGGAAGGCGAATTTAGGCAAATCCGTACCCATAGGGTTGCAAAACAACGTCTTTACAGGATTGAAGATATAGATTTTATAAGGCGCATAAAAACCCTCCTTTACGATGAAGGATTTACTATAGCCGGTGCCAGGAGGCGGATCGCAGAAGAACAAAAGATGAAGGATGCCGGAGACAGGACCAATAAGTTGCTCAAGGAAATCCGGCATGAACTAATTGCCATCAGAGAGATGATCGGACCGTGTAAATAATGGAGAAATTATTCAGTATTTCTCATTTCGTGGTTTATACTTTTTAAAGGAATCTCGCGCAAAGGCGCAAAGACGCAAAGAAAATCAACCTACATGATTAAGCAAATTACATGGATGACAGCCAGCATAAAGAACTTAAACTCTTCAGACAGCGAATTGATAAAATAGACGTTGAGCTTGTACACCTGCTCCAGGAACGCCTGGAGCAGGCGGAGGAAATCGGCCGGACTAAGGCGGAATCCTCCCAGGAGCCACTTGATCTTTCCCGCGAGCGGGAAGTCATTCAGCACATCCTGAAGCAAAATGCCCAAAAATTTCCCCCTGAAGGCCTAAGGGTCATATTCGGGGAGATCATATCTGCCTGCAGGAATGCCCAGCGTCCAGCCAGGCTGGGATATCTCGGCCCTGAGACAACCTTTACCCACATGGCAGCAGCCCGGTTCTTCGGCCATGCCCCTGAGTTTGTTCCCATGGGGAACATTACCGAGGTATTTGAAGAAGTAGAACGCAGGCGTACAGACTATGGGGTGGTGCCGGTGGAAAATTCGGTTGAGGGGACCGTAGCTCTGGCCCTGGACGGGCTTTGCGATTTTAAGGTCAAGGTATGCGGGGAGATTTATTTGCCCATCTCTCATGACCTCATCAGTCAGAGCGGCAGGATAGACAAGATCCGCCGCGTACTCTCTCATCCCCATGCCCTGGCCCAGTGCAGAGGGTGGCTGCAACGCAACATGCGGGCAGTCCCGACAGAAGAGGTGGTCAGCACCGCCCAGGCTGCCAGGTGGGCAGCGGTTGATTCTTCCGTGGCGGCCATTGCAAGTCCCTTGGCGGCCCGCACATACAACCTTCAGGCAGTTGCCAAACACATCGAGGACTTTGCTGGAAATACCACCCGGTTCCTGGTTCTCGGCAATGAGTGCCCCAGGCCAAGCGGGAAAGAC
>Ga0164318_10004310_pt1 | contig 13656 bp, 16 predicted proteins | sample GuaBasSedimGuay9_FD_113734 | JGI IMG/M metagenome (GOLD analysis project Ga0164318, IMG submission 113734) | Subseafloor sediment microbial communities from Guaymas Basin, Gulf of California, Mexico - Guay9, Core 4571-4, 0-3 cm | ecosystem: Environmental > Aquatic > Marine > Hydrothermal vents...
ATTTACTAGTTCTTCCCCTATTAAGTATTGTGCTGTTTGAAAATTTTTCATAGTTTTTTTAGAATATTCTTCAAATTTTTCTTCTGAGTTTTTGCAGAATTCAATTAACTCGCTTATTTTAGCTTCTGAAGGAACTTCAAGACTTTCAATTAAGTTCTGAGTATGCATTACATAAGCATTTTTGTTTGAGAGTACTCTCTGTATTACTTTTTCATCTTTTTCGTCTGCCAGTTTAGGATTTTTTAAATCTTTCAATGCTTCCCTGACTTCTTCTCTTGCTTGTTTTACTTGTTTTATTTGCTCTCCTAGTTGTTTTGTTGACTGTTCTTGTTTTTCTTTTATTTTTTGTCTCAATTCTTCCAGCCCTAACTCTCTTGTTTTTTTCCTTTTGAATAGCCAGTTTAAAAGTTTCATCTTAATGTTTAATTTAAGCTGTGTTTAAAAGGTTTGTTGAAGTCAAAGATTATTTTCTGAAAGCTAAAGAGTAGAGTTATAAATAAAAAAGCCTTTTTTTCAGTCAAAAAGAGGAAAACATTCACTTATTTGATATTTTTTCTTTGTTTGGGTTTTATTTTGTTTTCTCTTCTAACAAATCCCAGAATATTGATTTCAAAAATCCGGCTGAAACCGATACATTTTTAAAGGAAAACGCTTTTTTTTCTCTTATAAAAAGAGTATTTTTATCGTCGGTAAAATCAGAAAAGCTAGAAAAATGTCTGAAGAAAAAAAGCAGTCAAAAGTAGAAGAATCTCCTGAGTACAAAGCAGAAGCTATTACTGTTCTTTCTGGTTTAGAGCCTGTCAGAAAAAGGCCCGGTATGTTTATTGGTTCTACAGATGTTCATGGCCTTCATCATTTGATTTGGGAAGTTGTGGATAATGCTATTGATGAAGCTTTGGCTGGTTTTTGCACTAAGATTTTTGTGACTGTGCACAAAGATGGTTCTGTTTCTGTAGAAGACAATGGCAGGGGCATTCCTGTTGACATTCATCCAAAATATAAGAAAAGTGCTTTAGAGATGGTAATGACTATGCTCCATGCTGGAGGCAAGTTTGGTGAAGGTGCTTATAAGGTCAGTGGCGGTCTTCATGGGGTTGGTGTTTCTGTCACTAATGCTTTGTCAAAAAGTCTTATTGCAGAAGTAAAACGTGATGGCAAGGTTTACAGGCAAAAGTATGAAAGAGGCAAAGCTATAACACCTGTTGAAGAAATAGGTCCTGCAAAAGGTACTGGCACAAGAATCACATTCACTCCTGACCCTGAAGTTTTTGAAACTACTGTTTTTGATTCTGATATTATTATCACAAGGTTAAGAGAACTGGCTTTTCTCAATAAGGGTGTTGAAATTATCTTTAATGATGAAAGAAACAACATAACTGAAAAATTCAAGTATGATGGCGGTATTAAAGAATTTGTAAAATTTTTAGATAAGACAAAGACAAAGATTTCACCTGTCATTTATGTAGAAAAAACAAAAAATAAGGTTGCTGTTGAAGTTGCTTTTCAATACACTACAGCTTTTTCAGAAACTGTTTTCAGCTTTGCCAATAATATTAACACTCATGATGGCGGTACTCACTTATCTGGTTTTAAGAGTGCTTTAACAAGAACATTCAAAACTTATGCTGATAAGCATAAATTATCAGATCCTAAGATATCTTTAACTAGTGAAGATTTCAAAGAGGGTCTTACAGCGATTATCAGCGTGAAAGTGCCTAATCCTCAGTTTGAAGGCCAAACAAAAGGCAAACTAGGTAATAGTGAAGTTAAAGGAATAGTTGAAACAGTTGTTAGCGAAGGCTTGTCTACTTACTTGGAAGAGCATCCTGCTGTTGCAAAAAGTATTGTTAAAAAGTGTCTTGAAGCTGCTCGTGCTAGGGATGCTGCGCGTAAAGCCAGAGAGCTTGTGAGGAGAAAGACTGCTCTTGAAGCTGGCACTTTGCCAGGTAAACTGGCTGATTGCAGTGCTAAAGACCCTTCCAAAGCTGAATTATTTCTTGTTGAGGGAGATAGTGCAGGTGGCAGTGCTAAGCAAGGGCGTAACAGGGAGTTTCAGGCTGTTTTGCCTTTGAGAGGTAAGATAATCAATGTTGAAAAGGCAAGGTTGATTAAGGTTTTGAAAAATGAAGAAATTAGAACAATTATTACTGCTATTGGAACAGGAATTGGAGATGAATTCAACTTATCCAAATTAAGGTATGGCAAAATTATTATTATGACAGATGCAGATGTTGATGGAAATCATATTACTTGTTTGTTGCTGACTTTTTTTTACAGGCTCATGCCTGAGCTTATCTCTAATGGTAATATTTTCATTGCTCAGCCGCCTTTATACAAGATTGAAAAGAACAAAAAGGTTTTTTATGTTTATTCTGATGCTGAGAAAGAGGAAAAGCTTAAGGAGCTGGGTGAAAAAGTAAGTATTCAGAGGTACAAAGGTCTTGGTGAGATGAATCCTAAGCAGCTTTGGGAAACTACAATGGACCCTGAACACAGGATTTTAAAGCAGGTTACTATCCATGATGCTGTTGCTGCTGATCAGACTTTCACTATTCTTATGGGTGATGAGGTTGCTCCCAGAAAAGAGTTCATTCTTAAGCATGCTAAGGAAGTTAAAGAGCTGGATGTTTAATTTTGCTTTTATTAAATTTATTTTAACATGAATTGTCGTTTTTGCTTGAAGGAGAAGATTGATGAGTTTAAGCTTTTTGAAACAAGTAATTTTGTTGTTAAGGTTGGTTATGCTATTGTTGCACCTGGGCATGTCTTGATTGTTTCTAAAAAGCATATTCCTTGTTTTAGTGAATTACCTGAAAAGCTTTATGATGAATTTTTTAAATTAAAGAAGACTGTTATTGAGAATGTTACCCAAAATTTTTCAGAGCCTTTTCTTATTGAATATGGTCCTTTTTGGCAGAGTGTTCCTCATGCTCATCTTCATGTAATCCCTAAAAAAAGCACTAATTATGAAATTAAGAGTGTCTTGAAAGAAATGCTTATTCCTTCTGGTGTTGAGTTTAAAGAAGCAGAGTTTAAAGAACTTAAGGGTGTTTTCAAGAAACTAGGAACATATGCTGCTTTTGAGGATAAAGGCAGGTTGTTTGTTTGTTTTGTTAAAAAAGAAGATGCTCTCAAACCTAATCTTTTCATTAAATACAGGGCATTTTTTACTGTGCAAAAAAGTCTTGACGGAATTAGCTCTTGGAAAAACATGTCTGACAATGATAAAAAAAGAGATAAGGTAAAAAGGGAATTGACAATTAACAGATTAAAGTTTTAATCTTGCTAATTCTGCTTTTCAAAAATCATTAAAACACTTTTTCTATTAGTTTGCCTATTGGCGATATTTTTCTTAGTTTTTTTATTATTCCTGGCAGCACTTTCAGCACATAGTCTATTTCTTTTTCTGTAGTGAATCTGCTTATTGTCAGCCTTAATGAGCTGTTTGCTTCTTCATTGCTTAATCCTATTGCTTTTAGCACATAGCTTGGTGTAAGTGAGCTTGATGAGCATGCAGATCCTGTTGATGAGCATATCCACTTTTGTTCTAAGTATCCGCCTATTGCTTCTCCTTCTGCTCCTTTAAATGAAAAGTTTGCATTATTGCACAGTCTTTTTTCTCCTTTTGGGCCGTTCAGCTTTACTCCTGGTATTTGCAGTATTCCCTTTATTAATTTGTCTCTTAGTTTTGTCATGTATCTTACATGTTTGGAATCAATAGCTTGCTTTACTGCTTCTGCAAACCCAACTATTCCATGTATGTTTTCTGTTCCTGATCTCATGTTTTTTTCTTGCCCGCCTCCATGCTGCCAGGGGATTATTTTTACTCCTTCTTTTATGTAGAGGGCTCCTACTCCTTTTGGTCCGTGGATTTTATGAGAGTTTAAAGTTACCAGGTCTAGTTCTTGTTTTTTAACGTTTAACTCTGTTTTTGTATAGCTCTGGCACGCATCTGTGTGAAAATAGACTTTATGTTTTTTGCAGATTTCACTTAATTTTTCTAAGTCTTGTATTGTGCCTATTTCATTGTTTCCATGGATTATTGAAACCAGTATTGTCTTGTCTGTTATTGCTTTTTCAAGCTCTTGAGGGTTTACAAATCCTTCAGTATCTACATTCAGGTATGTTATTTTGAAACCTTGGCTTTCAAGCCATTTGCAGCTGTTTAATATGCACTTATGTTCTATTTTTGTTGTTATTATGTGGTTTCCTTTATCTTTGTTTGCAAATGCTATTCCTTTTAATGCCCAATTGTTTGCTTCTGTGCCGCCTGAAGTAAAGTATATTTCATCTGTTTTTGCGTTTATTGATTTTGCTATTGTTTTTCTTGCTTTTTCCAGGGCTTCTTTTGCTGTGTGTCCCATTGAATGCAATGAGGATGCATTGCCGTATTTGCCGGTTAGATAGGGCATCATTGCTTTCAGGACTTTTGGATCTATTTGCGTTGTTGCGCCGCTATCTAGATATATTTCTTTGAATCTCATTCTTTGCACCTCAATTTGCAGTTTTTCTTAACATGTTTTTCCACAAGCTTCAGCAGGGGTATGACTGTTTCTTTGTTTAAGGAGTATATTCTTTCTTTGCCTTTTTGCTTTACAGTTAAGATGTTGCAGGAGCTTAGTTTTTTCAGGTTGTGGGATATTTTGCTTTGTTCTTGCTTCATTTTTTCTGCAATATGATTCACGCTTAGAGGTCCTTGTCTTAGTATTTTAACTATGTCTAGCTTTGTTTTGTTGGCAAAATTCTTAAAAAACCAGTCATATGAACCGCATTTCATATGAATCAGAAATCATATATTGTTTATAAAGCTTTTGTTTATTCTGTCAAGTTAAATGTCATAATAATTTTTCATCACCAAGTTCTTTTATTGATTTATCAATTGATTCTTTGAGTTCTTTTTGTAATTGATAATGGTCCACGATTTGCATTACGCATCTAATTACATCTTGAACCTCTTTTGCAAGTTTTTGCTTGTTTGGTTCACCCATTTTTAATTGTTTCAGGCCTGAGCCTTCGAAATGATTTACTTGTTGAGCAAGTTCTCCGCATTCTTCAAGAAGTCTGGTCATTATCCTAAATGGATCTTCTTTTCCAAATTTTTTTTCAAGTCCTTTGTTTATTAAATTAATTTTATCTAACATTTTTCTACAACAAGATTATTATCTATTATATTGTTTAAATAATTTTCTAAACAAGTGCGCTAGTTCAAAAAGAAAAAAAAATCAGAAAAAACCCAAAAAATCATAGTCTTCCTCTTAATTTCTCTGCATCTATGATTCTCTGCATTGCTAAAACATAAGCTGCATCCCTGTAAGTGAATTTTCTATCCTCAACTACTTTGTCTACGTCCTCAAACGCCTTAATCATTATTCTGTCCAGCTTGTTAAGAACTTCTTCTTCATCCCAGTAATAGCCCATGTTGTTTTGTACCCATTCAAAATAGCTGACTGTAACGCCGCCTGCATTTGCTAAGATGTCTGGCAGCACTATTACTCCTTTGCTTGCTAGGATTTTATCAGCTTCTGGTGTTGTTGGTCCGTTTGCAAGCTCTAGTATTATTTTTGCTTTGATTTTGTCTGCATTTTTGTCTGTTATTTGGTTTTCTAAGGCAGCAGGCACTAAAACATCGCATTCCAGCTCTAGTATTTCTTTGTTTGTCACTTCTTTGCCTTCAGCCCCTACGACTGTTCCTTTGTCTTTTTTATGTTTGATTACTTTGAAAATATCCAGACCATTCTCAGCATGAATGCCTCCTTTTGAATCGCTTACTGCAATTATTTTGTAATCCCAGTCTTGTAATATTCTGGCCAGATGCATTCCTGCATTTCCAAAGCCTTGTATTGCTATTTTTGTTTCTTCAGGATACATTCCTTTTTTCTGAAGCAATTGCCTTAAGACATATGCTCCGCCCATTGCTGTTGAAAAGCCTCTGCCTTTGCTTCCGCCTAATTCTATTGGTTTTCCTGTTATTACGCCAGGAATGTGTTTGCCTTTGATTTTTTCATATTCATCCATCATCCAAGCCATTACTTGCGGTGTTGTGTAACCATCTGGTGCTGGTATATCTTTTTCTGGTCCGATATCTTCATGTATTGCTTGAATAAACGCCCTGCTTACTTTTTCTACTTCTTCAGGAGTCATTTCTTTAACATTAAGAGCAATGCCTCCCTTTGCGCCGCCAAAGGGTATTCCTACTACTGCGCATTTCAGGCTCATCCATAATGATAATGCTTTCACTTCATCAAGGGTTACATTAGGATGGTATCTTATTCCTCCTTTTGTAGGACCTCTGGCATCATTGTATTGCACCCTGTATGCCTGGTACTCTTTACCATCTACACTTAGTTTTTTCTCTATAACTTTCTTTGGCTCTTTGAAGACTGCTATTTCCTCTTCTTTGAATCCTCCTTTTTTGCCTATTTCATCTATTCTTTTAAGTGTATCTTCAAATACATTCATTTTAACCCTCCTTCGCTTTTTACTTCTTCAAAGGCTTTTCGTGCTGCTATTGCACCGTCAGCAGCTGCAGTTATGACTTGTTTTAGCGGTGTGTTTGTTACGTCGCCTGCTGCAAACAAGCCTTTTATGTTTGTTCTTTTGTACTTGTCTACCTTGATTCTTCCTTCTTCCAGTTCAACGCCCAACTCTTTAACTAATTCTGTATTTGGTGTTGATCCTATTTCTATGAACAGGCCGTCCATGTTTAGTTCTTCTCCATTGCTTAACTTTACTGCCTCTAGTTTTTCTTCACCTTTTAACTCAGTTATTGTTGCATTGAAAATACAGGTTATTTTTTCGTTCTCTTCTACTTGCTTTATCCATGTTGGCTCTGCTCTGAAGAATTTTTCCTGTCTGTATATTATGTAGACTTTCTCAGCATAATTTGCTAAAAGCAGTGCTGCTGTTAAAGCTGCGTCAGAGCCGCCTACAACACCAGTAATCTTATTCTTGTAAAAAGCTGCATCGCATGTTGCGCAATAACTTATTCCTTTTCCAGTCAGTCTGCTTTCATTTTCTAATCCTAATTTGTTTTTTGATGATCCTGCTGCATAAATGATTTTTCTGGCCTGGTATTCATTACTGCTTGTTTTGACTGTGAATATTTCATTCTTTGTTATTTTTTCCACTCTTTCATTCTTTATTTCTACACCCAGGGATTCCACATGTTCTTTCATTTTCATTGCTAACTCAGATCCAAGGATTTTTTTGTATGAGAGAAAATTGCATATCTCATGGGCTTCTCCCATCATTCCTCCTTCCAGTTCTCCGATTATCAGTGTTTTTAGCATAGATCTTGCACTGTAAACTGCGGCATTCATTCCAGCAGGTCCTGCTCCGATAATAATTACGTCATAAACCATTTTTAACCTCTTGTATGATTAAATTAATTAATTTAAAATCACCTTTAAACTAAGTTTTTTTCCAGCCAGCTTTTTACCATTGGTTCAGGCAAGGCTCCAATGAATTCGTCGCTTATTTTTCCATCTTTAAAGAGCTTTACTGAAGGTATGCTCATTACGCTGAACTCTTGTGCTTTTTTTGGATTTTCATCTACGTTTAATTTTGCTAACACAAACTTTCCTTTGAATTCTTCTGCCAGCTTTTCTAAAACAGGCCCTATCATTCTGCAGGGTCCGCACCAAGGAGCCCAAAAGTCTACAACAACTGGTATTTTTTTTGATTGTTCTATAACCTTTTCTTCAAAATTTTCATCATTGACTTCTATTATTTCTTTTTCCATTTTCTTACCTCTGAATTTCTTTCTAACTTTCCTGTTATAACCCCTTCTTTAAATATATTGTGGAATTGTGATTTTGGACCAAATAAAAAATCACTAAATATTTGAGATGAACTTCTCTACTTTTTCACTCCATTCGCTTATTATTGTCTTTAACTTTTGTTTTATCTCTTTTTTCTGTTTGATTTTGTAAATGAACACATAACTTCCTTTTTCCATATTCAATTGTTTTCTTCTGACCAGATCTTTTTCAACAAGGCTTTTTACTGCTTTCTGCACAGTTGTTCTCTCTAAATTCATTCTTTTTGCTATTTCTGCAACACTGAGTTCTTCTTCATTTTCCAACAAGAACATCAATACATTATATTCTGTCTTGTTAAGAGAGAATGAACATCTAATTAGATCTTCTTTGTTGATTCTTTTACACGCAAAAGTCATCATTTGCTTATGGTTTTTAGGTTTTTTCTTAAATGAGCTTTTTCATTATTTCTTTTATTTGCTCTTCTGTTCTCACGCCTACAAATTCATTTACTATTTCTCCATCTTTGAAAAATTTTACTGTTGGTATGCTCATTACCCCGTATTTATGGGCTATAGCCGGATTTTCATCTACATTCACTTTTGCCAGTATTGCTTTTTCTTTTACTGACTCTACAGCTTTTTCTATGTGCGGTGCCAGCATTCTGCAAGGTCCGCACCATGGAGCCCAGAAATCTACTGCAACTAGTTTTTCTTTTGAGGCTTGTATTACTTTTTCTTGAAAATCTGAATCATTCACTTCCATTTTATCCCCTTTTTTATCTTCAAAATCCAATTAATTTAAATATTTTTGTAATCACTCAAAAGGATGTCTTCCTCCTATGCAATAAGTGCAGAGGTTTTTTTCCCTTAATTCTGCTTCTCTGCTTTGTGTAGTGAGTTACTCAAAAACCGCAGTTTTGAGAATCCACAAAAATTTCAAGAAAGTGTTTTTGAAATAAAATAAAAAAAATTGTTCGTTTTTTAATCCACCATTACATCAAATTCCTGTTCATAATCTGTTGTATCCAAATCTGAATCTATCTGGTCTATTTCTGCTATTGTTTTATCTAGCTCTTCTATGTCTTGATTTAACTCCTGGTCTACCTGGTTTGCTTGCTGTTCTGCTTGATTAACTGCTGAAGTTGTTTGTTCCATAGATTCAGTTGCTGGCTTTTTCGTAGGTGTCATTTCACAGGCTGTTAATGCTGTTACTAACATCAGACCTATCAACACGCCAAGTATTGTTTTAATCATTTGTTTTTCACCTCATTACATATTTGTTTATGCTTCTGATATAGGTTCTGTTTCTTCAGGTTTTGTCTCTTTTTCTTTTAATCGTTTCAGTTTTTTCTCTTTAAGTTCCTTTAATTTTGATTGTCGCAATTCTTTTACTGCGTTTTTCAGGCTTTTGTATGCTTCTCTGATGTTTTTGTTGGCTTCTTTCAGTTTATCGTTGATTTCTCTTAATGTTTTTTTGACATCTTCTTTTGTTTTTATTTCCAGATATTTTGCTTTTATGTCTGCAAAATTTGTCTTTGCTTGATCTATTTTTGCACTGTATTCTTGCAGTGATTCTTCTATGCCTGTTGTATCTATTCCTTGCTCTTTTAATTTTTCTATTCTTGTTGTTATTTTTGCTTTAACTTTCTCAGCTTTGTTTATTATTGCTTTTACTCTCGCACTTTTCACCAAGCCTATTATTCTTCTTAATAAAGGCAAGGTATTTTTTCGTTCTTCTTTTATTTCTTTGCTGACTTCTCTTAATTTTTCTTTTGTTGTTATCTCATCTGTTTCAAGTTTTTTTTGTTCAATTGCTGTTATTCTGTCATCAATGTCTGCAATTATTGCTGTTTTAAGATTTTCTTCTATGTTTTTGTTAGCTTCTATTCTTGCTTTTAGTGCAGTAAGATGGTCTACTATTTTCTCTGCGTGTAATGCCAGAATCTCTTTTCCTTTTTCTACTGCTTTTTTAAGGTCTTCAGGATCCTTGCTCGCTATATATTGCTTTTTCGCCTCTAACCAGTGCATCTTAGCTGTTTTTAATTCTTGTCTTATTTCTTTTAGTTTTTTTCTGCTTTCAACAAGAGTCATTTTTTTAACTCTTATTTTTTTTGCTGCTTTTACAATAGGCTTTTCTATATCTCCTCTTTCTGCAGCTTTTCCTGTTAATTTAAAATCAGGAATTGCTACATCTGGTCTTATAGCACTTACGCTTATGCTCAAAACAAGCACGGCCATTAGCAATGCCAAAATTTTTGTTCCTTTCATTTACAAGCACCTCCATTATGCTTGTTTATTATGTGCCTCTTTACTTTATAAAGACTCTTTACTAAAGCTTTACAAAACTTTATAAAGTTTTTTTATCTATTAAACTTATGATGTTTAAAAACCTTTTTGTTTTTGTTTTTGTTTCAGTTATGTTCAGCATTACTTGCAATGCTGCTATTCTAAGCGGTTCTATTTATGGCCCTGATTTAGAATTGTTGTCAAATGTTATTGTTGACATTAATTCTACACCAAGGCAATTCTTTGTAGCAAAACAAGGAGAGTATGAATTTAATTTGAATCCTGGCAGTTATTCTGTTGAAGCTAAATATTATGAAAATGGCATTTTAGCATATCATGGCTTTGAAGATATTGAAATTGTGGATAATGGCTCTTTTATTCTTGATTTGTTATTACTGCCTCCTGAAGATGAACTTTTGGAGAATGATGAGCTAGAAGATTTTAATTTAGACATTGGTCAAGCTAAAACAGCAAACAGTGTTTTTTTTGTTTTTTCTCTTGCAGTTTTTTTGCTGGTTCTCTTTTTAGTTTTTCTTTTTTTCAAAAAAATGCGTAAAAAGAAGAAAGTCAAAAAAGACCTGCCTGATGATTTAAAGCAAGCCCTGAGTATTATTAAACAGCATGATGGCCGGATTTCTCAAAAAGAGCTTAGAAAAAATATTCCTTTGTCAGAAGCCAAGGTTAGTTTAATTTTAACAGATTTAGAAGATAGGGGTTTTATCAGAAAGATTAAGAAAGGCAGAAGTAATGTGATTTTATTGAAATAGAAGCATACATCAAAAGAGTTGGCAAAATAGTTTATGTAAACAATATTGCAGAATTAAAGAGAGAATTAAATGCTTTGTTTAAGAATCTTTAAGGGCTTTGCATACGCTCCGAAACTTGCTTTTTTTAATCTGGCTTTTTCTTCTGCCTTTTGCAGGATTTTTTTTTCTTGTTCAGTTAGTTCTGCAGATTTCAGAATATTGCATAATTGATTCTCTTTAAAGCCAGAACCAGTTGATTTGTAAGTCATCACATAACAGCCTAAGTTTTTTTCTAATTTTTTTCTAAGCATATTGAGCTCATCATCAGGAAGGCAAAATTCAGTAAAGTCCAAACTAAAAAATAGCTTATCAGGTATGAGCTTTAAAAAAGAGATTTTTTCGCGAATTTTTACTAAAAATTCTTTATGCTTCATTTACTTTTATTCTGCTTTATTTATTTTTATCTTTTTTGTTTTGAAAAGCTTGAAACAACTCTCACTTTAAAGTAGTAAAAGAACGAAAGTTTTAAAAAGAGAACTGCTTTTCCGAAGAATATGGATATCAAAGAATTAATGAAAAGTAAAGAAGAGTTAGAAAAAATAGCTGAAATTATGTCTGAAGAAATTAAAAAAAGCAAAAAACCTGGTGAAACTGTTGTTTCAAGGTATTTTAGAGTCGTTCAGAATAGTGCCGGGTTTTATGCTGGAAAAAAATTTCCTTCTGTTAATACGCAAGCAAATCTCAATAAAGAAACAAGATTTGACTCGCAGGGAGTTTATTTTAATCTTACGGATTTTGATGATGTTTTTTTGTATAACTTTAAAGAATTGACTGTTGCAAGGGACTTGTTTCCTGTTAGGTTTCAGTTTTATCCAAAGGAAATTTCTTTGCCTTTAGATAGTGAAACTTTTTTTGAGGAGATTCCTAATAATGTTTCTATGTATGATGAAGAGTTCAGAAGCTTTACTGAAAAATTCAAGAATACTAAAATCACTAGAGATTTAAATATAGAACAAAGGATTGTTGTTAATTCAGAGGGCAGTGTTAAAATTCAGTCAGTCCCTTTTTTTAGTTTAACTTTTTCAAGTGGTTATGCTCCTGTTTCTACTTTTAGAAGTTTTTCTGTTGTTTGCAATTCTGATGATGACTTGAAAAGATTGACTGATATGATTAAATTTATTTCAGATCCGACTCTTGATAAAAGAATTCAAAATGCAGAAACATTTAGTGAAGCTTTTCGTGAACTTTATTTGATTTCTCCTTTGGTTTATAGTAGTTTGGAAGAGGCAGGCATTCAATTAAGTGAGGTTTATGACCCTGTTATGCTTTCTGGCACTCCTGTTCATGAAATTTTTGGTCATCATTTTGAAGAGCCTATCAGGTTCTTGAACTTTGGTGAAACAGGTACGTTTATGTTTAATCAAAATTTGAGAAATAAGGATTTAATTATGTCTGATGATCCTATTAAGAGAATTGCAGGTTTCAGGTCCAGGGGTTTCACTTATTTTGATGCTTATGGTAGAAAAAGAAATGCTAGGGTTCATATTAAAGATGGCAAGGTTCAAGAGTTTCTTGGAAGCGAATATATTGATCAAAAAAATTTGAAGCAATTTCTAAACCTGGAAAAAAGCGAATTTGTTGGAAATGCTTCTCAGTATTTAGATGGTGCTTTTCCCCAGCCTAGAATGAGTTGCACTGTTCTAGAAGGTCCTTCAGAAAGCGTAGATTTAGAAGGTAAGATTTTACTTGTTCCAAACAACGGTCACACTAATGAACACGATAAGACTTATATGGTGCAAGCTTCTGAGTGTTATGTTGTCAAAGATGGTGAGCCTAGAAGAACAATTCCGCTTAAAGTCACTGGAGGTATTCTTCAGGCAATGGCTAACATCATTTTATTGGACGATATTAGTTATAATGTTGGTGTTTGCGGTAAACCTGAACCGATTAACTTTGCGAGCAGCGCACATATTCCTGTTTCTGAGTATACTAAAAGTCAAATCTGGGCTGGCCAGCAAATTAAACCGTCTCCCATATCTGAACCGCATTTGAAAATACTCAAAGACAAAAAAAGCTAATTCTTACTTCTTAAACTAAAAACGATAACTTTAAAAAAAAATCGGTTTTCTGAATTTGTAAATTTAAAGGAGGGAAGACAAATGAATGAACAATTTTATGAAACCGCTAGAGTGTTTTATGATAGAATATTAAACAGGACTATAACAGACCATTCAGGTAAAAAACAAGAATTGGTTTTCAGTCCTAGTTTAAAACAAAGGTTTACTCCTGCTACTCCTGCAGATAATGTTGTTTTTCAGATTTTTCACAAGACTATTGATAATTTAATTGAAAAAATAAATAAGTCCAAAAAAGCACATAAAGATGTTATTTTAGTGTATGAGAATTCTAGTGAAACTTATGTTTTTACTGTTTATGATGGTGTTTCAGATGCAGAGGCTTCTTTGACTTTAAAGTGTTATAGTGATGCTTCAGGAACTTATGAAGCCCTTATTGCTTTGAGCCCCGGGAACAAAAAAATAAAGGTTGATGAAAGAACTAAAATTGACAGTCAAGTTGCTAAAATCATTAAATTTCTGGAAAATCCTGATAAAATAATGAAAAGAGATTCTGCAAGGAAAAAAACAAAAAGACTTAGAAAGAAAGAATCAGATAGGTTTTATGATTTTTGATTTTTGATTTTTTAAATAACAACCGCAAACCTATTAAACTTATAATAAAAGTATTTAATCATGAATTATATTGCAGACCTCCATATTCATAGTCGTTTTGCTAGGGCTTGCTCTAAAAAGACTAACATTCCTCTCTTAGAAAAGTATGCGAGAATCAAGGGAGTGAATCTTCTTG
>Ga0164318_10004312_pt1 | contig 13653 bp, 11 predicted proteins | sample GuaBasSedimGuay9_FD_113734 | JGI IMG/M metagenome (GOLD analysis project Ga0164318, IMG submission 113734) | Subseafloor sediment microbial communities from Guaymas Basin, Gulf of California, Mexico - Guay9, Core 4571-4, 0-3 cm | ecosystem: Environmental > Aquatic > Marine > Hydrothermal vents...
ACGTTGTGCGGCACTATGTAGGCTAAATCTTCCAAGCCCATTGCGCCCTGATTGATGCGCACCATGCGCTCCGCGCCGTAAAAATCAACTTGGCGAAGAGCGTTTCTAACAATTAGGCGGGCTTCACCTTTTTTGGATGGAGCTACAGAATCCTCCAGGTCTAGGATAATGCCATCTGGGTGGTGTATGCCGGCGTTGAGCATCAGCTTGGGGGTATTGCCAGGCAAATAGAGCCGTGAGCGGCGATAGCGATCCCTCTCAGTGTGGTATTGATTTTCTTTAATTAAATCTAACCAATACTCTTTATCAGTCTCAATTAATTGCTTTATAGCAGCCTCTATTCTGGCCGCCAAAACAAAAGACAGGGCGCCACGGTCTTCAATTTTGATCTTGGCGTTTTTTATCTCAAAGTGGGCCAATATATCTTTGGCTAACTCAATAATGGAGTCGCCGTATAACGCGCCAACTTTGCTCACGACATCTATTTTAATGCCGCCGCTTGCAGTTATTTCCAAGGTCACAAAGCAATCCGAGCCGACACGAGCGCCCTTGTTTCCAGCAGTGCTTATATTAGTCAAGGTTTCCTCCACGGTTATTCTTCTTCAAAATCTTTATTTTGGGGCAAAGACTTCGGAAGTCTTGCTCCTTCTTTTTGAGATGATACGTCATTCTTCATCTAATATGTTTTCGTCAACTAGTTTGTGGGTCAATCGCCACCCAGTTGTGTTCTTGAAATGATTTTGCATAGCTATTTTAGCATTCTCAGGTTGCCCAGCTTGAATGGACTCTACAATAGGGCGATGCAAATTTGCCATTTCGCTAGCATCAACCTGGTTAGCGTATCCACGGCGGGTGTAGCCAGATTTGATATATCCATAAAGGATTTGGCGAATGTTTGAAATTAGGCTAAGCAGCAGGGGATTGTGAGAAGATTCGGCAACAGCAACATGAAAGGCTACGTCGTGCTCAATGGCTTTTTCCGGTCCTAGCGCCACGTTGCTAATAGCATCAACGAGTTGAGCCAAGTTCTCTTTTTGGGCATCGGTTGCTCTCTCGGCGGCGAGCGCGGCGGCTTGCCCTTCTAGGGCGTACCGGATTTCGAGGACGTGGCGCACTTCTTGAGCGCCAAACACCATCCCCCAATTCAAGCTCTGCCCCAAATAGTCAGTATAGGAATCGCAAACGAACGTTCCAGAGCTGCGGCGTGTTTCGAGTAAGCCAGCCACCACCAACGATTTAACGGCCTCACGCAGGGTTGAGCGGCCAACGTTAAAGTGTTCCATTAACTCAGGTTCAGTTGGCAGCCGGTCGCCTTGTTTTAGCTCCCCTTTAGCTATCATGGTCATGAGTTGCTCGGCGATTGCTTCGGCCAAACCTTTGGATTCTACAGGCTTGAAGACTGGCAAAATGAATTTCCTTTGGTGAAAATATCTTTCATCAGACGAAGTGACGAAAGATATTTTAATGTCTGAAATGCTTCGAGTCAATATCTTGGTTTGTCCAAAACAAGGCAATGGCATATAGGTATGGAATCAATTCCATGCCTGCTACAAAAAAACTGCTCAAGCAGGTTAAGTTGACTTCTTTTGAATTGATTCAAAACCGCTTTGGGTGTTCAAATGTGTTTGCCCTGTTCACTATCAAAGGGAGCACTCCAAGATTGTTGGAAAGTTCTGCTCCCTCCCTGCCTTAGAGCAGCATACTCGAAGAGTGCCCCCAAATGCGACAAAAAACGGTCGAATTTACCTTGGTAGGATGCTTCGCTAGGGGGATTGAGAGAGGAACTAAGGTCTAACTAATAACTTTTTAGCAGTCCCTTATCAAATTTCCCCTTGACGCAGAACTAATGTTCGGGTAAAATGTAGCACAAACATTCTATATCATGGCACTATACTGTTTACTAGTTAACTCTTTGGAGGTGGAAGTTATGGCTAAAAAAATATCTGACCGTCACAAGCAAGTGCTGAAGGTCATCCAACAGCACAGTGAAAAATATGGCTACTCTCCTTCTTACAGAGACATTTGCGAAGATACTGAAATCACTTCTACATCCATGGTGAATTATTATCTTAAACAGTTGGAAAAAGAAGGTTATATTAAACGGGAAGAAAACATATCCCGCAGTCTAAATATAACCGAGAAAGCACGCAATAAATTCCAAGAACTTTTGGGAACAGCTCAAGAAATTGTTAACGAGATGGTAAGATCGCTTACTATTCCAATTGTAGGGCAAATTGTGGCCAGCGAACCGGTTCCAGTTCCTGCTGGGGATATGCGGAGCTACGAATCCGATGTTGACATCGCCGAGAGCCTACTTCCCCGAGGAGTAGACATAGAAACGCTTTTTGCGCTCAAAGTAAAAGGAGATTCCATGATTGACGCCATGGTCAACGATGGGGATATTGTAATCATGAAACCGGCCCAAGAGGCGGTAAACGGCGAAATGGTGGCGGTTCGCATAAATCAGGATGAAACCACATTGAAATACTTTTACAAAGAAGGCGACCGGGTACGTCTCCAACCGGCCAATCCTACAATGGATCCTATTTACATTGAAAAATCAACACCTATAGAAATTCAAAGTAAAGTGGTTTTAGTTTTGCGCCAGGTCTGAAGTTACCTATAGAGAAATATCAAAAGCGGCCTCTGTACAGAGGCCGCTTTTTTGTTTTGGAATGATGTTTTGACGCTTATTTTTGTTCCCCCAAAAGTAATTATTCACTCCCTTCCCACAAATGTTCAATGACGTGTTATTCTGAGGGCGTTTTTCCCGAAGAATCTCCTATGCTTACGAGAGGGAGACTCTTCGTTCGCTAATCTTAGCTCCGCTAAGACACGTTCTCTCAGAGTGACACATCAACGCTTTTTTATTAAGGGAGAGCGACTTCCTCCCAAGTTCCTGCCTTTGGCATTTGCCCGCTACGCTGGGAGGGGCTAAGGTTTAACCAACAACTTTTTAGCACTCCCATACCGTGGGGAAAAAACACTTTTTTTGTAAACCTGGTATAATTCCCCTGATTAAATTAGAAAAAAGGAGTATACGAAGTGAGATTTTCTCCCTTTAGCTGGTTGTTAGGATATTTTTCTTTAGATATTGGTATTGACTTAGGAACTGCAAACACCCTGGTTCATGTGCATGGCAAGGGAATTGTTATCACAGAGCCTTCCTGGGTGGCGATTAACAAACGCACAAAAGAACCTATTGCAATTGGCTCTGCGGCGAAAGAGATGGTAGGGCGTACCCCCGCTAATGTTGAGGTTATTCGTCCTCTTAGAGATGGAGTAATATCGGAGTTTGAGATTACCCAAGCAATGTTGGAATATTTTATCGCTAAAGCTCATCAGCAGAGCATTGTACCGATTCCGCGCCCCCGTGTTGTGGTTGGGATTCCCGCCGGCGTGACCGAGGTTGAAAAAAGAGCGGTTTATGATGCTTCTATGGCTGCTGGTGCTCGGGAGACGTTTTTGATTGAAGAACCTGTGGCTGCTGCTCTGGGCGCGGGTTTGCCCATTGGTGATGTGCGCGGAAGCATGGTGGTTGATATTGGCGGTGGTACTTCTGAGGTTGCGGTTATGTCAATGGGCGGGGTAGTAGCTTCTCGCTCTCTTCGGGTAGCAGGCGATGAACTTGATGAGGATATTATTCAATATATGCGGAATAAATATAATTTGCTCATCGGACAGCGCATGGCAGAAAATGCCAAAATGACAATTGGCTCGGCTTATCATCTCCCAGAAGAGAAAACTATGGCCTTGCGAGGGCGAAATTTGGTCACTGGGTTGCCAGATTCTGTAGAGGTTTCTTCTATTGAGCTTAGAGAAGCTACAGCAAACTCTGTGCAAACTATTATTGACACCGTGAAAGATACACTTGATGAAACGCCACCTGAAATTATGGCAGATTTAATGGATACGGGCATTTGCTTGGCTGGCGGTGGCAGTCTCTTGCAAGAATTAGACACACGTTTGACAGACGCTCTTCAGGTGCGGGCTTGGGTAGCGGAAGACGCCATAAGTTGTGTAGCTCGAGGAGCAGGAATAGCCTTAGAGGAATTTGACAGATGGAAAGGACTATTTGTAGGCTTAGACCGTCAAAGTACTCGCCGCTAATAAATTTCTAAACCACGTCTATTGCAGGCGTGGTTTTATGCCTCAATTCGCGTGGACTTTTGGGGGAATTTCCACTCTTATGTGTTCATTCACTTCCTAAAAGAATTGCAAGAAGAGTATGAAAAGACGTTTTCCTGGCTCTCTACGAAATATCATTATTAGCCTGTTAATTATTGGGACACTGGCTTTGGCGTTGGGCGGTTATATTGAACCGCTCACTCGTTTAGCCCTTGCTCCCATTGTGGCTGCACAAACATGGACTTCAAAGCAGTATCAGGGGTTCAAAGAGTTCGTTACTGCTCCCAGAGACGTCACCGTTATTAGGCAGCAAAACGCTAAGCTGAACGCCGAGAACGCCCGGTTACAGGCTCAAATTGTTGAGATCCAACAACAATTAACCGAATATGAGATACTATCCGCCCTTCTCGATTTTGCGCGTGCCCATCCCACACATCAATATTTAGGTGCTACAGTAATTGGGCGTGATCCCAGCCCATTTTTGCATTATGTGATTATTAATCGCGGCTCGGATGATGGGCTTCGCAAAGGGATGCCAGTTGTTACGCAAAAAGGATTAGCCGGGCGAATTGCCCAAGTAACCGCAAGGGGAGCGCGGGTAGAGCTTATCACCGATCCATCCATTATTGTGAATGTTAGAATTCAGCCTTCTAGAAGTGAAGCGATATTAACCGGTTCTATCACTGGCGATATTGTTCTTGAGCAGATTCCTCAAGACGCGGATGTTGTCCCTGGTAACCTAATTCTAACTTCTGGGTTGGGGGGGAATTACCCTCCTAATATCATTGTTGGACAAGTTACAAGCGTCAAAAGCCAGGATTTCGCTCTTTTTCAGGGAGCGTCTGTTCAACCTGTTACCGATTTCTCGAAATTAGAAATTGTGTTGGTGATTACCAATTTTAACCCTGTAGAAGTTGCGCCGCTTATCCCTATCCCAGAAACTCCTTAATTTCCTCCCCTTCTAATTATGGGTATTTTCCTTGCTATTCCTATTTTAAGTATCGCGACGATTCTACAATCGGCTGTAATTAGCAGAATAACGCTTTTACAAGGGACTGCCGATATTGTACTTTTGATTGTGATTGCCTGGGCTTTACAAAAAAATGTCAAGACCGGTTGGCAATGGGGCTTAATAGGAGGTCTGCTTGTTGACTTTATATCTGGGTTGCCATTTGGGATATACACTATCGGTTATTTGCTTGTCACGGGTCTAACCCTCGCTTTGCAGGCGCGAATTTGGCGGTTAGCGGTGCTTGTACAACTTTTTGCTACATTTGTGGGCACAATACTTATTCATGCTTTGTCTATTTTAGTGCTTGTAATTCGAGGCACAAGTTTGCCTCTCCAAGACGTATTACAAACTATTGTTTTGCCTAGCTTAATATTGAACTTGTTTTTAGCTATTCCTGTCTATTCTATAATTCGGGAATTGGCTGGGCTAGTGTACCCAGAAGAGATTGAAATATGAACGCTTCGGCTACTATTCATAATAAATTGAAATTTAGCCGCATTTTGAGCTTTGCTGTTGTGCTTGCGGCGATACTTCTTTTTTATATCATTCGCTTATTCAGCCTTCAGATCATATCGGGAGACGAATGGGCAGCGAAGGCGGAAGATAATCGTCTTTTAGAAATTAGCCTTGAGCCTGCTCGTGGAGTAATATTTGATAGAAACGGAACGGTATTTGCCCGCAATGTGGCCTCTTACAATGTGGTAGTCACTGCGGCTTACCTTCCTGATGATATTGGCGCAATTCAAACCATTATTCGTGATTTAGCAAAGTACGTTGATGTGCCAGTGAGTCGAGGGGAAATTACCAAAGAAAATCCCTTCGTCCCCTGCCTTTCAGAGCATGGCATTGCGCAAATAATTAGCTATGGACAGCTAAGCGCCCCTTATAGAGATGTGGCAATTGCCTGCAACATAGATGGAACCATGGCTAGACTGCTTCAAGAAAAAGCGGTCGATTGGCCAGGCATTTCTATAGAAATAGAACCTATCCGCGACTATCCCACAGGCTCGCTCACAGCGAGTTTCATTGGTTTTTTAGGCCCTATCTCTAGCGCAGAGGACGAATATTATACAGAGCGTGGATTCATAACGCAGCGAGATAAAATTGGATATGCTGGTCTTGAGCGATTTTTCGAATCGATTCTTTCGGGAAAACCAGGGAAACGAGTAGTAGAAGTTGACGTAGCGGGGAAAATAACCCGTGATGTAAAAGCCACCATTCCCTCTATCCCCGGCCAAAACATTTACACAACCATTGATATCCGGCTTCAACAAGCAGCGGAATCTATTTTGCTGGGCGAAATTCAATCATGGAATGACTACTTCGCGGAAACTCGCATTACCAGCGGAGTAGTATTAGCCATGAATCCCCAAACCGGCGAAGTTCTCGCCATGATTTCTTACCCTACTTACGAAAATAACCGCATGGCACGGGTAATTCCTTCCTATTACTATAGACAGCTCAACACAGACGTTCGCGACCCACTTATGAACCACGCTGTGGGAGCCGAACTGCCGGTTGGCTCAGTTTTTAAGCTCTCAACCGCTGTGGGCGCGCTCAATGAGGGAGTAGTAACGCCAGAACAAAAGGTAACCACACCTCCCTCTATTTTTACCACTGAAAAATTCACCCCTAACGATCCAGGCAGAAGCCGCGAGTTTGTAGATTGGAACAAAGCCGGATTTGGATCACTAGACTTCATTCACGGATTAGCGTATTCAAGTAACGTATATTTCTACCAGCTTGGAGGTGGAACAGACGGCGTTACCAATGTCCCAAACGACATTCCCGGAGGGCTGGGCATTTGCCGTTTGGGAACGTATGCCCGCGCCCTGGGGTACGGCGCGTACCCTGGCATAGAACTCCCAGACGAAGCCGATGGACTTATCCCCACGCCAAAGTGGAAACGCATCGCCCATGGAGAGAACTGGTCTACAGGTGATACCTATATTGCCAGCGTTGGCCAAGGATTTGTAATCGCGACTCCGCTTCAGGTGCTTATGTCGGCCACAACCATTGCCAACGATGGAAAGTTGATGCGCCCAACCATTATTCACCACATCACCGACAGTGAAGGCAAAATTATCAGCCCATTTTTGCCCGACCTTAAATGGGATATTACAACAGACCCTGTTATTGACATCTATAGCGACCCCACTAGTGCGGGAGGATGTGAGGCAAAGCTAACAGGCGAACAGACCACTGTAGCGCCATGGGTGGTGGAAAAAGTACAACAAGGGATGCGTTTGGCAGTGACCAGAGGTACTTTGGAAGATGTATTCGCAGGCTTTAGTATTGCGGCGGCTGGAAAAACAGGGACTGCTGAATATTGTGATACATTTGCGAACGAAAAAGGACTTTGTTTGCCTGGGAATTGGCCCACACATTCGTGGACAGTTGCTTACGCGCCTTACGAAGACCCCGAAATAGCTGTAGTGGCATTTGTTTACAATGGCGAAGAGGGCGCAAGCGTGGCCGGCCCCATTGTGCGGCGAGTCCTTGACGCTTATTTTGGAATAAAGATAATAGATAGCAGATTGGGCAGCCCGTAATTACTCATGCTATAATCTTTTTACTTGAAGACACACAATTTACCCCGCGCGAAATTGGAGTTAGGGGATGCAAACTAAGAAAATGGAAATAAAAGGCATTAAAGACGGTTTAATAATAAAAATTGGTTCTGGAAAATGGGCTAAACAAGAAAAAGACTTGTTTGAACGAATAAATGCCCAAGAGGACTTTTTCCAAGGAGCACGTTTAGCTTTGGATGTGGAAAACCACATTCTGAAAGCCGCTAAGTTAGGCGCGTTGCGTGACAAACTTGCCGACAGCGGTGTGAGATTGTGGGCTGTTATAAGTAATTCTCCTACTACAGAAAAGGCTGCCCAAGCCTTGGGAATGGCAACACGTTTGGCTAACACCGCTCCTCTCCCCCAGAGACCTAAACTCTCCTCTGCTAAGCAAGAGAAAGAGGCCGTTTTTATCCGCCGCACCATTCGCTCAGGGCAAAAAATCAAATCTTCAGGGCACATCATTATTTTAGGGGATGTTAACCCAGGGGCGGAGGTTATCGCTGGAGGAAATATTGTTGTTTGGGGTCATTTGCGCGGTGTAGCGCACGCTGGCGCTCAAGGTGATTTGAATGCTGTGGTGTGCGCGTTGAGGCTGGCTCCCACGCAGCTTCGCATAGCGGAGAAGATTAGCATCTCACCTCCGGATGGGGAAAGCACACAACCTGAGCTGGCGTGCTTAGAAAAAGGGCAAATTGTTGCTCATTCTTGGGCTTAAGCTATCATGTTCGAAAACAGTTCAATCGCAGATGATTTTAAATTTAGAATTATTAGAGGACAATAAATCGTTATGGCTGCAACAGTAATTACTATCACTTCTGGAAAAGGTGGCGTTGGCAAAACAACTGCCACGGCTAATATTGGGGCCGCTTTGGCGAATAATGGGCAAAAAGTAGTTTGCATAGACGCCGATATAGGCTTGAGGAACTTGGATGTAGTATTAGGGTTAGAGAACCGCATTGTGTATGATTTGGTGGATATTGTAGAGGGACGTTGCCGTTTGCGCCAGGCTATGATCCGCGACAAACACACACCAGAGTTGTACCTTATTCCCTCCGCGCAAACACGGGATAAAACAGCCGTTTCTCCTAGCGACATGATACGTTTGTGCGATGAACTTCGCCCAGATATGGATTGGATTATTATTGACTCTCCCGCTGGTATTGAGCGGGGTTTTCGCAATGCCATTGCTCCTGCCGATGAGATTATTGTGGTCACCAACCCTGAGATTTCTGCCGTGCGAGACGCGGACAGAATCATTGGTCTGATAGAAGCAGAGGAAAAAGGGCCGGGGCAGCTTATTATCAACCGCTTAAACCCCAAGATGGTGCAACAGAAAAACATGATCTCGGCAGAGGACGTAGTGGATTTGCTGGCTGTTCGTCTTTTGGGTGTTGTCCCAGAGGATAAACAAATTATTATTAGTACTAATAATGGTGTTCCAGTTTCGATAGATGGGACTGGTTTAGCGGGGGAGGCGTTTCGCAATATAGCCCGCCGAATACAAGGCGAAACTGTTCCCTTTTTAGATTTGGAAGCCTCAAAAGGCATTATCAAGCGATTTACGAGTTTATTTGGCTCAGGAGGAAATTAGAATGAGTAATTTTCTCGATCAACTATTTTCTAGAAAATCAAGCAGTGCCTCCCAAGCAAAGGATCGCTTGCAATTGGTGCTTATTAATGACCGCACGGCTTTGACGCCCCAAGCAATGGAAAACTTGAAAGATGATTTATTAGAAGTTCTTTCTCGCTACATTAAAATTGACTCTAGGGCCGTGAAAATTGACCTCACGAGCCAGGGAAGGCAACAAAGATTGATCGCGGATATTCCCATTACTGGCCCGCAGAAGCGAAAACGCTAACTTATGCGCAAAATATCATGGCGTCACTTTGACTTTTGGCTTTTTGGGGCGGTGGCTGTTCTAATCATTTTTGGCATCGCTATGATTCGCTCGGCTATTGCTGGCAACATTGAGCTTATAGAGTCTAACACTGTGCTTAAGCAAATAATTTTCGCGGTAGCGGGCTTTGTAGTTTTAATAATTACAGCTACTATAGATTATAGGTACTGGAGTGCTCTCAGTAAATTCTTTTATATAAGTATTGCAGGGTTACTGATTTTGCTCTTTTTTGTGGGAGGCACTCTTTTTGGCTCCTCACGCTGGTTCAGCCTTGGCCCAATTTTGATTCAACCTTCAGAATTAGCTAAACTTGTGATGATCTTGGTGCTGGCTAACTTTTTCTCTCGAAATATTGATGAGATACATCGTCTAGCTACAATAATGAAAAGTTTCGCACTCACAATGGGCGTGGTGGCCTGGATATTGCTCCAACCCGACTTAAGCACATCCATTGTAATTTTAGTCATTTGGTTTGCATTGCTATGGGCTAGCGGGTTAAAAATCAAACATCTTCTCATCACTCTGGGGAGCGGCGTTTTGTCTTTAGGGATTGGATTACCCATTCTTTTATTAAACTACGACCCCAATAAAACAGACGCGCTCATCAAACCTTACCAACTTGAGCGCATTCTTAACTTTCTGTTCCCCAATCCAGACGCGCGGCACGGCGCGAATTATAATGTTGAACAATCTCGAATTAGCATTGGGGCGGGGGGATGGTTAGGACAAGGCTATGGAAGCGGTTCACAAGTTCAACTTCGTTTTTTAAAAGTACGTCATTCCGATTTCATTTTCTCTGCCTTATCTGAAGAATTTGGTTTTGTGGGCGCATTGTTTGTGATAGCCTTATTAGCCTTCATTATTTTTAGGTGCTTACGGGCTGCTCACTTAGCCAGCGATACTTTTGGCGCTCTAATAGCCTATGGCATAGCTGTTCTAATTGGGTTTCAGGTTTTAGTTAATGTGGGAATGAACCTAAAACTGCTCCCTGTTACAGGGCTTACGCTTCCATTTGTCAGTTATGGAGGCAGCTCATTATTATCTCTTTTGCTGGGGATAGGATTGGTAGAAAGCGTCCTCCTCAGACAACAAGAATTGGAATTCTAGAACACAATCATTTGAGTATTCAAAACGTAACTACTCAGGCATATCATTGCGAAGCGTTGTTTCCCCGCTGAAGCAATCTCCTAGAGCGTCTGGGAGACTGCTTCGGGGCAAAAAAATGCCCTTCGCAGTGACATTTCAAGGGTGGGCTGAGTAATTACTTCAAAATATTATTTTATGAGGAGAATGTACAACCATGTCTAACAAACCTGCTCGTGTGCGCTTTGCCCCTTCCCCAACGGGATACCTGCACCTAGGTGGCGCGCGTACCGCGTTATATGATTATTTACTCGCCAAACAAACTGGCGGCACGTTCATTTTACGCATTGAAGACACCGACCAGAAACGGTACGTCCCCGAAGCGGAAGAAAACTTCAAAAACGCGCTTCGCTGGATGGGACTGACCACAGACGAAGGCCCAGACGTTGGCGGTCCCCATGCGCCTTACCGCCAATCCAAACGAAAAGCCATCTATCGCGAACACGCTGAAAGGCTTATTGAAAATGATCACGCTTTTTACTGCTTCTGTTCCCCCGAACGGCTCAGCAAAGTTCGCGAAGAGCAACTAGCAAATCACGAAACCCCGCACTACGACGGAAAATGCCGCCAATTAGACCCCGCAGAAGCCGCCCAGCGAGTTGCCAATGGCGAAAGCCATGTTATCCGTTTCAAAGTTCCTCACGAAGGCACAACCACAGCACACGACTTTTTGCGCGGAGACATCACCGTAGAAAATAAAGTTCTAGACGATATTGTCTTAATCAAATCTGATGGGCTGGCTGTTTACCATTTGGCCGCCATGGTTGACGACCATCTAATGGGCATCACGCACGTTATTCGTGGCTCGGAATGGCTCCCAACCTTTCCACTTCACAAACGCATTTATGACGCTTTTGGCTGGGAAGAGCCGGTGTGGGTTCACCCCTCCGTGTTCCTAAAACCGGACGGCAAAGGCAAACTAAGCAAGCGCGATATTCAAAAAGCCCGCGAAAGTGGTTATCCCGTCTTCATTGAAGATATGGTTGAAATGGGCTATTTGCCCGAAGCAGTGAACAATTGGATTGCCCTCATAGGCTGGAGCTACGACGACAAGACAGAATTCTTTACCATGGATGACCTCATAGAGAAATTCTCTCTCGAAAAACTCAACCCCGCTCCAGCAGCCATCAACTTTAGCAAACTAGACCACTTTAACGGCATTCACATTCGCAACCTAGAAGTAGAAGATTTTGCCCAGCGCATTAAGCCTTATTTTGAGAAAGCAGGCTACACGGTGAACGATGCCATACTTCCCAAGGTGGCGGCTGCCATTCAAGAGCGAACCAAGAAGTTAACAGAAGTGGGAGATATGGCTGGCTTCTTTTTTAAAGATGAGGTGGAATTGGCCGTTGATCGTATTGTGAATAAAAAAATGAACGCGGAGCAAGCAGCCGAAGCCGCCCAGCGGATTGTACAGCTCTTTAACGCGGTGCCAGAAATAAACGCCGATACCAGCGAACAGCCATTGCGTAACCTGGCCAAGGAACTGGGCCTAAAGGCGGGGCACATCTTCGGGCTTTTACGTGAAGCCCTTACCGGCCAAAAGGTTAGTCCTCCGCTTTTCGATATTATAGACATCCTTGGCAAAGAGAAAACCATTGCCCGGCTTGAGAAAGCGGCCAAGATGATGAGTGAAGCGTGATGATTAACGAGTGAGCAGAGCAACAAAAAAGCCCCCGCCAGTAACGGCGAGGGCTTTTTCATTTGGTTTTTTGGCTTTACTTCCCTTGTTGGGATTGTTTTTCTATTTTCGCCCAGGTGTCACGCAGGGTGATGGTGCGATTGAAGACGAGCATTTCGCTTGTAGAATCGGGATCAACGCTGAAATAGCCCCTCCTTTCAAATTGGAAACACTCTCCGGGTTTGGCATCCGCCAGGCTGGGTTCCACCTTGCGGTTCTTCAACACTTTCAAAGAATCAGGATTGAGGTTTTTAGTGAAATCCTCGCCTTCTTCTACGGCTAGAGGGTCCCGCGTGAAGAAAAGACGGTCGTACAGGCGTACTTCCACATCCAAAGCGTGAGCGGCTGAAACCCAGTGCATTGTGCTGCGCACTTTGCGCCCATCGGGAGCGGAACCGCCCTTAGTTTCAGGGTCGTAGGTGCAATGTACTTCTATCACTTTTCCGTTTTCGTCTTTGATAAAATCTACGCATTTGATGAAATAGCCATAACGTAAGCGCACTTCTCGCCCCGGAGCTAGACGCCAGAAGCGTTTTGAGGGGACTTCGCGAAAATCTTCCTGTTCAATGTAAAGTTCACGAGAGAATGGTACCATGCGTGTTCCCGCGCTTTCGTCTTCGGGGTTGTTGACAAATTCTAGCTCTTCTTCTTGGCCTTCTGGGTAATTGGTGATGATAACTTTGAGCGGGTTGAGTATTCCCATGCGGCGCGGGGCTGTTTTGTTTAGGTCTTGCCGGACGTGGTGCTCTAGCAATGCTATATCGACAATGCTCTCATTTTTGGCTACGCCAATTTCGTTCAGGAACCCGCGAACGGCTTCGGCGGTGTAACCGCGCCGGCGCATTCCGGCCAGAGTTGGCATACGGGGATCATCCCAGCTATCGACAAGCCCTTCCTTAACCATTCTTCCCAGGTAGCGTTTGCTCAATACTGTGTAAGAGAGTTTGAGTCGCGCGAATTCAATTTGCCGGGGATGGTGAATTTCTAACTCATCTAGGAACCAGTTGTACAATGGGCGGTGTGCCTCGTAGGCTAGGTCGCACAGGGAGTGGGTGACACCTTCCATGGAGTCCGATTGTCCGTGGGCGAAGTCGTACATGGGGTAGATGCACCATTCGTTTCCCGTGCGGTGGTGCTCGGCGTGGAGGATGCGGTACATGACTGGGTCGCGCATGTTGATGTTGCCGGAGGCCATATCAATTTTCGCCCGCAGAACGC
>Ga0164318_10004313_pt1 | contig 13652 bp, 11 predicted proteins | sample GuaBasSedimGuay9_FD_113734 | JGI IMG/M metagenome (GOLD analysis project Ga0164318, IMG submission 113734) | Subseafloor sediment microbial communities from Guaymas Basin, Gulf of California, Mexico - Guay9, Core 4571-4, 0-3 cm | ecosystem: Environmental > Aquatic > Marine > Hydrothermal vents...
AGCTTTCTCCTTAGGTTTAATGTCGGTTTGTTTAATCGCAAGCTCCCAGTCGCTTATCTCTTCTTCCTCAGCACTGCCATACTTTTTCTCTATAACCTTGTTGGTGAAATGCCTTATAACACCACCTGCGAAGATTGGGATTGATAGAGTGAAAGGCAGATAGATCCCTATTGCCACCGGTAAAACCGGGAGACCAACTAGGATCAGCACGAAAGCGAGTACAGCTCCAACTATAACATATGGCCACAGCATCTCTCCACCAAGTATGCCTTTAACTATCCCTGCCATAAGGAATGACTGTGGGGCAGGTAAGTCTTTACTTCCTATTACAAAGGCGTTGTCAAGCATCTGCACTACAAAGGCTATTACTGGAGCAGCTGTTATTACACCTATCATCTCCATTATCTGCTGTTTTCTTGGTGTGGCTCCTATCATCTGTCCGCAGGCAAGGGATTGTAGCACATCTCCTGAGATGGCTGCTCCTGTGCATATTACAGCGGCTATGAGTATAGCTATCGCCATCCCTTCTACACCTATGCCTGCTGCGAAGAGAATCAGACTTGTTACCAGTAGAACAGCCACGGTTACACCAGATATTGGGTTGTTGGATGAACCCAGTAAACCGGCCATGTAACCCGCGATAGCGCTCGCTATGAATGCAAACAGGACAGCATAGATTGCCATAAACCCTGAGAGGGCATACATCTGTGAAATCCAGATGTATATAAGGAAGATGGGGATGGTTATTAACCCTATGAGAAGGAAGACGGTTTTCAGGTTGATATCCCTCTCCGTTCTTTTCTTTGACTCTACTCCAGCACCTTTTTTCATCCCAAGCACCGCCTCGTGTATACCACTGGCAAGGTTGGATCTAAGAGTCCATATGGTCCATAGACCACCGACAAGCATAGCCCCCACGCCGATGTAACGTATCTGGTTACCCCATATCATGTATATGCCCTCCAATGGGGTTTTTGCATCAACTGGGAGACCACCTACAAGGGCGATGAGTGGGAGAATTATCACCCATCCAAGTAAACCACCTACAAAAACAAAGGATGCTATTCTAGGTCCAATAATCCAGCCAACTCCAAGGAGTGCTGGTGAGGTTGCAACTCCGCCATAAAGCCATCCTTCTCTTGGTGTTCCACCTATGGCGTATTTACCTATGCTTACAACTCCTTCTATCATTCCTTTGAATATTCTGAGAGAGAGTTGCCCAAACTTGAATAATGCGGCGCTGAAAACCCCGACGAGAAGCCAGACAGCACTCACCTCTGGTTTGCCAACCGCTTTTTTACCACCAACCGTTGTTGTGAGTACTGCTGCGACAGCTACACCCTCAGGGAAGGGCAGGTCTGTTTTAACTATTAACGCTCTTCTAAGTGGTATCATCCAGAGTACACCAAGGATACCACCTATCATTGCTATTATTGCTGTTTCAGCGTAATGTATAGTGCTCCATCCAGCGGCGAATCCCATCCTGTGAAGTATGACAAGTGCTGGTATTGTAAATATTACACCAGCAGCTAAAGCTTCACCTGCTGCAGCCCCCATCATAGATATATTCACTTCTAGTATGGTTCCCTTGAATGGTCTTAAAACAGCAAACGCCATGACTGCCCCTGGTATAACTGCTGAGACGGTCATTCCAGCGTACAATCCAAGGTAAGCGTTTGCTGCGCTTAGTATTATTGCCAAGATAATTCCTACCAAAACAGCCTTGAGCGTTAGCTCAGGTACAGTCTTCTCAGAGGGTATAAATGATTTGAAGTCTTCTCTTGACATAGCTATTACCAATATCTTTAATATTCTTCATTATTTATAAAACCATCGGTTTTTATAAAAATATGGTTTATATATTTTAAAAACAAAATTATATATTATCCACCCTATATCTAAGTATTCCTGCTATACCGCCGAAAGTTCTGAGCAACGAGGCACCCTCCTCACTATCTGTAGATATGAGCTCTACACGTGTTCCTTTACTCTCCGCCTTCGCAGAAAGCTCATCTATCAAATCCACCTTCTCTTTTAAAATCATAGGAATCTTACAGTTTCCACACAGAGGAGGATTTTTTTCCATCTCCTTCAACATCGATTCATCAACCGTCTTCTCCTCCTTATACTTACATGATTCACAAGCCAAAACCACCCTATATTTCCTCAGTTCCTCAGACAACAACAAAACCTCCAATGAGCCGGCATCAATCGCATTCCTCACCTGCTCCTCACCGTAAATAGCCAGAGACTTCTCCTTCTTAGTAACCTCCTTAAGGAAACGTTTCATCACTCTTTTCTCCCTCGCTATCTTAAGATCCCCCATTCTCTCAGCAGCTAAGGAGACAAGCTCCCTCAACCCAGACTCATCCGTGTAACCTGTATCAAAGGTTTCTACAATCTTCTTTTTAATTTCATAATGAAGATAAGAACCCTCAACGAAATACTGTTTAGTGGGACCAGGACCACCTACAAATATACCCTTAAGTCCCTTCTCATTCAGAAAAACCTTACTGATCTTTTCGCCACACTTAACAAACCATTCATGCGCAGCAATCTCAATGAGTCTCTCAAACCTTCGTTGGCTCTGCCCTCCCCTACCATGTTTACCAGGAACCCTAGATGTTAAGTAATCGATGAGTTCTATACGTTTACCACGAAGCACACCAATAGTGCACTCTCTACGGTCTATCAAAAACAGACCATAAACCTCATGCTCAGCGAGCATCTCCTCCAAGGGTTCTGTGTAAAATGAGGAGTCACACCGGTAAAGGAAGGTATTAACCGGCATAGGGGGTTCTATAACAAAGGCAACCATTTCAGTCTGGTTTGCACCCACACTTTTATGGCCAACAAAAAACACAACACCATTTGGTGGAGGAGTTTTAAAATACCTGAGTCTACTCATTATGGACTCAATTGCAGAAAGCACATTTTTCCTAGTGGTTTTTGATTTAATATTTGTGGACTGAGAATACTCGTTTCTAAGATAAGCAGTGACATCGGAGATCTGTTTGCTAGGGGGTATATACAGTGAAATCAACTCGGTATGCTGACCCTTACACTCCTTTATCTCCTCCAGCTTCCTCTTGAAATCATACTTCTCTATGGCTGACAGTTTCTTTTCCATAACAATCCTCCTGAAAACGCTACAACGTTAAAATCTCTCCGTTCTCAGGCGTATAAACCTCAGCGACATCCTTTAAATCCTCTGCCAGAGGTGACCTGTTATCGCTATGGAATATCACAATCTTCTCAGGTGAACATGCCTTTGCAAAATTCACCAGCTCACTGTGGCCAGCGTGTGCTGAAAAATCAAAGTAATGAACCTCACACTCAACCTTCTGATTTACACCATAAAAGCTTATACTTCCTTTGTCAAGTAGCTGCCTGCCATTTGTCCCCTCAACCTGATAACCTGTTAAAAGAATAGCGCTTTTCGGATCAGAACGAAGCTTCTCCAAATAGGTTAACACAGGACCACCATCCAGCATCCCGCTTGTTGTAAGGATAACCTCGCCCTTAAGAGCAAGCTTTCTGCCATGAGAGGAATGCACGGTTTTAACCTTATTCAAAGCCTTCTTCAACTTCTTTGCAGACCTGACCGACTCAGGGTATTTCAAAAAGATCTTTGAGACCTTATTGCCCATTCCATCCATCCACACATCATAACCAGCGTTGCTCAAAACAAGAGCCAGTTCCTGAGAACGAGCCACCGCAAAGGCAGGTATAACAGCCACACCACCACGTTTTACAACATCATCAATAGTGTCAAGAAAAAGCTTCTCCAACTCCACCCTGTTCGGATGGTTCCTCCCAGAGTACGTTCCCTCAATAAAAAGGATGTCGCATTTCACAGGATGAGTACCCCACATCAACCTCGTGTTTATAGTGTTGATGTCACCAGTAAACAGTATAGTCCTTGAGCCACGTAACTCAAACATGAGAGATCCAGGAATATGACCCGCGGAATGAATATGCAATTCCGTTCCGCCGATGTCCTTAATCTGAGATGGGTCAACAGAAACAAAACGAGAGTGCACCTCCTTGATATCGGCCTTCGAATAAGGGTAGGCATACCCCTCTGCCTTTGCAATCTTAAGAGAGTCGTTGTGGAGGATAAGACTTATCTCCCTTGTGACATCGGTTGACCAAATAAAACAGTCCTGCCTGCTTGCAAGCCATGGTATCATACCAGAGTGATCAAGATGAGCATGAGTGAGGAGAGTGAGATCAACAGGCGGAGCCTCCATAGGATAAGAGGGTGGCTTAGTTGGAGATATACCGTAATCAAAAAGCATCCGTAAGCCATCCATGTTCAAAACCATGCCAAGTTTACCGACTTCGCTGCATCCGCCAAGGAACTGAACATTCATTTTCTCGCTCATAAAGTGAAGGGTAAAGGAGAGAAGGGGTTGATTAATCTTTGCTCTCCTTCCTCTCAGACACTATAAGAACATGACCTTCCCTCCTTTCAATCACTACCTTTCTATGCGCAGGGATTTTTTTATCAACAGATTTTGCCAACCAGTACTCGCCCCTGTATTTAACATACCCTGTTTTGGAAGGTGAAAGTTCATCAAGAGTCTCAGCTTCTTTTTCCTCAAAAACATTCAAAACAGGTTTCTTTCTCCTAATCTTCATAACCTTGTACAAAGCGAACAGGAAAAATGCAGCTATCAACAAGGTTGGGACAACCGCTACAACAATGAGAATCTGTTGATAGCCAGGTGTGATAAGCCACCTCATATTACTGTAGGAAGGGACAAGGAAAAGAGCACCAAGCAGGATAGAAATTATACCGCCCATACCTATAAAGCCAAAACCAGGCGTAATAAAAACCTCTATCAAAACAAGTAAAAAACCTATCACCAAAAAAATTATGCTAACATAAGGTAAAGAAAAGCCCATGCCAAGCAGAGCAAGAATCAAAGTGATTACACCAAAAACCTCAGCACCATGGCCGGGGGTGTGGATGCCAAAGATGATAGAAAAGATAGCGAGCATGAGAAGTATAGAGTAAACGGTTGGGTCTGAGACAATGGACAATATGTGAAATCTAACGGAGGGCGAATGATAAACCACCTCAGCACCCACAGTGTACAGTGTTTTCCCATCAACCACTGTACCATCCATCTCATTGAGAAGAACCCTCACACTGGGTGCAACAAAATCAACAACACCATACTTTAAGGCAGAGGAGGCATTCAAATTCAAGTTTTTGGTAACAAAATCCTCAGCAATTGTTGAGTTTTTTCCATTGGAGTCAGCCAGCTCCTTTATCCACTCAGTTAAAGCGTTAATGTACTTGGAGTCATTGATCAACCTTGAACCAGTCGGTGTAATCTCAACAGGTTGACAGGAGCCCATAACTGTGTGGTTCTCCATAGCAGCTACACTTGTGCTAAGTAAAATAAAGGTGCCAGCCGACCAAGCGGTTGCGCCTCTCGGGTAAACATAGCCTACAACAGGGACACTACTCTGTTGAATCATTTCAACAATCTTATGGGTTTCATCCAAACCGCCGCCCGGTGTGTCTATGGTTAACACCATCGCCTGTGCGTTAATAGACTCTGCATGTTCAATGCTTTCTTTAACGAGTTCCACCGTTGCCTGCGTTATAGGTCCATCTACGCTAGTTACTAAAACCGTTTTTGACCCTGTTTCAGCCAAAGTGGAGGAGATTAAAAGAAGAATAAAGAAAAGGATTAGAGGATGGTATCTATTCATTGTTTCTTCTTCGCAAGAGCCCGTGTTAACCCAGCAACGGTTCCAGTGCCCATGTCTCCAGCGGGAACAATGATAAGGTTCTTTTCTCTTGCTATCTCAGCAAGCGTTTGCAGCTCCCTAAGCCTCATCGCAGCAGGTGCCTTTTCATAGAGTTTTGCAGCATCCGTCATCTTCTTCGACGCCTGAAACTCTCCCTCAGCCATGATAATCCTTGACCTTCTCTCCCTCTCTGCCTCAGCCTGCTTAGCAAGAGCTCTAACCATCTGCTCAGGAAGCACAACATCTCTAATGGTTACCCTTGTCACCTTGATACCCCACGCATCTGTTCCGGCATCAAGAATAGTCTGTATCTTCCTGTTAAGAGCATCCCTGTTTGCAAGCAGGTAATCAAGGTCAACCTCGCCCAAAACATCCCTGAGAGTGGTCTGTGCAAGTAAACTGGTAGCATAGTCATACCTCTGCACCTGAACAACAGCCTTATCGGGGTCTATGATTCTAAAGTACACAACAGCATCCACATCAATGGTAACATTATCCTTCGTAACAGTCCTCTGCTTAGGCACATCAATGGCTCTCTCCCTTAAATCCATTCGGATAACCTGATCTATAATGGGTATAATGAATACTAAGCCAGGTCCTTTTATACCAAGAAGTCTACCAAGTCTGAAGACAACGATTCTCTGATACTCAGGCATTATCTTTACAGCAGCAGCCAGCAGCATAAACAAGAAAATTACTATTATAAACAACAGTATCTCTATCATCCTTTCTCACCTCTTCTCTACAAAAGAAGGAACACTTATTAAGGTTTTCGGGAAATTAGAATGAAAGAATTATTAGCAGATACAGTATACAAGAAAGGGAGAGAAAAATGTGCAGCATTCAAAAAATCAAAGCAAGGCAGGTTTTAGATTCAAGAGGTAACCCAACGGTTGAGGTTGAAATGAAAACCCAAAAACATTCTGCTGTCGCATCTGTTCCATCAGGAGCATCAACTGGAACTTATGAGGCTGTCGAACTCAGGGACAACAACAAAGCGTACGGTGGAAAAGGTGTGACAAAAGCTGTTGAAAACATAAACCAAGTCATCGCGCCGAAACTCCTTGGGAGGACAACAGGTGAACAAAAAGAGGTTGACAGAATAATGGTAGAGTTGGATGGCACAGAAAACAAAAACTATCTTGGAGCAAACGCGATACTGGGTTGTTCAATGGCTTATGCACGACTCTCAGCAGCATGCGAAAACACGTTTCTTTACGAGTACATAGGTAAAACCTTTGGTTATAAACCTGAGGTGCTGCCGATTCCGGCTTTAAACGTTATAAACGGTGGAAAACACGCTGGAAACTCACTGGACATACAAGAACACTTGATTCTACCAGTTGGGGCAAAAAACTTTAGTGAAGCACTCAGAATGGGAGCAGAGGTTTACCATGTTCTAAAAAAAATAATACTAAAAAAGTATGGTAAACCTGCGGTGAACGTTGGAGATGAAGGAGGGTACGCTCCACCATTGAACGAAACCAACGAGGCTTTTGAACTAATCGCAGAAGCAATAGAAGAAGCAGGGTACAACAAGGAGGTAAAACCTGCTTTTGATGCAGCAGCCAGCGAGTTCTACAACACAGGGGTTTACACGATAAACAACAAACCTTATACGCCGGAGGAGTTAACGGATTTCTACGGTGAGTTAATAAAAACCTATGGTATAGTTTCCGCAGAAGACCCTTTTGCTGAAGAAGACTGGGATGGGTTCGCGTTGTTCACAAAAAAGTTTGGAGACAAAATACAGATAATTGGCGATGACATCTTTGTGACAAACATTAAACGGCTTAAAAAAGGCATAGAAAAAGGAGTTGGTAACTGTTTACTGCTGAAGGTTAACCAAATCGGCACCGTTACCGAAGCAATAAACGCAGCAGAACTAGCATTCAAAAACAACTATAGTGTAATGGTTTCCCATCGTTCAGGTGAAACCTGCGACCCATTCATAGCCGACCTTGTTGTTGGAATCAACGCAGGTCAAATAAAAAGCGGGGCGCCAGCACGTGGAGAAAGAGTAGCGAAATACAACCGGCTTCTGCAGATAGAAGAAACCAAAGAAAACTGGAAGTTTGGTTCACTCAAAACCAGGTTACAAAACCAAATAATTGAATAAAAGCCCATTTTTCATCTTTTGCACCCTCCAAAGGTTAATGCTGTATTTACTAAACCCTTTACCTTTTCTCCAAAACCTGTTTTCACACATTCTTTGTGTAGTGAGGGAATCAAAACCGTTTTCTACTTCCTCATAGATTACGCTGCTGGGTGATTCAACATGAAGATTCTGGTAACGGATAAACTCGCAGATGAAGCGATACAGTTGCTGAAAAACAAGGGTTTCGAAGTAAAATATGAGGAGCTTGACCATGATGGTATAATGAAAGAGATAGCGGAGTACAATGGAATGATAGTGAGAAGCAGAACAAAGGTTACAGGTGATATCATAGAAAAGGGTGCATCAGGTAACCTAAAGGTTATTGGAAGAGCAGGGATTGGTGTAGACAACATAGACGTTGAAAAAGCAACTCAACTGGGTGTCAAGGTTGTTAACTCACCTACTGGTTCTACGATGAGTGTTGCTGAACTCGCTGTAGCTCATATGCTCTCTTTAGCCAGGTTCGTACCTAAGGCCGATTCCTCAATGAAAAAAGGAGAGTGGCTTAAAAAACAGTTGAAGGGTGTTGAACTTTACGGTAAAACCCTTGGACTTATCGGCTCAGGAAACATCGCTCAACATGTAGCTAGAATAGCGGACGGTTTAGGGATGAAAACATTGGTTTACTCACCGCATTGTACAGATGAAAAAGCAGAACGTATGGGAGCGAAACGGGTTACATTAGAAGAGCTTCTCCATCAGTCTGATTTCGTTTCCCTGCACATCCCTCACACAAAGGACACGCACCATTTAATAAACAAAGAAAAACTTGAACTTATGAAACCAGGAGCCTACCTTATAAACTGTGCACGTGGAGGTGTTGTTGACGAAAACGCTTTATACAATGCGCTTAAAGAGGGCAAACTCGCTGGTGCTGCTGTAGACGTTTTTGAACAGGAACCCCCTTCAAAGGAAAACAAACTCCTCACCTTAGAAAACGTTGTGCTTTCCCCGCACATTGGAGCCAACACAAAGGAGGCGCAGATAAAGGCAGGAACCATCTGTGCAGAACAAATCATAAAAGTACTAAATGGTGAAGAACCGGATTACTGGGTTAACAGACCATAACACTATTAATAGATAAGCTATGTTGGAGTAAGTTATGAAGAATCTGAAAAAGGTTGTTGACAAAATCGAAAAAGAAATCAAAGAAATAGATGGTGTAAGAGAAAAAGCACTTGTAGACTCAAGGGATATAATACTCAACTGTAGAAAAGGCATTCAACTTCTTCACAGAAAAAAATATGGGGAAGCCAGCGAGTACATCAACAAAGCTTCTAGGAAGCTTAAAACCCTTTACAAGATGGTTACACCCTACCCTGAGATGAGAAATGCAGGATTTGTTGAAAACGCTGCACAGGAGGTGGTGGAGGCAAAATGTATATACAATGTTATGAAAAACAGACCCCTTCCTGACTTGGACAATATAGGTGTATCTGCATCTACCTTCCTGCTTGGTTTATGTGATGCGGTTGGGGAGATGAGAAGGTTTACTCTTGATGCGGTAAGAGAAGACAGGGTGGATGAGGCGAATAAATATCTGGACATGATGGAGTCGATATATGAATCTATAATGAAGTTTGATTATCCCTCCGCCTTTGTTCCGATAAAAAAGAAACAGGATATCATGCGTGGTCTAATAGAGAAAACAAGAAGTGAGCTTGCGGTAGCATCATGTGAGAGGAGGATACAGGATAAGATTGAGGAGTTTAGGGATCTCCTTGAAACGGTGGAGAAAAAGGGTGTGACTTCAAAAAAAAGTCGTAAAAAAACGCAGGATCTCAACATTGATGAGGTCTGGTAACTCCTCCTTAACCAAAACGAAACCTTTATAAAAAGCCTTTATATACTCAAGGAAGGGAATTCCTTCTATGGTTGATGTCGTTGTGGAGAATATAGTTGTATCTGCCCAGGTAGCAGACGAGATTGATTTAGATAAACTCTCAAAGGAGCTGCCTGAGGCTCAGTACAATCCAGATCTCTTTCCAGGGTTAACTATACGTTCTGTTTCTCCAAGAGCCGCGGTAATTCTGTTTTCCAATGGTAAGGCTGTATGTACGGGTGCAAAAAACATTGGTGATGCAAGAGATGCTGTTAAAAAGGTTTGTGGCATGTTAGGCAGTAAAGGTTTCGCTGTAAATAAAAACCCGAGGGTGACTGTGCAGAACATGGTTGTCTCCACAAATCTTAAGAGGGACATAGATTTAGGATCAATAGCAGATTCTCTTAAAACAAAGGTCGAGTATGAGCCTGAGCGTTTTCCAGGCTTGGTTTATAGGACAGAGTCAGATGTAGTTCTATTGGTTTTTAACTCTGGGAGAGTCGTAGGTACAGGCGGAAAGAGTAAAAAGGAGATGGAGATGGCCTTGAAGGGTTTAATGGAGGAAATCTCATCTATTGGAGTAATAGAGAAATAGGGAGGAAAAAATATGCCACGTGTTGAGGTAGAAAATATTGTTGCATCCACATCCTTTGCAGATAAGCTGGACTTGGATGTTATAGCGCAGGAGTTGGAAGATGCGGAGTATGAGCCAGAGCAGTTTCCTGGTTTGGTGTATCGTTTAGCCAATCCGAAGACAGCGACCCTGCTTTTCAGAAGTGGAAAAGCCAACTGTACAGGTGCAAAAACATTAGGGGATGTGGAAAAAACAGTTAAAATAATAGCGCAGAAACTGAAGGATATGGGCATAGATGTGTATGAGAACCCTGAGATAGTTATACAGAACATTGTTGCTATCTCTGACCTTGGAACCGAACTCAACCTGAATGATGTTGCTATGGGTCTTGGTCTTGAGAATGTTGAGTATGAGCCGGAGCAGTTCCCGGGTTTGGTTTACAGGTTAAGAGAGCCAAGGGTTGCAATGCTTCTCTTCGGCTCAGGTAAGATAGTGTGTACAGGTGCAAGAAAAATAGAGGATGTCTCTAAGGCTGTGGATAAACTGGCTGCAGAGCTTTCGTCTCTGGGTCTTCTCTACTGAAACCCATTTTTTTTCTTTTTTAAACCTATATGATAAGTCACAAATCATAATTAATAAAAACTGGTGTAGAATGTGTAATATTGTTGAGATAATGTTTTTTAAATCTAGGAAAAAGAAACAAAATGATAAAATCCAGAGTAAAGAGATGGAAGGAGCTATTGAGAGAAGCAAAGACGTTACAGAAGCTTGGCTACAGGGCGGTAAAGCGATTGGTGAAATAACCAAAACTAAAAGAAAAAAACTAGGGAAGTAAAGACAGGGAGTTTTCAGTTCTCCAGCTGCTCCGGGGAAACATAGTCACCATATTTTTCCTTTGTCTCCGTAAGTCTACGTTTCTCCTCATCAAGTATTTTAAAGACCAACGTAGGGGTGCCATCAATTTTTTTGTAGATCCCTTTTATTCGTTCAATCTTAGCAAGATTTTCAGGTATCCTTATGGTGAACTGTTTCACATAATCCTCTCTAGTGTAGTTCCTGTCCAGCACCTCCTTGAAAAGCCTTTTCAAATCCTCATAGTGCGGTATGTAACCGGTAGGCGTTTTTATAGCCTCAACGTCGTCATGAACCCTAAGTTCCATCCATTTGTACCACACCTTTTTGTCAACCTTATCTGTGAGATACTTTTTGGTCTTAGCGTCTCTTATAAAATAGTTGACCGCAAAAATCTTAGGATGATGTTTTAGTTTTTTCCCAAAATCAAGGTTTATCTCTATATACCGTCCTATTGGTATCGATAAAAAATCAAGGTTGGACATAGGGTTGAACTCCCTAACTCCTTCTTTGCCAAGCACTGCAGCTGTACGCTCAGACTCTATAGAGGCTCCCTTAGCAACTATTCCATGCTCCCAACTAAAAGACTCCTGAACAGGAACCCATGTATCTGAGTCTCTGCCACCATAAACAATAGCACCAATTCTAACACCCTCCGTATTATCAAGAGCAGAGTCAAGGTTTTCAAATGCATCCAACGCTACAGTAAACCTTGCATTTGGGTGAGAGGGAGGAATCTCATTTCCCTCAGCATCCTTTTTTCCAATCCACCATTCACCGGAGTGGTTAAATCCTTTTTCAGGTGTTTTTCCATCCTTTCCAGTCCAATACACATGTCCATCCTTTGTAACCAGTACGTTGGAGAAGATTATCTCGTTGGGGCTGTGTAAAACCTTCCACTGTATAGGGTCATCCTTTGAGTTGATCCCCTTTATGATCCCGAAAACACCTTTTTCGACGTTAACAGCTCTAGCTTCTCCTTTTATCTCTCTTATGTATGCTATGTCGTCGCCGACTATTGTTTCATTATCAAGCATAGCTGTTGAGGTTTTCCCGCACATAGAGGGGAAGGCACCAGTGAAGTAGGTTACCCTGTTGTTTGGCCCATGTATTCCCATAACCAACATGTGTTCTGTAAGCCACCCCTCCTTGGATGCATGGTTTATTGCAAGCCTCATAGCAGGTTTCTTTAAACCTATGGTGTTGCCACCGTACTGGGTGTTTGCAGAGTAAACAGTGTCCTCCTCCAAGTCTATGTATATCCTGCGTTTATCGATGTTTTTTGATGTTTTACGTTCATCAAGCTCACCCTCAGAGTGTATAAACCTGAAAAAGTAACCGTTTTTACCCCTCCTTATGAACTCCTCATACCCCTGTCTGTAAAGGATGTTTTCGCTGTGTGCCACATAACTTGAATCCGTTAGTTGTAGACATGGGATGGAAAACACAGAGTTTACGGGTCCAAGTGAGTAAAAACAAACAAAAAGCTCATGCCCCCTCATTATGTCTTTCATTATCTTATGAATCTCCCTTAAACCCTGTTCTCTGTCAATACTTCTTAGAGAAGGTCCGAGTTTAACGTTTTTTGGCAGCAGAAACTTGGTGCGTTCTCTATCTCTAGCTTGGTCGTAGTAACCATCGAAATGCACAGTATGCCCCTCAACAGCAAGCCTTTTTTCCTCACCGACAGCGAGTGCTGCATCTCTAATGTACTGCAAAGCCTCTCTGCTGCCATCGGAGACAAACACCTGGTCTGGATTGCAGTGTTCTATATATTTTGCAACGGTTTCATGCACCTTTGAGTTTTTTATAGCCAGTAGTTTTTTAAGGTTGTTTTCATCCAGTCTTTCCTTCAAAACTTCCATGAAATTTTTCTCCATACCAAACACCTTCTCTTGATGAACAAGGTTAACCTTTATCCAAGCTGAGGAGGAGTATATCATTCCCATATTTAAATGAATTGAACAGGAAAGTTTTTTATGTCTGTAAATATAATCCTTATTTGATATAAATGTCAAGGGACGACTTCAAATCTTTTATACCACCAGATAAGATAATACCAGAGTTAACCGTTAAATCGATTCTAGTTGGTGTTTTCCTCGCTGTTGTGCTTGGTGCAGCAAACGCTTACCTTGGATTGTACGCTGGTATGACCGTCTCAGCGATTATTCCTGGTGCTGTGATGGCGCTTGCGTTGTTGAGACCATTCAAGGGAACCATACTGGAGGTAAACATTGCTACCATGGGCGCATCGGCAGGCGAATGTGTAGCTGCTGGTGTAATTTTTACTATACCCGCACTTGTTTTACTTGGAGTTTGGAAGGACATTCACTACATAGAGACAACTCTTATATCCCTTCTCGGTGGCTTCCTTGGTGTACTCTGGATGGTGCCGCTTAGAAGAGCACTTGTCACAAAAACCAATCTGCCGTTTCCTGAGGGAATAGCGGTAGCAGCGGTTTTAACAACCACTGTAG
>Ga0164318_10004314_pt1 | contig 13650 bp, 13 predicted proteins | sample GuaBasSedimGuay9_FD_113734 | JGI IMG/M metagenome (GOLD analysis project Ga0164318, IMG submission 113734) | Subseafloor sediment microbial communities from Guaymas Basin, Gulf of California, Mexico - Guay9, Core 4571-4, 0-3 cm | ecosystem: Environmental > Aquatic > Marine > Hydrothermal vents...
TATGGGCTACCGACCCAACGCCATTGCCCGTGGCCTGGTGAACCGGACAACCATGACCATCGGATTGATTATTCCCGATATTACCAGCCCCTTTTATCCCAGGGTTGCCCTGGGTATTGAAGATACGATGCTCAAAGCCGGGTATAATGTCTTTCTTTGTAATACCAACTGGAATCCCGAACGGGAGAAGGACTATCTTGATAATCTGATTCAAAAACAAGTGGACGGCCTGATTATCTCTTCCATTGCCCGGCATGCCGGGGATGTTGAATCTCTTATTCCTGAGGACATGCCTCTGGTTTATGTCTCCAGTTATCCTGAGGGCACCGCTCACAGCTACGTTCTGATTGACAACATTCGAGGGGCGGATATGGCTGTAACCCACCTGATTTCGAGAAAAAGAACCAAAATTGCCTTTATCGGAAGCGATCAGGAGATTCATTCTTTGGAAGACCGGCTCAGTGGTTATCGTATGGCCCTTCATCGAGTCGGCCTTGAGCCGAATGATTCCATGGTTGTGCTCGACAAGTTTCAGGAGCGCAGCGGTTATGAGATGATTAAGAATCTTCTAGATAGGGGGAATTCCCCTGATGGTGTGTTCGCGGAAAACGATCTTCTGGCCATGGGAGTGGTGCAGGGGATACAGGATGCCGGTTTACGGGTTCCTGAAGATATAGCAGTGATTGGGTTTGATGATATTTCTATTGCCTCCCACCCGGATATTCAGCTCTCCACCATACATCAGCCGAAGTACCGAATCGGTTCGTATGCGGCGGATATTCTCCTGAGGCAGCTTGGCCAGAATCCCGGAGAGAGGCATCCTGAGAGAATGTCGCTGCAGCCGGAACTGATTATTCGCGGGACTTCCTGATGATTTTATCTTTACAGAACTGGGTTTTCGGGTGTATGCTTCGTAAACGTTTGCAAAGGGGTGAGTCATGGTAATACATCAAAAAGAAGCTTACGGGAACGGCCTTAATATGGTTGTTCAAGATGCGGGGAAAGCCGGCGGGATGCTGCTGGATTTCGGAATACTGAAACTGTCCGAAGGTGAAGTCTGGAAAGATGAATCGAATAAAGAGCGGGCCCTGATGCTCGTTGGTGGAAAGGTTCGCTTTGAATGGGGTCGAGAATCCCGTGAGGCCTCCCGCTCATCATGCTTCGATGAAAACCCTGAAGCCCTTCAGCTGCCCTCAGGATTATCCGTAAAAATCACCGCAGGAGAGGGAGGAGCCGAACTCTGCTATGAGGCCTGCATCAACGACAAAGACTTTCCGGCTGTGTACTACGGTAAAGAGGATATAAGGAACGATATTTTCGGCGCCGGGGTTCTCAACGAAGCTTCCATAAGGACAGTCAGGACAGTGTTTGACGGGGAAAATGCGAAGTTCTCCAATATGGTGATGGGGGAAGTCATCAACCATCCGGGGAAGTGGTCGAGCTATCCTCCCCATGATCATCCCCACCCTGAGATTTATCATTACCGGATGTTTCCCGAACAGGGTTTCGGAGTTTCACTTCTGGATTATGAGGCTCACACGGTGAGAAATCGGAGCACATGCCTCATCAGCCCGGATAAAACCCATTCACAGGTGGCCGGGGCCGGTTATGCCATGTACTACATCTGGATGATTCCCCATCTTCCCGAAGACCGATGGCTCCCCTCAACGCGGTATTTCAGAGAAGAGCACAAATGGATGCTGGAGAAGAATGTGAAGATCTGGCCTGAACGGGCCTACGAGGAGGCAAAATGAGCACACTGCGTTTAACCATGTCCCAGGCACTGGTGAAGTTCCTGGACAATCAATACCTGGAAATTGATGGTGAAGAAATCAAATTCGTTGAAGGTGTCTTCGGTATCTTCGGCCATGGCTGTGTGGTGGGAATCGGAGAAGCCCTGCAGGAGCCGGATCACAGCCTGAAGTTCTATCAGGGACACAGCGAGCAGGGGATGGGCCATGCGGCTATCGCCTTTGCCAAGCAGAACAACCGGAAGAAAATCCTTGCGGTAACCAGCTCCATCGGCCCCGGAGCTCTGAACATGGTAACCGCAGCGGGAACTGCCACGGCCAATCACATTCCGGTGCTCTTCCTCCCCGGGGATGTCTTCGCCTGCCGGCAGCCGGATCCGGTACTGCAGCAGATTGAGATTCCTCACGACTATACCAATACCGCCAACGATGCTTTCCGGGCGGTCTGCCGCTACTGGGACCGTATTGTTCGTCCCGAGCAGGTGATGAGTGCCGCCCTGAATGCCATGCGGGTTCTTACCGATCCGGCGGATACCGGGGCGGTCTGTCTGGCCCTGCCCCAGGATGTTCAGGCTGAGGCCTATGATTATCCTGATGATTTTTTTGCGAAGCGGGTTCACCGTCCCGGCCGCCGGCCCCTGTCACCCGGGGACGCCGAAAGGGCTGCCGAGCTGATAAAGAGAAAGAAAAAGCCCATGATTATCTGCGGCGGCGGGGTAAGGTATTCTGCTGCAGGAGAAGAGCTGGCGAAGTTTGCTTCGGATTTTGATATTCCTTTTGCTGAAACCCAGGCTGGTAAAGGGGTTCTGCTCTGGGACAACCCCCTGAACCTCGGAGGGATCGGGGTGACAGGAACCAGCGCCGCCAATGAAATCGCCCACGATACGGATCTGGTGATTGCCCTGGGCACCCGGCTGAATGACTTCACCACAGCATCGAAGTGGGATTTCCACAACCCGGAAGTGGAGCTGCTCTCCATCAATGTCAGTGCTTTCGATGCCTATAAGATGAACGGAATGCCCCTGGTCGGGGATGCGAAACTCGGTCTGGCGGATATCCGGAAAGAGCTCGGTAATTCGGGCTATAAAGCCGGCTGGGGTTCTCAGGTGAAAGATGCCATTGAAGTGTGGACGGCGGAGAATACCCGGCTTTACACCCTGGATGATAAAGAGGCCGGATTCGCCCAGACCAAGGTGATGGGGCTGATGAACGAAGGGGGTATCCCCGAAGATGCCATCGTTGTGGCGGCTTCAGGTTCCCTGCCATCGGATATGCAGAGACTCTGGCGGACCCGGGTTCGGGAAACCTACCATCTGGAATACGCCTTCAGCTGCATGGGTTATGAGATTGCCGGTGCCCTGGGGGCGAAAATTGCCTGTCCTGAAAAAGAGGTGTACTGCATCCTGGGGGATGGGAGTTTCTGGATGCTGAACTCGGAGATGTTCACCGCGGTGCAGGAGGGGCTGAAGATCAACATCATCCTCATCGACAACAACGGCTTTCACTGTATAGACAACCTTCAGGCCTCTCAGGGTATTCCCCATTTCGGCTGCGAGTTCCGTTACCGTAACCCGGAAACAGGCCAGTTGGATGGTGAGTATATTCCCGTCGATTATGCCGCCATGGTAAAAGCTGTGGGGTTTGACAGTTACAGGGCTGAAAACTCAGGGGAGTTCTCCGCGGCTCTGGAAGAGGCCCGGGCTGCTGAAAAACCGGTGCTGATCGACTGCAAGACAGCCCGGAAATCCATGACTGGAGACTACGGTGCCTGGTGGCGGGTGGGCACCCCCGAGGTCTCCAGAAAACCCGCCGTGGTGAAAGCCAGTAAAGAAAACAGAAAGAACGCCGCCAAGGCGAAGCAGTACTAGGGGTGGGTATGCTGAATAAAGAGAATATCAGACTGGGTATCGCGCCCATCGGCTGGACCAACGACGACATCCCCGAACTCGGGGGAGAGAATACCTTCCAGCAGTGCATCAGTGAAATGGCTCTGGCCGGCTTCACCGGGAGTGAGGTGGGGAGCAAGTACCCTGCAGACCCACAGGAACTTAAAAAAGCTCTGGACCTCCGGGGGCTTGTTATCTGCAACCAGTGGTTCAGCGCCTTTACAGCCTCCCGGCCCATGGCCGAGGTGGAGAAGGAGTTCCGGGATCAGATGGATTTCCTGAGGGTGGTGGGGTCTGATGTGATCGGACCTTCGGAACAGACCCGTTCCTCCCAGGGGAACCTTGATATCGGGGTGGCTGCCGGGAAAGCCGAACTCTCCGGGGAAGAATGGAAAAAGATGACAACCGGTTTCAACCGTCTGGGCCGGACCGCGAAGGATGAGGGGTTCAAGCTTTGTTTCCATCATCACATGGGCACCGGTGTTCAGACCCCGGTTGAAACCGAACGATTTCTGAACGATACAGATCCCTCCCTTGTGTACCTCACCTTTGACTCGGGGCACTTCGCCTACACAGGAGCGGACCCGGTGGCCGAACTGAAAAAGTTCATCTCCAGGGTGGGGCATGTACACCTTAAAGATGTCCGTCCGGACATCCGGAAGATGGCCGTCAGAGAGGATTGGCCGTTCATGAAGGCCGTCCGGGAGGGTGTGTTCACCGTACCCGGGGATGGATCGGTGGATTTTCCTTCCATCTTCAAACTGCTTGGAGAAGCGGACTACCGGGGATGGATGGTGGTGGAAGCCGAACAGGATCCTGCAAAAGCCAACCCATTTGAATACGCCCTCAAGGCCAGAGACTACATCCGGGAGCAGACCGGACTTTAATGGAGATAAAATGGAGCAGAACTTATGAGTAAGACATTGAGAATAGGAATTATCGGCGGCGGGCGCATAGGCAAGGTGCACGGGGCCAACCTCACCACCCGGGTGGCCGGAGTGAAAGTGAAGGTTCTGGCAGACCCCTATGCCGATGAGAAGCTGGAGTCGTGGGCTGCCGGGCAGGGAATCAACAGGGTGATAAAGGACTACAAAGAGATACTGGCCGATCCGGATATTGATGCGGTTCTCATCTGTTCCCCCACCGACACCCATGCGGCCATCAGTCAGGAAACGGCCCGGGCGGGGAAGCACGTGTTCTGTGAGAAACCTCTGGACCAGGATCCCGATGTCATCCGGGAGACACTGAAGGTGGTGAAAGAGGCAGGGGTGGTCTTTCAGATCGGTTTCAACCGGCGTTTTGACCATAATTTCCGGGGCCTGCGGGATAAAGTCGCCGACGGTTCAGTGGGGGATGTTCATCTGCTGCGGATCACTTCCCGGGATCCTGAACCGCCACCGGCATCCTATGTCCGGGTATCCGGCGGTCTGTTCCTGGACATGGCCATTCACGACTTTGATATGGCCCGTTTTCTCACCGGGAGTGAGGTGGTGAAGGTGCATGCGGCAGGGGCTGTTCTTGTTGACCCCGCCATCGGCCGGGAAGGGGATATTGATACCGCCATTACAACTCTCTGGTTCGAAAACGGAGCTCTGGGGGTAATTGATAATTCCCGTAAGGCCGTGTACGGCTACGATCAACGGGCTGAGGTGTTCGGCAGTAAGGGCTGTGCCGAGAGTTCCAATGATACTCCTTCCACTGTTGCCTTCAGCGATGCCGAAGGGGTGAAGTCGGAGAAGCCGTTGTTTTTCTTTCTGGAACGCTACGCCGAATCCTTTGCCGAAGAGCTTCGGGATTTTGTGAAGGCTGTGAATGAAGGGGCCGATGTTCCCGGCCGGGATGCGGCGTTGAACTCGGTACTTATTGCCCTTGCAGCAAAGAAATCTCTGGAAACCGGCGGGCCGGTGGAAGTGGAGCGAATGACATGAAATCGGCGGCTCCTGTAAAAATCGGAATTGTCGGTCTGGGACGCCTGGGGAAACGCCATGCGGCGAATCTCCGATATCAGGTTCCCGGGGGACAGCTGGCTGCGGCCTGTTCCATTGCCCCCGAAGAACTGTCCTGGGCGGAAGAGGAGTTGGGTATTACAGAGCTTTATTCAGATTATGATGAGATGCTGAATAAGGCGGATCTGGACGCCGTCTTTCTGGTGACATCCTCAGCTATGCATGCCGCCCAGGCAATCAAGGCCCTTGACAGGGGGCTACACGTATTCACCGAGAAACCCATGGGGGTGAATGTGGATGAATGCCGTCAGGTTGAACAGGCGGCTGCCCGGAACGGGGAGAAGGTATTCTTTGTCGGGTTCGTCCGGCGTTATGATCCGAGTTACGCCTATGCGAAAAAACTCATTGAAGAAGAGGTGATCGGCGAACCTTTCATGGTGAGGTCTCAAACGGTGGATCTGGATGAATATGCTGATTTCCAGGTGGAATTTGTCCCCGCCTCCGGTGGCATCTTTCTGGATATGAATGTCCACGATATCGATCTGGCCCGCTGGTTCCTGGGTTCCGAGGTGAAAACCGTGTATGCCCGGGGGGGGAGCTACGTTCACAAGGCTTTCGAGGATGTGAACGATGCGGATAATACCGTTGTTCTTGCCGGATTTGAAGATGGAAAGATGGCGGTTATATCGGCCAGCCGGACCGCCTTTCATGGGCATGATACCCATACGGAGATTTCAGGTTCCAGAGGTATACTGAAAATCGGGATGACTCCGGCGAAGAACCGGGTGGAAGTCTTTGATGCCTACGGTGCCCGGCAGGACTGTGTGAAGGATTTTTTTGAACGCTTTTCAGAAGGTTTTCTGAATGAGGCCCGGGAATTTGTGAACTGCATCAGGGAAGGGCGTAAACCCGGGGTGTCGGCAAATGATGGGACAAAAGCCACGGAAGTGGGCTTTGCCATGACGGACTCTTTTCGGCAGGGTAAAGAGATAAGCATTTAGTTTTCTTGCAGTTGTAAACGTAGGGAGAAGAATAATTTTGAGTCTGAAAGCTGTGTTTTTTGATTTTGGCGGTACTATCGATCACTACCCGGAAATAAGGGAAGATGGCCTGATTGCGGCGGGGAAAATTATGTCTCTGTTGAATGATATAGGTATTAATGTAGCGGATAAGTATTCAGCCTCTGATTTCTTTGATCAACTTCTCAGGCGCCTTGCCGTCTATAAAACCTGGAAAAAGGAAACCCTGATAGAGCTTCCAACCCAACGGGTCTGGAAAGAATACATTCTTTTTGACGAACCGGATAAGGATAATCTTGACGCTGAAACAGCTGAAGAGTTAACGTTCCTGGTAGAAACCGGGAGGTACACCCGGTATGTCCGACCGGAAATGAAGGTAGTGATGGAGGAGCTTGTTAAAACGAAGTTGAAATTCGGGATTATCAGCAATGTTGTGAGTCTTACTCAGGTTCCCAGGAATCTTGTGGACTACGGCCTTGAAAGCTACTTTTCAAAAATAATCCTGTCTTCGGGATTCGGGAAAGTGAAGCCGGACCCGGGAATTTTTCATCATGCATCCGATGCCTATGGATATAAACCAGAAGAGTGTATTTATGTAGGAAATAGTCCGTCAAAGGATATTTACGGTGCTAAAAACGCCGGTTTCATGGCTGCAATTCAAATCGAGTACGTGGATGATTCTGATGATACAACAGACACGGGAGTGGATCCCGATTTTTACATCAGATCGATGAAAGAGCTTCCTCCGATAATTCATTCTTACATGTGATTATGGTTGAATTCAATATTGAAATACTCTTCAGGATACTGGTTCCTGCGTCTTTTTCATGAGCGAAACGATCGGTAGCCAATTCAAGGTTGTAAATATCATTATATGAAACTTTTTCAAGGAGTTTGACATTTTCAGCAAGGGGGATTCTCCCTTGAGTCAGGGGCCAATGTGTCTGACCTTTTAAGTTCAGATCGTGAATATGTGTGTGATTCACCTCTGCCAGGAAAGATTGTCCAGGGTATTGAGATAATTTCCCCTGGTTCACATTTGATTGGGTATGGCCCATGTCCCAATTTACACCGAGTCGTGGATTATTCACTTTGCGATGTATCTCCATTATACCATCGTATGTCGTACCTGGATCGAATAATCCTTTGTTGCGTTGTATCTCAAGGGAGAACCGAACCTGGATTCCTTCCTTATCCGTCATTTCCAACAGGTCGTTTATAAGACAGACAGATAATTCTTTTGACCTTTCCATGTCATTATCAGGTGAAAGGACAGGGTGCAGGGTAATCACTGTATTCTTGATTTTCTCAGGAATATGGGACAGGAGAATAGGATACCAGGGGAATATGTCAAATAGTTCATGGCCGATATCCTTGTAGTTGATATCTCCGTGAACAGTGGCATTGAATGAGGTCTCTGAGATCGCTTTTGCCGCGCTGTGAATGGTTTTTTTATTCTCGACTTCATCGAAATGACGGAATTCAATTGATGTTACCGGTTCCTTTTCAAGTAGTTCGAGAAAATCCCGAGAGTTACCAAAAAAATCAGTCCATTTATTGGAACATCGTCCGGCAGGATTGTTTGCCAGATAGGTCCATGCCAGAGATAATCCGAGTTTTACCATTATTCTGATACCTGATTGATGAATTTTTTTGTTGTTCTGACTGAGTCAATACTGCCTGCCAGGATGAGCTCTCTTGTCAGTTCTCTATTGGTTAATGCCTTATATGAAATGGAGTCACCGTTTGAATAAACCAGAATAAGCCCCAGTGCGTTCAACACAGCATGCGCAGCTGCTATATCCCAGATATGAAGAGGGGTAATCAGGGTACATGTCACTCTCTGATACATTGTGATTGCGAGTATGTTGAGAACGGCGCAACCGGCGTATTTTGTTTTTCCCGGGTAATGCCGTATATTAACGCTCTTATGAAGAGAAGAGCTGATCATGACTTGTGATTGTTCCGGTAGAAGTTCTGAACTCATATCGAGAAAAATCGATTCTCCGTTAATTGTCGGATGTTGCCCCGGTTCGATTACGACGAGTGTCTCATCGGAAGTGGGCGTGCTCCAGCGGGGGGCATAGATTATACCGCCAATCGGCGTGAGCTGGGAATTGAGCAATCCAATGGCGATACACCAGCCGGGTAGGCCCTGGGAGTACGAATCGGTTCCATCAATCGGATCTACCGTAAAAGTGTATTTCCGGTCGGGCTTGAATACCGAATCTTCCTCTTCGGAAATGATATTCGCATCCGGAAAATGCTCTCTAATTGTCTGGCACAGCAATGAGTTCAGCTCGGTATCGATATGTGTAAGGATGCTTCCATCTTTCTTATAACTGTGAGAGACACCCTTCTGGCTTGATTTTGCCTTCTCTCCGGCTTTCAGTACAGTCGGTAATAGTATACTCAGAATATTTACCATACTTATTGATATAAAGGAATATTTTCACTATGTCAACTAATGAAAGAAAGTTTGCAATCAGTTGTGTCAATATACCTCACGATTCATCTCATATGGAATCAAAAAAAATTATTTCACGCTTAGTAATATATGAAAAGTACTTTTCATATATCGTTGACATCTGATCCGGTTAAAGATCATAATAACTCAGAATCCAAGTAAGGATGTAAGTATGATAACGTCTTCTGATAGTTATAATCGTATCCTCGAGAGTTATGATACGCTGCCAAAGCAACAGAAAAAAATTGCTGACTATATCATCAGACATTACGATGAAGTGATTTTCTTTTCGATAACAAAACTCGCTGCTGTACTTGAAGTCAGTGAGGCGACTATTGTCAGGTTCGCTCAGAATCTTGGTCATAAAGGATATCCGGAACTCAAGGAAAGCCTCACCAATTACTATAGAGAGTACCTGACACCCGGGGAGCGCATGAAGCGTTCCATCAAGGAACTTCCGGACGACCCATTAAAGTATGAGGCTCATGTCAATAAAGAGATAAGCCTTCTGGAGCAATCAGTAGGAGCTATTGATAACAAGTCCTTTATCAAAGCAATAAACCAGATTGTCAAAGCTGATCGTCTGTTTATATTCGGGAATGGTGGAAATGAATGTCTGGCCAACCATCTGGCCTTTCGGTTGTCACGTTTTAAGATGAAGGCTTATCAGCATTCAGTTTCTGGAAAGAATGTGATAGAGAGACTTATTCATATCGAAAAGAAAGATCTGGTTATCGTTTACCATTTCTACAAACCGACAATTGATTTCAGGATACTGATGGATGTCTGTCGGGATAAAGGTGTTCCCGTGTTATTGATTACAGACAGTTTGATTCCCCCCATGATTAAGGGAGCAGGAATTATCCTGATGTCGCTAAGGGGCTCTTTAGGAACCTTTCATTCGCAGGTTGTTCCAATGGCAATTAATAATGCCCTCATCAATGGTGTTTCGAGCAAACTGGGAGATAAAGCGGTTAACGCACTTGAGGAACTTACAGATTTGAGACGGAAGCACTATTTCAGCAGTATGAACTTGTCTGAAGATTATGAGTAACAAATCCATCAAACTCGGTGCGGTTTGTTATGAGGAATACCCATACGGTTATCTTGAGTTTCTGGATCTGGCAAAAAGCCTGAAGCTGTCATGGGTTGAGTTTAAATTTGAAAAACCGCTTGCGTTCCGAAGCTCATCGAGGCAATACGGAAGAATCAGAAACCTGGCTGAATCATATGGCATCGGTCTTTCCATGCATACATCTTTTGTCGGTCTGAATATCGCATCATTGGAGTCAGAAGTAAGAGAGGCCTCTATACTGGGTGTCGAGGAGTCCCTCTGTGCGGCAGCTGAGATGGGGATAAACCTTGCGACAATACATGCCGGTTCTCTTCCTTTACAAGACTATTCAGAATCGAATTGGGAAGATTCGAAGCTTTTCAATATCGAGAGTATCAATAGACTTCTGTTGTATGCCCGGGGAAAGGACGTTAACCTCTGTCTTGAAAATGGTAACGCGTTCAAGAAATCACAACTCAAGCATGGATTGCACCCCGGCAGTCTGAGAGAAATTGCTGATTCTGTTGATGGCGATCTCTACTATACGGTTGACTTCGGTCATGGGCTCTATTTAAGCCGGGATCCATCCTATCTTGTTTCTGAGCTGGGAATTGATAGGGTTAAGCTTTCTCACTTGCACAGTAATTCAGGTCTTGAAGATTCTCACAGTTCCTTAAGAAGTGGGATTCTTTCACTGGAAGCCATATTGAATAGATCGGTTGTGGAAGGTTGGGATATACCTTTATCCATCGAAATGAAAAATGAAAATGACCTCAGAGAATCTGTTGAATGTGTGTATGAGTTAATTAACACGATAAGGCATTAATATAATGGGAATTTTTAAGGCAAATGATATTCGGGGAATTTACCCGGAAGAGCTCGATGGGGAGCGAATCCGGAGAATCGGTTATAATCTGCCGGCCGTCCTGAAGGCCGAAAAGATTCTTGTCGGGAGGGATGCAAGAAATTCTTCTGATGAAATCTTTGATGTACTTTCACAAGGTATAAGAGATGCCGGTGCGAATGTTGTGGATATCGGTGTCTGTGATACGCCTGCCGTATATTTTGCCACGGTTCATTACGGGTTTTCAGGAAGTGTGATGATTACGGCGTCCCACAATCCACCCGAATACAATGGCCTGAAGATTTCAGGTAAATCGGCAGTTCCGGTCGGGCCTGATACCGGTCTGAAGGAGATTGAAACGCTGATAACCGAACCCCTGGCAATCATGAAAAAAAGGGGCAAAGTCGAATCGTTGAATATCGAGGATGACTACTCTGCCCATGTCCATCGATTTCTCGGGAGATCGAGTCGTCTGAAGGTTGTTATGGATTGTGGAAATGGTGCTGCTTCAATATTCATTCATGATATTTTTGATGATTATTTTTTCGATAGTTGTTTCCTTTTTGATACCCCGGATGGTGACTTTCCCAATCATGGACCGAATCCTTTGGATAAAGGGAGTTGGGTAGAGATACATGAGGCCATATTGGAGAGGAATGCCGACATTGGTATTCTCTTCGATGGAGACGCCGATCGGGTAATTTTCTTTGATGAAACCGGCAATTTTATCTCTCCTGACATCATTACGGCGTTGATCGGGCAGCATTACTATGGCCGGAAGAAATCGGATAAGCCCATGTTTTATGATATCCGATCATCAAAATCGGTAAGCGAATATATTTCTTCCCTTGGAGGAACATCGTCTGCATGTGTCACCGGACATGCGAATATCAAGAAACTTCTGAAGAGTGAAAATGGTCTCTATGCCGGTGAGCTTTCGGGGCATTATTATTTCAGTGAAAATTTCTATTGCGATTCAGGTTTCATAGCTGCAGCTATTGTATGCGATGTTCTTGAGGGCTTTCACTTGCCGCTCTCACAAATTGTACAACGGATCAATCCATACTCGTTTTCCGGAGAGAAGAATTTCTCAGTCAGAAGTACGGAGTTTGTTCTCGAGAAAGTGAAGAGTCAATATTCGGATGGTGATATTAACGAGATGGATGGAATCCGTATCGATTATAAGGATTGGTGGTTCAATCTGAGACCGTCAGGGGCTGAACCCCTTCTTCGATTAGTTGTTGAGGCTGATACAATCGCTTTAATGGAAGAAAAAGTAGGCGAAGTCTCCGGTTTCATTTCTTCTATAGAAGATTAAGCCGAAAAAAGAAAAGTTGTTTCCCTGCACGCACAATATGAAAAATAATTTTCTTTACGGACCAATTTTGTTGTGATATTCTCCGGAAATGAGGTGTCATTATGAAGAAAATTCTTGGCATGATTTATTTAGCCCTGATTGTTCTCGTTCCGATGTTATTTGCCGAGGGCAACAGCGAGAAGTCGTCCATGTCACAAGCCGAATGGGAAGAGTGGGCCCAATTGGGCGAACACAGGCCGATTGAGGATGACTGGGGAGCTATTGAAAAGGCTGCTCTTGAGGAAGAAGGCCCACTGGTGGTCTATTCCCTTTCATCACGGGTTTTTGAGTTCGGACGGACATTTTACAAGAAGTACGGTATTAAAGTTGAAGCCCATGATATCACGACTCCTTCGTTACTTGAGAAAATATTTCGGGAACAGGAAGCCGGTTTATTCAATGCGGATGTCATTCTCGTAGACGATATCCCGACTGTATATAACGAATATTATCAGGAAGGACGAATGTATAATTTCGTCCCGACAAACCTGAAGTCCGTTATTATTGATGAAGCCAAGACAGCACCCCTGGCAATTCATCATTACGGAGCCCGGGGAATTGCATATAACAGTGAATTCTATGATGAGGCTCCAATAGACTCCTGGTGGGACTTAACCCGGCCGGAGTGGAAGGGCAAGATAATAATGAAGGACCCATTGAATTCCGGAGCTGAATTCAACACCTTCGCTACCTTCATACAGCACTATGTCGACATGGAAGAAGCTTATCAGGATGAGTTCGGAGTTGAACTGATAAAGAGCGACGAGGTACCGAACGCCGGATATGAGTTTCTGAAGAGGCTTATGGAAAACGATCTTATCCTCATGTCCGATTCCGGTACTGTTATGAAGGCCGTCGCTGCTTCGGGGCAGTCAGATCCCCCGTTGGGTATATTGGGCTTTTCGAAGCTTCGTACCATAAAGGAAGAGCGGTTGAGTGCCAAATTTGTGGAGGATCTCTCGCCGGTTACCGGTTTCCGGACCACCACCATAATGGCAATCGGGGTCTTTTCCCAAATGCCAAACACAGCGAAGTTGATGATTAAATGGATGTACGGGGATGATAATCCTGATGAAACCCTGGCAGGATACAAACCGTATCATGTAATTGGAAACTGGTCAGTCAGGTCCGATATACCGGAACCGGAGGGGCAGCGCCCCGTCGACGAAATGAATTTCTATGTTGAGGATGCCGAATGGCTCTACAACAACGCAATCAAGGTACGTGATTTCTGGCTTGAAAATCAGTGAATGAAATATAAGTTGCAAAAAACATCAGAATGCAACATTATTTTCTGTACATCGGGTAAATTGAGTGTTAACCTGA
>Ga0164318_10004315_pt1 | contig 13649 bp, 12 predicted proteins | sample GuaBasSedimGuay9_FD_113734 | JGI IMG/M metagenome (GOLD analysis project Ga0164318, IMG submission 113734) | Subseafloor sediment microbial communities from Guaymas Basin, Gulf of California, Mexico - Guay9, Core 4571-4, 0-3 cm | ecosystem: Environmental > Aquatic > Marine > Hydrothermal vents...
TAAGGAGTATCCCCGTATAGGGGGGAAGGATAACATCAAGGTTGATGTCAGGATAATAGCCACCAGCAATTTGGATCTCGCCGTCGCCCTTGCAGAGAACACCTTCAGGAGAGATCTATTCTACAGGCTAAACGAGGTCTCCATCCTCATACCCGCCCTGAGGGAGAGAAAAGAGGACATCCCGCTCCTGGTCGAGCATTTTCTCAACATGTACAGCCGTAAGTATAAACGGAAGGTTAAACCTCCATCCCAGAAAATCATCGGGATCTTGAAGAGACATAGCTGGCCCGGAAACGTCAGGGAACTGGAGACCCTGGTAAAGAGATATATCATCTTCGGAGATGAAGAGGTATTAACCCGCTTTGATGAAAAAGCTCCGCCGGTGAAACCCGTGAAGTCATCCTCTAAACTCGACGATTTGGTCTCTCTGAACAGCCTCGACGGAACTTGAGTATCGACATAACCGATAAAATATTGTATTTTCTATTATAATACCGTTGAATGAAGGAGGTCTTAAGTATGAGGGGTGAGGAAGAATATCTGAGGTTTGATGAAAGATGCCGGATGATCTACAGAAAGCTTCCATCTGAAGTATCTAAATTGATGGACGACTCCTTCGTCTATAATCTCGGCGGCAGGATACGCTTCACCGTCAATGAGAAATTGGAACCGGGCAACCTGACAGCCTTGGAACTTAGATCTTTGAGCTTTCCATCCTCTATAATTGCTCTGGCAAAAGTGGTATGGTGTGAGGAGAAACCAGACGGAAGATACGACGTGGGGGCGGAACTACGGTGGGTAGGATGGAAGGATGAAAGCGCTCAAAGGATGATAGCCAAACATATAAAGGTCGCCCTTGAACGGGCGGCGGAGAAGGAGAGGTTCTCATCCTAACTTCCTTACCTCTGGCCGATCAACTCTTTCATCCTCTCCCTTATCTCACTCGCCTTCTTGAAGTTCGGATCGAGTTTCAACGCCTTTTTGAAGGCCTCCAGGGCCTTACCTTTCATGCCTTTCTCCATGTAAACCAGCCCCAGGTGATAATACACATCCGGCTCCTTCGAGCCCTGCTTGGTCGCCTGAAGTATATTTTCCAGAGCTTTATCATAATCCCCCTTCTTGTAATACGCCCATCCCAGGGTATCGAGGACGTTGGGCGATTTAGGCGCTCTGCTTTTGGCACCCTCCGCGAGTCTCACCGCCTCATCCAGGTTTTCCCCCGACTCCGCATATAGCCAGGCGAGGTTATTCATTGCGGTTACATCCATCGGATTTATCCCCAGGACCTGCTTATATTCCCTCTTGGCATTTTCAACCTCACCTTTCAGGAGATATGCGTGGCTGAGCATCAGATGGGCTCTGATCGAATTGGGCTGTATGGAAAGGGCCTCCTTGTATTTCTCTATCGCCCTGTCATAATCTCCCCTTCCCAGATAGATATTTCCCAGGTTAACATGAGCCGGGTAAAATCGGTAGTCCTTCTCTATAGCGGTCTTAAACAGCTTCTCCGCCTCATCGAACCTCTTCTGTATGGCGTATAAAGCGCCCTTAAGGACGTAGGGGATGGGGTTTTTAGGTGCTAGCTCCGTCAGTTTCTCTGCTTCCTTCATGGCGTCATCCAGCCTGTTCATCCTGATGTAGGTGATCCCCATGGCGAAGTGCGGATCGGGATGATCTGGATTCATCCTGGAGGCTGCTTCGTACTCCTTGAGAGCCTCCTCGAACTTCCCTTGAAGGTTGTAGAGGTTTCCGAGGCTCATGAGCGGGACTATGGATTTATGTTCCAGATCCACAGCTTTCCTCAGCTCCTTCTCCGCCTCCGGGATTTTGTTCTCCATAGCCAGAACCTGGGAGAGGGCGACCCGCACCCTGGAGTTCTTCGGAGCGACTTTAACCGCCTCCCTACATCTCCTCTCCGCCTCGTTTATCCTTCCCTGCCTCAGGGCGATCGAAGCCAAGGCCATGATCGAAGGCAGATGCCTGGGGTCTTTTTCGAGGGCCTTCTTGAACTGGTTCTCCGCTTCGACGAGGTTGTTGTTTATAAGCTTGAGAAGCCCCTGCTGGTAGTACTCATTGGCGGGGCTGGGAGGGAGCGGTCGGTCGAAATCGGATAGATTCACCCCTTCCCTCGTTAACTCCTCCAGGAGGGTATCGACAGGAGATGGAACGGTTGAAAAGGCACATATAGGGGAGAAAAATAACACAACGATAAGCAGATATCTGATAAACATGACGTCATCCTCCGCGTGGATAATTTGACTGGAAACTATTATAACCTAACCGCATCCTCCGACGCAAACCCTCTCCCTCTCCCCATAGGGGTTTTCAACGCTTTTCGCCAGCGCTGTAATTGTAGCGAGTAGCGAATGGCGAGCAGCGAATAGGGGAGAATCACCACTCGCTACTCGCCATTCGCCGTTCCTCCTTGTGCCTGCCGGATTCGGAGGCACGCACAGGGAAACGTCCTTACCACGCCTGATTATGCCAAATCATTGAAAAGCCCTGCCTCTCCCCAGGAAAGCACGGCTCATTTCACCACAACCATCCTTCTGGAATCCCTAAACCCACCCGCTTGAATGGTGTAGAAATACACTCCGCTTGCCACCCTTTCTCCGATCTCATTTCTCCCGTCCCAGTGGGCGGCCTTTGACCTGTCCAGATAGAATCCAGGACGTAGGTGGCCAAGGTTAAGCGTCCTGATCAGCCTGCCCGAGGGATCAAATATGCGTATCGTCACATTCGCCTCCTTTGAGATCTGGAACGGTATCCATGTTTCGGGATTGAAAGGATTGGGATAGTTAGCAAGGAGCCTGGTCTCCTTCGGGATAAGATCTGAAAGCCTTATCGGGCCGAGGTTCTGAACCCCGATGCCTGTAACAGGGGTTTCCCGCTACTCCCCCCGGCAATCGGGCCTCTCAACCCTGACCTCGATGATATCCCCCTCCTTATATCGAGCCGGCAGATCGGCAAACCAGACTACGGAGTCATCCGCTTTCACCTCCACTCTCCCTATCTCGACACCCCTCCTCAGAAGGGATATAATCACCTTAGCGCCGTAGGCAGGTGTTCCGTCCGGCAGATACGCCTTGCCGTAAACCGGATGTGGTAGGCTCTTAAGCTCGAATTCAGAGGCGAGCTTGGGGTGAGGACCGTGGAACTTCACCACCTTAAGCGGAGGAGCACCAAGCGCCCACGTCATGTCACCCTCCGCCTTAACCAGATAACCGCATCCAGGATGAAGGGGAAAATCCGGCCCTATGATATCATCGCCCGCCTTAAAGGCGCAGACCCAGGTGCTTCTGAGAGAGTCCCAGTAACCTATCAGAACGGCCCCTGAGGATGTCAGGAATGAATGAGATGTCAGGGAACTCGCCCTTCCCTTGGGAAGAGATATGAGGTTATATCCCCTGTGAAGATGTATTTCAGAGCTGGTAGGAGGAACCCCTTTGAACGTCAAGGATACATCCGAGTTAACTTTAACAACCACCCCCATAGCGGAGGTTAAAGGGAAATTCGGCCCTATGATATCATTGCCCGCAGCGAAGGTGGATATCCATGTCCCTCTTTCAGGATCCCAAGCGGAGACGAGCTCAATCCCCTTCTCCTTTATAAGCCAGTGAGATGTGATCGGGCTTGAGCTGTTGAAGGGGATACCTATGAGATTATAACCCTTCTTTAAGGTGACCTGAACGGGAAGCGCCACAAGCACGGGATCTGACTCATCGGACATCGGACCGACGTTTCCACTCGAATCAACCGCTTGAACTCTAAGCCTATAGATATGACCATCCTCCCCGTTCACCCTATAGGATGTCTCCTTAGTCGTGCCTACCAGCTTATATTCCCCGCCATCCACGGAAAGATAGACGTTATAATGATCGGGGTTTCCCGTAGCGGGCGTCCATATGAAGTCGAGATCAGTGTCATCATCGTAATCATAGCTGTATGCCTCTCCATATGCGAAGATGATAATAACGATGGATAAAGTCGTTGTTATGAGAAAAAGGACTTTCATCCTCCTACCTCCTCGAAGTGGATTCCGAGGAGGTAAGAGGCAAGCCCTATGCCGGGTCTATACCCTTATAATCTAAGACTTGAGATGGAAAAGGAGATGTTGATTTCCTCAATTCGTTGGAAAATTCAACACTCAGAGGGGGAAGGGATGGGTTATTTCAGGAGGGTCATCTTCCTGAGGAACCTGATTCTCCCCACCTCCATCTCATAGAAGTAGAGGCCACTCGGAACGATCTCACCCCTGTAATCTCGACCATCCCAGTGAACGGCCCTGTCCTTCGATATGTACTCCCCCGCCTCTACCCTTCCAAGCGATATCTCCCTTATGAGCGCTCCGCTGGAGTTGTATATCCTTATCCTCACCTCTCCCGGATCACCAAGCCTGAAAGGTATCCATGTTTCCGGATTACACGGGTTCGGATAGTTCTGTAAAAGTTCCGTCCTGAGTTTCCTCGCAAGGACGATCACCGGTATCGGATCGGTCTTCACCCTGTTTCCGGCTATGTCTACGCTTTCTATAACATAAAAATACCTACCGGGTCTAAGATGAGATCTGTCGATCCATGCATAATCGTCCCGAAGCGGATCATCAAGTATCATCTTGTCGGTGATTTGCTCGAAATCGGACTCCCCCTCACCCTTCCTGTAGATATACCATCCGAGGTTATCCACATGACTTGCCACCGACCACCTCAGGATCACTCCATCGCTCGACGGGGAGACGATGATGGATGAGTAAAAGACCGGAAGAGATATATCACCTACAGTCTGAGGGCTTCCCGTTGCTGTTATCACATCCGAGTAGGTTCCGTCTTCCGGGGTTGGTCCTCGGACGAAGAGATCTATCTGGTCGCCATTTGCGACGTCATAGTTTTGGATACGGGTATTTAACACCGTGGCCCCACTATCCCTTATATCTCCTCTCACTATGGGCTGAAGGTCAGTATTCCATTGTGAGGTATCGCTCCGCTGTTGCCACGTGCCTCCACCGCTAAGCTCCCATCCTATCAACGAGGTGACGGGCACGACATCAGACCAATTTTTCAGCGTCAGATAGACGATCCCTCCCTCAGCCGGTTCCCCGTTACGGTCGAATACATGCCCACCGATGGAATAGGAAAGACCGACAGTGGTTTCCTGTGGGGTGTGAAAGCTGTAACGGGGGGATTGAACGGAATTGGATTCCACACGATAGTAATAGGTCGTGTCCGGGTTCAACCCGGTTATCTCAACATAATGATTATAGTAACTGCCGCCATTTCTGATGTCCGATCTCACCAAGGAGAGGTTGTCCTTGTCAGTTCCGTAATGCACCCTGCCGTCCGCTTGGATATCGGTGGTCCATGATATGATGACCCTTTTATCGGTCAGATCCGTAACCTTGATGTTCGATATCGTCAATGCCCCGAACGAATTAGCCGCCGACATGAAGAATAAAACGGATAATACCCTCAGAAGATTCATGCCCTTCCACATGGCGCTCCTCCTCATAAATTATCGGTTCGACTAGTATGATACGATAAACAGGGTCCTGGGTCAAGTCCAAGCTCTATCACCGAGGTCACAGCGATTGGAATGGATATCAATTCCAGGGCAGGTTTAAGGTGGAGGAGGGCTACTCCGATAAAGTTATAGTAGAACCTACCGGATAGGAGGTGAGCCCATCACGAGAATCGCCGATCTGATAGCGAAGTTCCTCATATCACGATTGAACATCAGGTATCATCCACAGGGGGATTCGCTGTTCACTTACTCCCGATCCCGTGGATACTATAGGGAGACCGACACCCTGTACGATATAAAAAGGGAGGGTAATATAAGCCATCATGACCTGTTGAGAGTGTCCGGGGGACTTCCCATTCCAAGCTCCGAAGAGATCATACAGTGCCTCAAAGAGAAGGCCCCTTTGCTCGAGATAACGCCCGGTGTGATAAACTTCAGAAACGGTATACTCGATCTGAGGTCAGGACGTTTCAGAGCGCATTCTCCGGATATAGTTACAACTCACCAGCTCCCTTGCTACTATATCCCCTCGGTGAAAGGAGGAAGGTTGGTCGAAAAGGTGAGGATGACGTTCGATCCTGACACGCTGAACGTCCTGAAGGGCATCACTAGATCCGCTATCATTTCAGGGCCGGTCGATCCGATGTGCTCGCTTTTGATCGTAAGTCCTCGTATGGTGAGCCTGATCGAGGGCCTTTGGTTCAGATGGCTTGACAGGCTACTTCCCCGATTCATGTTTCTGCCGGAGGAGATATTCAGAGGGAGATCAGGAATCGGATGGCGTCCCTTCGTGTGCACGAACTGGGTTTTAAGCCTTAAAACAAAACGTATACGGAGATACCTGATGCCCCTGGCCAAGAGGATAACGCCTACCACCTTCGTCCTGATAACGGAATCCCAGCCTCGCAGAGCGATTAAATCATGGAAGAGATCAGGATGGAGGATCTGTGATCTGAGAAGAAGGATGGATATACCTCGATGGCAATCGATCGATATAAACGCAGTCAAGAAGTGGGAGGTCTCAGCATTCATAAATTACATCCTGAGCTAATTTACGACGAGCTGGAAGACGGCTCTCTTCTCTGGCTCAATCCATTTTAGGGATGGTTCACAATCATGGTAACACTTTCGTAGGGCGGCACTTTATGTGCCGCCGTTTTCGGCGGGGGGTAAACCCCCGCCCTACGAGAAAAGTGTTACCATAATTCCCGAGGGATATGAACCATCCCATAGTGTATATAGTTAGTAATATGTCGTTGATGGATGGGTGAGGGGGATGGATTCAATGAGAGTTATCCCAAGCGAGAGGTACAAAAAATGTTTCCAGCTTTACCCGGCACCCTCAAACGAGGTGTTCAGGCCAAGGAGGAAGCGGTTGAGAGAGAGCAGGAAGATTCTCGGCCATTCAAACCGAAAAAGGGCCAAGAACTGAGAGAGTATGGTTCGGGACTCTACTCAAGAAAATTCGGGACTCTACTCAAGAAAATTCGGCACTCTACTCAAGAGATCACCGGGTAGCGAGACGCTCCTTTTCCTTTATTTTCAAGGGTTTTCCGCCGCAAGTCTATGCAAACGAACTCGGTCCTAAGTATTTTAAGTATTTGAAGTATTTAAACAACAACAATATATATAGATAGAGACTATATATATACTAACAGGGGGATCGGTCAGGGGGATCGGTAAGAGAAGATTGTTGTTGTTTTAAATCTTTTTAAATCTTTTTGGTTGTTCCGGATTCACGCTCGAACATATAACAATAATACATGGAAGAGATGCAAAGGGCGAGAGGATGGAGCTACCGGAACCTGCCCTGACAGACGAACAGGAGATCATCATAATGGCCCTCGAAGCGAGAGGCGTCATCTACAAGATCGCCAAGCAGCTCGTATTAGAATACGATCAGGAAAAGATACAGCAGGTTATAGAGTATAAGGAAGAGGTAAAAACCCTTAAACGTTCAGGGGTCTGATAGCGGAGTATCACGACGGGTCATCCCGCTCGAATTCTTCGCTGTTTGTTAACTGCTGTCTTATGTACTTTGCTATTGTCTCCTGAGCTCCGTCATCCTTCCAGCCTATCCACCAGAACTCCACTCCTATATCGTATTTCCCTCTCAAACCTTTCCTCCTACACCAGATCACCCTCGCTATAGCGATTATAGGGGATAGGAGATGGGGGGATTTGAGCTCTAAGGCGATCAAGCTGCCCGGCTCTAATTTCTCGTCAGCCGAAAAACATGCTCCTCCACCGCTGATGTTGAGTGTAAAGGTGCTTATCGGCTCGATATCGTGGAGGTCGAGCCTCCTATATGTCATCTTCCAGTTCTCATCGAGCCTCGGATATTTCCTTTTCTCAATCATCTCGATCGACCTCATATGATCGTCGCAATCGTCGAAGTCGTCCAAATCGTCTAAATCGTAACGCGATTTTTCGACGACTTCGTCGATTTTAGACGGCTTTTTAACAGCTTTTAGGTCCTGAGCTTCGGTATGACCCCCAACACCGGCACATCCTCGAAGTATCTCTCCGCCTCTTCCACCGAGTGGATGGAATGATCGAAGTACTCTAGCAGGAACATCAGGCCGAATCCCATCATCAGGCCGAGTCCGATCGCCAGGATAGATAGCTTTTTCTTGTTAGGCTTTATAGGCTTATCGGGCAAGATAGCCCTATCTAGTATCTCAGCCACGTTCCCCATCCTTTGCATCTCCGTGGCGGTCAACAAATTTGCCTCATCCAACCTGGAAAGCAACAGAGAATATATCTTCTCGTTCTGCTGTTTCTCCCTGAGCAGATGCGATATGGTCAGGTTTTCCGGCGGAAGCTGGTCCATTATCTGCTGATATTTATTACGCTTCCTGCTGAGCTCTATCTTCTGAAGGTTCAACCGCTCCAACTCCTTTCTAGCGGCCTGTAGCTTTTCAAGCAAACCCCTTTGAGTGCTTGAATATGCTCTCTCCTCCGCCTGACGGAGCATCTCCTTGGCTGTGGCCAGCTCCCCTTTTACCTTCCGCACCTCAGGCCATGTGTCCTTGTATTTCATCAACAGTTGATTGAGCCTCTCCTCCAGCAGCGACACCTGATTCCTCCATTTAATCACGTCCGGGTCGGAAACACCTAACTTCAGCGATTGAAGCTGATTCTCCATATCGCTTATCTCCTGGCTCTTCTGTCTTATATCCAGCTCCACCCTCACCAGATCAGCATCCGTCTGCGTCAGCCTGTTTATGAGGTCCATATTCTCCTGTGTAAGGGAGGCCAGCAGGCCCGATTTCCTCGCCTCATCGATCGCCTTTTCAGATTGATCCAGCTTTTCCTTGTAGATGCGTAGCTGATTCGTTATGAAATCATAGGTGGCCGATACCTCACTCAGCCTTCTCTGTCTGGCGTCATTCACATACGTATCGGCCAATGTGTTGGCTATATCCATTGTCAGTTTCGGATTGGAGTTCAGCACCCTTATCTCTATCACCCTGGATCTTCTTTTGAGCGAGATACAGTCCCGAAGGTATCTCACGATGTCCTCATCCGTTATCTCCTCCCGCGGCTTCTTCAGCTTGAGCTTCTCCAAAAGGGTCACCCATTTCTTCCTGAGAAAGCTCACAAACCCGGTGTCAGCTATCTCTCCTCTCTGTTTTCCCTGAAGATATTCCCTGAGCTTGAGCTTATCGGCGACCTGCATGAGGAGCCTCCTGCTCATCATCCTCTGCTGTACCAGCTCAAATCCCTCTCCGGGCGGCACGGGTATCTGAGCGACTCCTCTGAGGACATTACCTCTGCTCACCTCTTCAGCCACGAGCGTGGTCGAAGCCTGATAGACGGGGGTCATATACCGCATCAGCGGGACAGCCGAGCCGACGACCAGAACAAAGGGTATTATCAGGGCCCATTTCCTGCGGTTCAGCATATGCAGGTAATCCCTTATGCTCAGCTCTCTCCAGTTTATCTCTCTCACCGATCCTTCCTCCCTATCGTCTGATGATCAGATATGTGCTGTATATGAAGAGGATATCCCTAATTATATTGAACGCCGTCTGAATCGATCTGCTCACCTGGCTACTGGTGGGAACGAAGATCTTGTCGCCCGGTTTTATCACAGGAACCGACTTCATGCGGTTGAGGTCTATCACCTGACTTGCGATGAAGTTCGGCTCCTCTCTGGTTATAATCACCCTGCTCGGATCAGCCTCTCGAGTCATTCCGCCCGCCATGGCTATCACATCCAGCAGGTTGACCTTTCCATCTATCGGGAAGGTACCTGGCGATCTGACGGCGCCTATCACCGACACGCTCCTCTCTTTAAACCGTTCCACGAACTCCTCCTCAGGGATATAGACTATATCCCCTGAGGAAAGACTGGGGAGCAGCAACCGATCACCTGTCTCCATGAACCTCTCCATATCGACAATCCGGCTCCCGTCCCTTCCGATGACCCTGACCTTTCTCAGCAGGTGATCCTCACCGACCCCTCCGGCCTTGGAGATCACTTCTGGAAGGGATGGAGGCTCCTCAAACTCATACGTACCCGGTCTCGATACCTTGCCCAACACGTGGATGATGAAGCGCCTCTTCTCAGCCTGAGGCTTAGGAGCGGAGGTTTCCTGTATGACGGCCTTTTGAGGCTTCCCCTTCGGAGGAACAAAGACCGTATCGCCTGGATGGAGATCGGGCAACAACGATCTATCCCCCGTCTCCAGAAATCTGGAGAGATTAACCCTCTCGATCGGAGCCCCCTGGTCTGAGGGGATCACCCTTATATCCTCAACATCCGCATCCGGTTTCAACCCTCCTGCCATGGCTATCAGCTCGATCAGAGATGGAGGTCGGACGAAGCTCTTCCTGCCGGGGGATGAGACCTCACCGAATATGTAAATCGCCTGACTGTTGAACTGGGTGACCTGTACGATCACCTGGATATCGCCCTTCATATACCGTTTCAGGATCGATCTTATCTCTTCAGATATCCGCGATGTGGTAAGCCCTTTCACCTGTAGAACGCCTATAGGCGGTGGCAGGGCTATCGTCCCGTCAGGGCCGATCGTTACCGCCCCTCCCAGATCCTCATGTCCCCAGATCCTGATATTCAGGACGTCGCCGGGCCCCACTTCATATCCCGCCATGACAGCGTGTAGGGGCAAAATAGCAAGGATAAGAATGAAAGCCAATTGATATCCGGATCCTCTCACCATCTCTCATCCTCCGCCTATTTCCTTTAGGATCTTTTTGGCCTCCTTGGAGCCCTCGAAGTTAGGATTCAACCTCAGGGCTTCCGTCAGTTCTCTCGCCGCATCTTCCCTTCGACCAGCCCCGTAATACGCCAAGCCTAGGTGATAGGATATCAACGGGTTATCCCTCGCTCCCACCTTAGCACCTAGCAAGTTCGTGATCGCCTCATCGAACATGCCCTTCCTGTAATAGACCATCCCCAGGGTGTCGAGGAAGATAGGGGATCGAGGTTCAAGCGAGACCGCCTTTTGGGCGAGTCGAAGCGCCTCGTCCAAATTCACACCCTCGGATGCCAGATACCAGGCTAGGTTGTTGTAGTTGATAGGAGAGTCAGGCTCAAGTTCGATCGCCTTTCTGTATTCGGCTATTGCCCTCTCCCTCTTCCCTTCGGCGGCATATAGGTCGCCCAGGCCCCTATGGGCCGAGCTCAGATTGGGATCAAACGAGATGGATTTCCCATAATCCCTTTCCGCCTCAACCCATCTCCCTGCCTGCCTCTCCAGATCGCCTAACGCGGCATATGCCTTGGCATATCTGCTGTTAAGCTCGATCGCCCTTCTCAACTCACCCTCAGCGGTTTTCAGATCTCCCCCGCCCAGATAGGCCACGCCCAATAGATAGTGGGCCTCTGAACTTTCAGGCGATCCTCTCAGCACCGCTCGACATTCCTCCCGTGCCTTCCCGAACTCGCCGAGGGCGATATATGCCTCAGCCAGCTTCAGACGGGCCGTCGTAAGCTTCGGATCAAGCTCCAGCGATCTTCTGTACTCCATCACCGCCTGTCTGTAATTCCTCAGACCTGCATGGGCCAAGCCCAACCGGTAATGAGCGACCGCCGAATCGGGCATCATATCGACCAGCCTCTGAAGATACTTCAACGCCTCGAGGTGATCGCCCAGCCCCAGATAGGCCCTTCCCTTGTGTAGGAACTGGAACTCCAACACCGATCGGACGAACTGGCCGACCTTCGGGTCGTTCATATCGGCGTTCTCCGGAACGAATTTCGAGAGTCGATCGCACATTTGTATCACCTTATGATAATCACCGTGCATATTGTATAGATACGCCAGGTTCATGTAAATCGGAATGGAATTCGGTGAGAGCTTTCGAGCCTCCTCAAACTGTGAGATCGCATCTTCAAACCGGTTCATCCCCATATACAGCCTGCCGAGGGCCAATCTCGCCTCCAGATGTTTGGGGTTTATCTCTATCACCTTCAGATACTCACTCTCAGCCTTGTCCCGTTCGGAGAGCCTCAGATAGATCCCGGCCAGCCTCAGATGGGCAGGGATCAACTTCGGATTCACCTTAAGCGCCCCCTGATAGACTTTAACGGCCTCCTTGAACCTCCCCATACGAACGCGGAGATCTCCCAGGTTCAGATATGACTCCGTCTGATCCGGCGCCATCTGAATCGCCGTCCTAAACTCCTTCTCCGCATCGTCGATCCTTCCCCTCTGTAGATACGCCTTGGCTATCAGGTTATACGCGTGAGCATTTTTAGGAGCGATCTCGATGACCCTTCGGCACATATCCATGGCCAGCTCAGCTTGAGCTCTGGAAAGATATATCTCAGCGGCAAGGAGATAAGATTCAACCTTATCTCCCTCCAGCTTCATCGATTTCATCAGGCTGTCAAGCGCCAGATTATCTCTGCCTTGCCCTCTATAGGCCTTGGCAAGGCCGACGTAGGCCCTAATGGAAGGGTTCCGTCTGATCTCCTCTTTGAACTCCATCTCCGCCTTCTTAAATTCCCCCTGTCTCAGGTATATCATCCCTCTCTGATAATGTGTCTCTCTACAACCGATGATCGACGAGGCCAATATGATCACCATCAGAAACGGGATGAGAAGGGTTAAACCTCTCATCTCATCCTCCTGTCAGTGGGAGTCCTAGCTTCTCGATCAGATCTATATCCCTGGAGCCGTCTCTGGGATAGAGGGCCAACTTCATCCTGACCGGCTTTCCAGGACCCTCCATCAGGGTCAGAAGTTCCGTCAATCTCCTTACCACCACCTCGGCTCCCTCACTGGGCGTCTCCGGCAGGATTAGGGCGAAATTTCCGTCCTCCATCAGCCCGATTATGTCGGTCTTCCTCACATTTGTCCTGAGCAGAAGAGCTATCTCTGAGAGCTTTTCCGTCCTCTGTTCCTCGCCCTTATCCAGGATAAAGGGGAGGGTGTCGAGGGTTAAGGTCGAGAAGAAGTGAAGGTATCGTTCGGATCTGCTGCACTCCTCGGCCAACCTAAGCCTCCAGTATTGAGGTGTGAAAACGCCCGTCAATCTGTCGAAGACGGTTATCTGTCCGTTCAGTCCCATCCTAGCTCTCCTCTAAGTTGTATAGCTTGATTTTCTCCAGCAGGGTTTTATAGCTTATCTTCAGAATCTTAGCCGCCTTGCTCTTGTTCCATCTAGTCTCATTTAATACCCTTATCAGGACATCCCTCTCGACGGCGGCGACCACCTTCTTCTGAATCTCTAATAACCCCTCTTCCGGATCATGATCGAATATCGAATGGGAGATCACAGGGGGCTCAACGTCGAAGTTCGTCAGCGTGGCCTCGTTTTCGAAGATCACATATCTCTTCACCAGAGCTTCCAGTTCTCTCACGTTCCCCGGCCAACTATGACTCTCAAGCGCCTTCATCACCTTGGCAGAAGGAGGCCTCACGTTACGCTTATACCTCTGATTGTAAAGGTTGAGGAAATGCTCAAGCAAAATCGGTATATCCTCCCTCCGTTCCCTAAGGGGCGGCATATGTATGGAAGCCTCGTTTAGCCTATAGAATAGATCTCTCCTGAAGGTGTTCTCTGCAAGGGCGACGGCGAGATCCAAATTGCTGGTGGCTATTATCCTGACATCAACCTTGATGTTATCCTTCCCCCCTATACGGGGATACTCCTTA
>Ga0164318_10004316_pt1 | contig 13649 bp, 11 predicted proteins | sample GuaBasSedimGuay9_FD_113734 | JGI IMG/M metagenome (GOLD analysis project Ga0164318, IMG submission 113734) | Subseafloor sediment microbial communities from Guaymas Basin, Gulf of California, Mexico - Guay9, Core 4571-4, 0-3 cm | ecosystem: Environmental > Aquatic > Marine > Hydrothermal vents...
CCCGGTCCCTGCACGCCGTATCCCAGCACCGCAACCGTTTCATCCTTCAAAATCTCCTGGGCCCTTGCAAGAGAAAATTCCTCCGCTGTCACAACTTCTTCCACCACTCCGCCAAAATCCATCTTCGCCATAACTACCTCCTTTACTTTTTTTCCCGGGCAAGAGCCAGCGCCCCGGTCCTTGCAATTTCTTTTATGCCCATGGGCTTTAAGAGATTCAAGAACGCCATCATCTTACCCTTATCCCCAGTCAACTCCACCGTGTAATATTCAGCGCCCACATCCACGACTCTGGACCTGAAAATGTCCACCATCCGCAGGATCTCTGCACGGTTTTCAGGCTTTGCGCGGACCTTTACCAGGGCCATTTCCCGCTCTACAGAATCGCCTCCGGTAAAATCAACTACCTTCAGCACATCTACCAGTTTGTTCAACTGCTTCTTTATCTGTTCCACCACCCCCATATCCCCATTGGTCACCAGCGTGATCCTCGATACCTCGGGATCCATCGTCTCCGCCACGCAAAGGCTCTCAATGTTAAATCCTCTCCCGCTGAAAAGACCGGCCACCCTGGAGAGCACCCCCGGCTGATTTTCCACGAGAATGGACAGGATATGTCTTTCATTCGCAGTACCATTCATTTTTTTCCTCACCTGCTTTCCCTTGTTATGCCCCAATCCAAATAGAGCCAAAATGACAAATGTCAAAGCTCCAATGCCAAAACATATTCTGCCCACCTGCTTGCTGCAGCAAGCGCCTGGGGTGTCGCGCTACACCAGCAGCATCTCCGTAATGGGCGCCCCGGCCGGAACCATCGGATAAACCCCCTCTTCCTTTTCCACGTGAAAATCCATCAGCACAGGCCCGTTCATCTCAAGTCCTTTTCGCAGTACCGGCTCAACCTCTTCCGGTCTGGTGGCCCGCAATCCCGTCGCCCCATAGGCCTCTGCAAGTTTCACGAAATCAGGCGCGTGATCCATGGGGGTGCATGCGTAGCACTTCTCATAAAACAACTCCTGCCACTGCCGTACCATGCCCAGGTACTGGTTATTGAGGATCACCACCTTGACCGGAAGTTTGTACTGCACTGCCGTTGCCAATTCCTGGATGTTCATCTGGATGCTCCCGTCTCCCGCAATATCCACCACCAGTTTTTCCGGGTTCGCAACCTGGGCTCCGATGGCCGCAGGCAGACCAAAGCCCATACATCCCAGGCCGCCAGAGGTAATAAACGAATTGGGGGCATCCAGGTGATAATATTGGGCCGCCCACATCTGGTTCTGTCCCACTTCCGTGGTTACGATCGCCTGTCCTTTGGTGAGTTTGTACAGGCTCTCGATTACGAACTGCGGCTTCGTTACCTCTTTCTGTTCATACGCAAGCGGGTTCGTGCTCTTCCATTCTTCGATCTGCCGTAGCCACGGCTCCCGCACCTCCCTGATGCCGTTCATGTTCTCTTTCTCAAGCAGATCATTCAGAATCTGGAGGGTCAATTTGCAATCACCCACCACAGGAATGGTAACCGGGATATTTTTCCTGATGGAGGTAGGATCAATATCGATATGCACAATTCTTGCCTGGGGAGCAAAAGCGTCGATCTTTCCGGTCACCCGGTCATCAAAACGCACACCCACGGCAATGAGGAGGTCACATGCTCCGGTGGACATGTTGGCCCGGTAGGTGCCGTGCATCCCTATCATACCCAGCCAAAGGTCATCGCTGGCTGGAAAGGTCCCCAGGCCCATGAGGGTTGTTGTGACGGGCGCCATGATTCTTCTGGCAAACTTTCTCAGCTCGTCGGACGCCTTTGACAGAACCACACCTCCCCCGCCCAGGATCATGGGCATTTTGGCCTTCTTCACCAGGCTGATTACCTTGGAAAGCTGCTTCAGGTGGGGTTTATAGGTAGGCTGATAGGACTTCAGGTTCACCTCTTTCCCCGGTTGAAATACTCCTTTTGAGCTCATAAGATCCTTGGGAAGATCAACCAGCACGGGACCCGGCCTTCCCGAACGGGCCAGGTAAAAAGCCTCCCTGATCACCCGTCCCAGCTCATTGACGTCAGTTACAAGGTAGTTGTGCTTGGTACAGGGTCGGGTGATACCGACAATGTCCACTTCCTGAAATGCGTCATTCCCGATGAGCGTCCTCGGGACCTGCCCTGTCAGTACAACAATGGGGATGGAATCAGAAAAGGCCGTGGCAATGCCGGTCACCGTATTCGTCGCGCCCGGGCCGGAGGTCGCCAGGCAAACGCCAACTTTCCCTGATGCCCGTGCATATCCGTCAGCCGCATGCACGGCGCCCTGTTCGTGGCGGACCAGAATATGACGTATATCGCTCTTGGCCAGATGGTCATAGATATCAATGACTGCGCCGCCGGGATACCCGAAAATAGTATCAACTCCTTCCTGTATCAGGCTCTTAATCAGGATTTCCGCTCCTGTGAAGGTTTTCATATCAATCTCCTTTTGAATAACACCCTGTCAGGCACATTTTTCCCGCGCCTGTTTTTTCTTACGCATTACGCCATTGCCCTGCGTTTTCCTCACATGCTCCACCAATCCCCCCGCATCGATGATTGAACGCATGAATGCGGGTACCGGCCTTGCCTGGAATCGCTTCCTGTTGTTCTCATTCACCATTTCCCCGGTAGAGAAATTCACCGCCAGCACATCCCCTTCCTCGATCTGATCCGGCGCCTCTTTCGACTCCAGAATAGGGAGACCGATATTGAAAGCGTTCCGGTAGAAAATCCTCGCGAAACTCTTCGCGATGACTGCGCCGATGCCAGCCTGTTTCAAAGCCCATGGCGCATGTTCCCTTGAGGATCCACATCCGAAATTGACCCCGGCAACCAGGATGTCCCCCGGTTTTACCCCTTCTACAAAATCCGGTTTCAAATCCGCGAAGCAGTACTTGGCAAATTCGATCTTGTCAGATATATTCAGAAATCTTGCGGGAATAATCAGATCCGTATCCACGTGATCTCCGACCTTCCATGCCCTTCCCTCTATTTTCATCAATCCCTTTCCTCCTACAGCGACACTTCATCAGTAATGCGGGTTAGTTCACCCGGCCGCGGCCTTTTTGCGCTGCTATTTGAGCAGGAGAAATGATCTCTCCTGCGATGGCGGATGCCGCTGCAACCGCCGGTCCTGCCAGATATACTTCACTCTCCGGGTGCCCCATCCTCCCCACAAAATTCCGGTTGCTCGTGGAAAGGGCCTTTTCCCCTGCAGCAAGTATCCCCATGTGCCCTCCCAGGCAGGGTCCGCAGCAGGGAGGGCCGATCACCGCTCCTGCATCCAGGAAGACCTCAATGATTCCTTCCCGAATGGCTTCCCGGTAAATCATCGGGGATCCCGGGATAACAATAAACCGGGTTGATTTTGCAACCCGGTGCCCTTTCAGGAGGGAGGCCGCCTCTCGGAGATCATCCAACCTCCCGTTGGTACACGATCCCAGGAAAACCTGGTCCAGTCTCACCGATCCCACTTCCGAGACGGGTCTCGCATTATCTGGAGAATGGGGCAGCGCCACTTGCGGTTCCATTGATTCCAGGGACACGTGGATCTCTTCGGCGTATTCCGCATCAGGATCGCTTTGGAAGAAAGATCCCGCTCGACTGCTCCGGTCCTTCATGTACGCCGCAGTGGTGTCATCCGCGCAAAAAATCCCGTTTTTCGCACCCGCTTCCACCGCCATGTTCGCCATGGTAAACCGATGCGCCATGGACAATTGACTGGCACCTTCGCCTGTAAATTCAAGCGCCCGGTAGACCGCCCCCGCGACCCCGAGAACGCCGAGCGTATAAAGAATAAGGTCCTTTCCGCCAATCCACCTCCCCGGTTCCCCTTCGTAAACAATCCGTATGGAATCGGGCACCTTCAGCCACGTGGAGCCCGTTGCAAGGATAACCCCGAGATCAGTGGAGCCCATCCCGGTGGAAAAGGCACCGAGCGCACCATAGGTACACGTATGGCTGTCAGCGCCGACAACCAGGTCCCCAGGGCAGACAAGTCCCTTTTCCGGCAGGATAACATGCTCAATTCCTGTCTCTCCCAGCTCGAAAAAATGCTTGACTCCCTGCTCCCGGACAAATTCCCTCATGAGCTTGACCTGCTGGGCGGACTGGATATCCTTGTTCGGAACAAAGTGGTCCTGAACCATGGCGATCTTTTCCCGGTCAAAAACCGCTTCTGCCCCGAGTTCCTTGAATACCCCGATAGCCAGGGGAGCGGTAATATCATTGGCCAGGGCAAGGTCCACATCCACCTGGACCAGGTCACCGGGGCGGACCGACTCCTTTCCCGCGTGTGCTGCAAGGATTTTTTCCGTAATCGTCATTGGCATGGCTTTTCAACAACCTCCATTTCAAACCTCACTGTCTTTCTTCCTCAAACCACGTTCTCATTGGGTGACAGCACCGGATTCTTCTTCATATACTCAAGACGATTGAGGCCGTTGATATATGCCTTGGCGCTGGCTGTAATAATATCAGGATCAGTCCCTTTTCCAAGGGCCAGGAGTCCGTTATGCTGAAGCCGCACGGTCACCTCGCCCTGGGCATCCATACCCCCGGTTATGGCGTTGACCGAGAAACGCATGAGCTTGCAATCTGTTCCCGTTATCTTGGCAATGGTGTTGAAGGCTGCATCAATGGGCCCCACCCCGAAGCCGGCCCCCTGGGCCACTTCACCCCTGATTTTCAGTTTTACCGTGGCCGTGGGAACGGCAACCGTACCGCTCACCACATTCAGGTAGTCCAGTTCATATGTGTCAGGGACCCGTAAGATCTCTTCAGCCACAAGGGCCTCGATATCTTCATCCAGTATTTCTTTGCGTTTGTCGGCAAGCTCTTTGAATTTCGCGACAAATCTTTTCAGTTCCTCTTGAGAAAGCTCATGACCAAGCTCCTCCAGCTTCTTCTGGATCGCGTGCTTTCCCGAGTGCTTGCCGAGCACCAGTCGGTTTCTTGAAAGTCCCACCGTCCCGGGATCCATGATTTCGTATGTCATCTTGTGTTTGAGGACGCCGTCCTGGTGGATGCCTGCCTCATGGGCAAAGGCGTTGGCCCCCACAACAGCCTTGTTGGGCTGTACCACAATCCCGGTGACCATGCTCACGAGCCGGCTCGTGGGGTAGATCTGGTGGGTATCGATACCTGTTTCAAGGTCCACCATATCCCTGCGCGTATAGAGACTCATGACCACTTCCTCCAGGGAAGTGTTGCCGGCCCGCTCTCCTATCCCGTTCACGGTTACTTCCGCCTGGCGCGCACCTGCCCGAAGACCGGCCAGGGTGTTTGCCGTTGCCAGGCCGAGGTCGTTGTGGCAGTGAATGCTCAATATCGCCTTTTCAATATTCGCCGTATTGTTTTTCACCTGACTGACAAGGCTGAAAAATTCATCGGGGAGTGCATACCCCACCGTGTCCGGGATGTTTACAATTGTTGCCCCTGCATCTATCACCGCTTCAAAAATCAATGCGAGAAAATCAGGATCACTCCTGGAGGCATCTTCAGCAGAAAATTCAACGTTTTCCGTGTAAGAAGCGGCGTGGCGTACAGCATTCACGGCAGCTTCGATCACCTGTTCACGCGTCATCTTGAGTTTATGTTCAAGGTGGATGTCCGAAGTCGCAATAAAGGTGTGAATTCTCGGGTGAGCCGCTTCTTTGATAGCCCCCCACGCTTGATCAATATCATCCTTGGCGGCCCGTGCAAGTGCCGTGACCTGTGCCTTACGGACCTTCTCTGAAACCAGTCTCACCGCCTCAAAATCACCTGCTGAGGCTGCAGGAAAGCCAGCCTCTATGGCATCCACCCCCAATTTTTCCAGTTGAATAGCAAGACGGACCTTCTCCGCTACATTCATACTGGCACCCGGGGACTGCTCTCCGTCCCGAAGCGTTGTATCGAAAATGATGATCTGCTCACTCATGGAATATCCTCCTCTTTTCATTCGTTTGTTCCCGGTTTGTCTGTTTGCCGTTCAAGCGGCTTGCACGCTGCTCACCCGACAACCCGCCACCTTTCCTGAGGAAAACGATCTTCCATAAGCACCCGCCGCAGGGATCCGGATTCTCCGGCCCCCGCGGCGTACGGTCCCTCTCTTGTCCCCAACTGTTGCATCATTTCATCACCTTTCACCCGGGCCCCCTGGACAGCTTGTACTGCACACTGTCCACCAGGGCCTGCCAGCTCGCCTCAATCACGTTTTCAGATACCCCTATGGTGGACCAGATCTCCTTTACGTCCCTGGACTCGATCTGCACCCTGACCTTGGCCGCGGTGCCGCCTCCGCCATCAATGACACGCACCTTGAAATCCACCAACCCCATTTCCTCCACCTGCGGAAAAAACTTGGTCAGGGCCTTCCGCAGGGCGTTGTCCAGTGCATTCACCGGCCCATCTCCTTCCGCCGCTGTTATCTCCTCCTCTTTCCCCACGGAAATCTTGATGGTGGCCTGGGAGGTGCTCGGACCGGAACGATTCTTTTCAATGGTCACCCTGAAAGACTCCAGGTTGAAGGCGTCTTCGAACTGGCCCGTAACCCGCTTTATGAGGAGTTCGAGGGAACCTTCAGCAGCGTCAAACTGGTAGCCCATGTTTTCGAGCCGCTTGATCTCGTTTACGATTTTCTGGCTGGTGTATCCGTTTCCGCCGAGCTTGAGGCCCAACTCCCTGCTCTTGTAAGAGATATTGCTCTTTCCCGAAAGGTCTGAAACCAGTACCCGCCTGCGATTCCCCACCGTCTCCGGATCCATGTGCTCGTAGGCAGCAGGGTTTTTCATGATCGCACTGACGTGAACACCCCCCTTGTGGGCAAAGGCACTCTTTCCCACGAAGGGCCGCTGGTTCAGTGGGGGCATGTTCGCCACCTCGCTCACGTAGCGCGAAAGTTCCGTCAGCTGCTTCAATTTTTCTTCTGCAAGGCAGGCACATCCCATTTTTCCCTGGAGGTTCCCGATCACAGAAATCAAGTCAGCATTGCCGCACCGCTCCCCGTATCCATTGATGGTCCCCTGGACCATTGTCGCTCCTGATTCAACCGCCACCAGGGAGTTTGCCAGGGCAAGACCGCAATCGTTGTGGGCATGCATTCCCACCGGAGACGTAACCGCTGGCATGGTGTGCTTCAGGATCTCCTGCACTTCCCGCGGCATACTCCCTCCGTTGGTATCACAGAGGACAATCATGTCCGCTCCTGCCCGCTCGGCAGCGTGCACTGTTTCCAGGGCATAGGAAGGATTTCGCTTGTATCCGTCAAAAAAATGCTCTGCGTCATAGATCACTTCCAACCCTTTTTCTTTCAAATAGGCCACGCTCTCTTCTATCATGGCCACGTTTTCCTCCAGGGAAACCCCGAGGATCTCCCTTGCATGGAGATCCCAGGATTTGCCGAAGACGCACACCGTCCCGGTGCCGGTTTTCAGCAACTCCCGGATGTTTTCATCCTTCTCAGGGGTTGTCCCGGGCCGCCGGGTGCTCCCGAACGCGGTCAGCCGTGTATTGGTAAAACGGGTATTCCGCGCAAGCTCGAAAAACCGGGCGTCTTTGGGATTTGACCCGGGCCAGCCCCCTTCCACATACGGGATGCCAAAGGCGTCAAGCTTTTGGGCAATCCTGAGCTTATCCTCGGCGGAGAGAGTGACCTCCTCACCCTGGCTTCCGTCTCGAAGCGTGGTATCGTAGAGGATGATTTTTTTCTGCATGTTAAATCTCCAGTTTTGCTGTTTTCTCTGAGCCAGTTTCAAACTGTCGTCTTGAAACTGGCTTGCCCAAAAAAAAATCCGTTACCAGGTTTAGCCTGATAACGGATTTTGTGAAGCAAGAAAATCTAAGTCATTATCAGGCCGGGACCTTTCAGTCTTACGACAACAAGAAGCAACAGGGGCAGAAGTATCCCTGTTGCGCTGATAATGACGATAATGTTTTGCACCAGATTTCTCATAATTTTCTCAAGAAGCGTTCGCTTCCAAATTTTCACATTACAATCTGCTACTATTTCCGTTCTGTCAAGCTTTTTTTCTTCTTGCCTGAAATTGCTCCACTTCGCGGTGCAATCGCTCCCGCTCATTTGGAGCCAGAGGGATATGTTCCACCCATCCCTCATCCATTTCGAGGGTGTTCAAGAGCCCTTTCACCTGCTGGACCATATGAGCCGCCCTGATGGTCCCGTCCCCGGACCGGCAGTTATCCCGGTGACATGATACCACCAGTACCCCCCCGGCCTCCGCCCGCCTGGCAAGCGTTTCAAGGACATACTGACTCCGGAGGGCTCCCGCGCACGGGACTTCGATCCAGCGAACAGCGCCGATTACCGGATCACCTTCATCCAGATATTGACGTACCAGGTCGGCTGATCTTTGGCACACAAACCCGGTCACAGCAGCGGGCCATTCCTGTTTTTCGCCGGATTGCCCGGGAAACAGCCGTTCGAAAAATGAAGGTTTTTCGAAACCTGCGAGCTCAATAGCCTCATTGGGGCAGAGGCTTGTACAAATCCCGCACCGCTGGCAGGCCAGATGCAGAAAATTGGGTTTGTCCGTAAAAAGGATGGCACCGTGCGGGCACACTCTGAAACAGGTAAGACAGGTGGCACAACGGTCCCGGTCGTAGATGATCTGCTCAACCGGTGTGACCTCATCGAGCCATTGGGAGAGACTGTTTACCTCCTCAACCACGGACGGGATATTCTGTGCCCTTTGCCAATCGCTCAGATCAGCCCCGCTTCCTCCCGCCACAAGGACCCCCCTACGGTTCGTAAGGCAGGGGACCCGCAGGAGGTTGTCTCCCTGGAGATATCCTGCATGATCCGTCTCGAGGCCCAGGACTTCAGCAATCTTCGCCAGTTCCGGCGCGGCCCGTTCCCGTTCAGCCACTACCAGGAGGGCTCCCGACACACTCAGCTCATCGTCCAGCACAACATCGTCAAAACGCGCCCTTATCCCTCCAGGGTTTACTTCCAGGTCAAGGAGGTCTGTCCTGGCGACAAAACAACCGCCATCCCGCATCCTCCCGTAAAGCATTTCAAGCCCGGGTGAGGCGACCTTTACCTGGCAGGTAACAAGGCAGCACGCAATCTCGTGCTCTTCCTGTGCAGTCACGACTGCCTTCAGAAGCCGCTCACTTGCTGCAACCGAATTCACTCCATCAAGCCGGTCCAGGAAAAGCACTTTCCCGTATTCTTCTGGAAACACACCCTCAGCGAGTTGGGTCTCAAGGTGTGAAAGGGACCAGACGCGTTCGTGAGCGGGCTCGCCCAGGATGTCATACACCGGTTCACGGACGGATTCATACGCAAGCACAATGAAGCCGACGCGATGCTGTTCTCTTTTTTCTGCAACCCGCAAGACCAGGGTAAAATCGCCCACCTGCCCTGTTGCGGAAACAAGCTCACCGCCAACCACGCACTCCGCCCCTTCCGGAACATCGCCGGTATCCTGGTCCCGGGACATGATCAGCAGGACCGCCCGCCCCCTGTCGAGGAACTCCCGGCTCAACCGGCGGGCTGTTTCCCCGCTTCCAAAGACTGCAATCGTTTTCTCCGCGCGCAGGGGATTCATGACCTTTCCTCCAGGTAGTCCATTACGCGGGTGACCGCTGCCCGGCAGTTGACAATGGTATCGGGGATACTCATGGGGCCCGTGGCACTGCCGGCCACGAAAATCCCGTCCCGGTCGGGTGAAGCCAGGAATCCTTCAGGACCCTGTCTCAGGCCCAGCCATTCTTCAAACACGGGCTGTTCACGTGAAGGGCCCATACCCACTGAAAGGGTCATAAGATCAAAACTCATCTCTTTTATTTCCCCTTCATCTTCCACGATTACCCCCACACGATCCCCGGGCGCCGCGAAAAAATCCCCGGGAATTTCCCGTATCCAGTAGATCGCATCACGAAATTCCCAGAACATCCTTTCAAAGTCCCGGCCAAAGGTCTGCACGTCCATGTAAAAAAAAGTGATGCTGGTGGAAGGTCTTGCGGACCTGATCTGCCTGGCCATGCGAAGGGCGTAGCCGCAACATACCTGGGAGCAATAGGATCGTCCCAGGGCGGGATTCCGGCTTCCCACACACTGCACAAAGGCCATATCTTTTGCAGGCTTCCCGTCAGAGGGGCGAAACACATCCCCCTTTTCTTTCATCATCAGCTCGAGTTCAGCCCCGGTAATGAGGTTGGGTATCCGGCCGTAGCCGTAATTCGGCTTCCCCGCCGGGTCAAAGGGCTGAAAGCCATGGCACAGTACTAGCGCGGAGAAACGAACCGAGGTCTCTCCCTCACCTGATTTCAGTCGGGCGACTATTTCTTTTCCTTCCCGGTCCAGTCCTGCCAGGCTTGTCTTTACGGATATCTCGATCTCTCCCATTTCCATGGATTCCCGTATGGCATCCTGGACCAGGCACGCCCCGCATTTCTGGCAATGCCCGTTCACTGCTTTGCAGGCATAGGTACCGGCGCGTCCCCCCACGGTCTCTTTTTTTTCAATGATGAACGAGGAAACACCCCGCCGGCCCAGCTCAATGGCGGTGGTGAGCCCGGCTATGCCGCCGCCCACGATCAGCACTTTTTCTCTACTTTTCACCGATGATCTCTTTCGTAAGGCTTTTGGTTTTCACCACATTCATATTGAGACCCAGTTCCTTCCGGTCAAACCCCATGGCCAGCCCGAGGATCTGCGGGAGATACAGGACCGGAATCTGGTAGTCTGTCTCAAACTGGCTTTCTATACTTTTCTGATTATCATCGTACATAACACTGCAAAAGGGGCACACCACATTCATTGCCCTGGCACCGGCTTCCTTCACATGATCCAGTTTCCTCTTGGCCATACCAAGGGCCGTTTCCTCGTCGGCCACCAGAACCGCGCCGCCGCAGCAATCTTTCTTGTGCTGATACTCCACGGAGCGGGCCCCGGCAGCATTCACCAGCTCCTCCAGGGAAGACGGATCTTCAGGATCTTCCACCCCTTCATAAATTTCAGACGGCTTCAGGTAGTGGCACCCGTAATGGGTCGCCACGGGCAAACCCTTGAGATCGACCTTCACTTCCGCCCTGATGCGATCCACGCCCACATCCTCCAAAAGGACCCGCGCAAAATGCTTCACCTTTGCATGGCCCTTGTAAGCAAGACCAACCTTGTTGAGTTCAGCATTCACTCCATCAAGCAGCCCCCTATCCTGTTCCAGATGATGCGCCTCTTCCGCGAGCATGGAGGTGCAGGCACTGCAAAGGGTGCAGATGGCGAGCCCTTCAGATTCGGCAAGGGCCAGGTTTCTGGCTGCCAGGAGGCCCGCCTGCTTCATATCCGACGATTTCAGCGGAAACCCGCAACAGGAAAAATCAAAGATGTCCACAAACTCAACGCCGAGCCTGTGGGCAACGGCCCGGGCAGAAAGCTCATAGTTCCGTGATCTGGCCGGTATGGTACATCCTAAAAAAAGGGCGTATTTCATTCTTTTTCATCCAGAAGTTTTGTGGCCCCCGCAACCTCGGAAGGTAGGCTGGGAAGGCCGGCTTTTTTTCGCTTCTTGTCATCAAATTCATCGAGCGCATAGAGCCTGCCCTGGTCCTTGATCAGCTTCGCCTGCATGGAAACACCTGACGGCGCATAGCCTTCCCGGGCAGCAAGGTTTCTGAGCGCGATAATGGTTTCCGTAATTCTGATCCCCTGGGGACACCGCTCCTGGCAGGTGTAGCAGCTCGAACAGAGCCAAATCTCTTTTCCCTGCAGGACTTCATCTTGCATTCCCAGCAGAACCATGCGAATCAGTTTTCGCGGGTTGTATGCAGCGTTGACTCGCCTGACCGGGCAGCCCGCCGTGCAGGTACCGCACGCGTAACAGGATCGAATCCCTTCGGCACCCGGTTCCTGAACCACCATTGAGGCAAACCCGGATGACACCTTTTCAAGTTTAAACTCAGGCACAGACTCCTCCAAAAGACTGGCACGAAATGTTAGCCCGCATTTCTCACAGGCAATCTACTGTGGCGGGGGGAAGCCTCGCCACAAAGGTCCGTGAGGAAGGCGGGTCAGCCATAGACATGACTCAATGTAATCACATAACAGTCACATTATAGCGTTGAGGACTATACCTGTCCCCGTCTCCCCTGTCAAGCCTTCCATCCCACATACTGCCCTATTCATTTCCCTGTTTTCCTCTGAAGGCATCCTTTTCAACAGATCTTGAGTTTTTCGGATAGATGATCAGTCGGTCTCCCGGGTGGATGGGACGTTTTAGATCAAGCCGGTTCCAGATGAGCAGGGCTGGGAGGGGAACATCAAACTTCTCCGCGATAGCAGAAAGATTATCTCCCTCTCTGACGATATAGACCTGTTCCTTTTGCGCTGCCAAAAACTTTTTCACGTATCGTTGATACCGGTCATGAAAACCCATTGATGCCCCCTTGGGGATGAGCACCGTGTGGCTTCCTGCGGCGAGATAGTGCCCACGGATTTCAGGGTTAAGATCCTTGATCATTTTGAAATGGGTTTTCGCGGCTTGAGCGATAATCCGGATGGGTGTTTCCTGGAAACAGGTAATCTCGACCCGCTCATAGGATAAGGGAGGATAGTAATCCTTCTCACTGAGTTCAAAACCGTATCTTTCGGGGTCTTGAAAAATCAGTTTTATGGAAACAAGACGGAATATGAATCGCTGTGTCTCCAAAGGGAGATAGAGCCTATAATAATAACGGGTGCCCTGTTCCAGGATCTCGGCCATAAGTCCTTCTTCCCCCATGTTGAAGGCCGCAGCGGCCAGGGTCCATGACCCGAATTTCTGGTAAAGATCCTTTAAATACCGGATCACGGCCTCGGTTGAGGCCACGATATTTCTCCGCTCATCAATACGCGCGTTGATGACGAGCCCGTACTTCCGACCTGTATCGGCCATGAACTGCCAGAACCCTACCGCTCCCTTCCGGGAACCCGCGTGAGGACGAAGGGCGCTCTCTGCGATGGCCACGTATTTCAAATCTTCCGGAATATGGTTCCTTTTCAGCATGTTTTCGATTACCGGCAGATAGCGGCGTGAACGCTTCAACCACAAAATGACCTGAGGTCGATTCCAGAGCGTGAGCAGCAGTTCTTTTTCCAGCCGTTCTTGAATCTCCCGATTTTCTATGGGGACCTTTTCGTTGCAAAACCGTAAGGAGGATGCAATCTTCAGATAGGGAACAAGCGAGAAGACACGATTCGGTTGAGGTTTTTCGCCGAAGGCCTCTACCCCGGAGAAACATACGAAGAAAAACAAAAAAATGAGGAACGACTTCCCGCGCCTGTTGTACCATGTCCGTCTTTTTTCCATGCTCCCAAATTACCCCTCCTGCTGAGAAGAAGCAAGCATGAATCAAACGAGAGCTGAAGGGCTGGGATTAAGCTGGAATAGAGAGGCAAAATGTACTATGAATCCCGGTCATGCCGTTGATAAAAATACTGGTGTCAGTCTTCATGAATGACGATCATGCTGCTGTATTCCAAGGACAGAACCTTCCTCTCTCCAAAGCGTATGATGGCCCGCCCGATCAGGGGGCTCAAAAAGTAGTTGATCAAATTGTTCACCACGAAAAGGATGGTCACTTCCTGGATCGAAAAATGGAATTTCTTCACCAGGAGAAAAACGGCAAACGCCATAAAGATCTGC
>Ga0164318_10004317_pt1 | contig 13647 bp, 7 predicted proteins | sample GuaBasSedimGuay9_FD_113734 | JGI IMG/M metagenome (GOLD analysis project Ga0164318, IMG submission 113734) | Subseafloor sediment microbial communities from Guaymas Basin, Gulf of California, Mexico - Guay9, Core 4571-4, 0-3 cm | ecosystem: Environmental > Aquatic > Marine > Hydrothermal vents >...
ACATTAATTTTGCAGAAATTTCTTTCAGGTATAGTATTACATTATTTAAAAGTTACACTTCCCACTACAACAAGTATTTTTAAAAACATAATAAATATTTCAATAATGGTGTTAGGCTTATTCGTTATATTTCAGACAATAGGGATCAAAATTACGCCACTTCTTACAGCATTAGGCATTGGCGGTCTTGCTGTTGCTTTGGCATTACAGGATTCTTTGTCAAATTTATTTGCAGGGCTTCATATAATTGCAGTAAAACAGATACAAGTAGGAGATTATATAAAACTTGAAAGTGGGGAGGAGGGATATGTGAATGATATAGGGTGGCGAAATACTATAATTAGAATGATACCTAATAATCTTGTAATTGTTCCAAACTCTAAAATTGCTACAGCGATAGTAGTTAATTATTATCTTCCAGAAAAGGAGATGAGAGTTCTTGTTGATGTTGGAGTAAGCTATGATAGTGATTTAGAAAAAGTAGAAAAAGTGACTGTTGAAGTTGCTAAAGAAGTTATGAAGACTGTTCCAGGCGGTATGCCTGAGTTTGAGCCATTTATTCGGTATCATACTTTTGACGACTTTAGTATAAATTTTACAGTTGTTATGAAATGTAAAGAGTATATTAATCAATATTTGATTAAACATGAATTTATTAAACGACTCCACAAGCGGTATCAAAAAGAAAAGATTGAAATACCATTTCCAATAAGGACAATTTATATGGTTCCACAGAAAAAACAGAAGAGACAAAAGAAAAGAAGGTAAGGTTGTGGGAATTGAAGTTTAAAAATAAAATTATATATTTGCAACTATTTTTTTTCTCCTTGTTTATACTTACATTAATAATTCCATTTATAAAAGAAGAAATATCTGGTTTATCTTTTATAAGATTTGATATATTTGCTTATATTTTTTCTTTTAAACTAAACTTACTTTTCTTTGTTTTAGTTTTAATAATTATTATAGAACTTTTCTTTGGCAGGATTTTTTGTGCATTTATCTGTCCTCTTGGAAATCTTATAACTTTTTTTGATTGGTTATTTAATGGTATAAGAAAAAAGATAAGAAAACAAAATTATAGAGGATTCACATTTATTCCTGCAGGAATTTTTTTGTTAATCATTGTTTTAAAATTTTTTGATATAAATATAATAGGATTTTTTGATCCATTATCAATTATTCATAGATTTTTTACCCTTACATTTTCACCAATTTTAAAATTAATATTTAAATCACATTTTATTTCTATACCTTTTTTTGTTTCAGTTAGCTATTCATTGATTTTTATTATTGCATTAAGTTTTTTTGGGGAAAGAATATGGTGTAAATATATTTGTCCATTAGGTTTTATACACAGAATTTTTTCAATTCCATCTAAATATATCCGTGTAGTAAATAATTGCACGAATTGTATGGTATGTGTTAATTTATGTCCGATGAATGCAATTGATATTAAGGACCCTACAAAGTATGATAAAACATTATGTATCCTTTGCTTTAGGTGTGTATATTCTTGCGTAGGTGCAACTAATTTTAAATTTCAATTTAAGAATAAGCAATATTCATCTACTCGCCGTAATTTTTTAAAATTTGTGCTTACTTCATTTGTATTTTTTAATTTTTTTAAAGCAGGAAAAAAAGATAAGAGAATTTTAAGACCACCTGGTGCAACAGAAAAAAGCATTCAGAATTGTATAAGATGTATGGAATGTGTGAAATCTTGTCCAACAAATGTGATACAGCCAGCAGGATTTAATAAAGGAGTATTGAACTTATTTACACCAGAGTTTAGGACAGATATTAGTTATTGCGATTATGAATGTAATTTATGTGGCAAAGTATGTCCAACTAATTCTATTAAATTACTTCCGCTTAAGATGAAACAAAAATGGAAAATAGGAGTAGCAGTAATTGACCCTAAATTATGCATTGTATGGAGTAGTGGAGTGCCTTGTCTTGTATGTGAAGAACACTGTCCAGTACCAGAGAAAGCAATAAAAGTAAAAATGATAAAACGAGGTGACCAGATGGTAGGTGCACCAGTAGTAGATAATAATTTATGTATAGGTTGTGGTTTGTGCCAGAATAAATGTCCTGCTGAAGGTTCTGCAATAAAAGTTTTGCCACTATATTGACAAAATGAAAAAAACCAGTTATATTTAGTCGCTATGAAATTTAAACAAATAAAGATAATTGTATTCACTATATTATTTTTTCTAATTATTTTTGTTCTTGAAAAGAAAATATATGCTGAAAAAAAAGTGAATTTTGAAACAGCATTTGAACTTTATCAAAATAAGTTATATTTTCTTGCACATAGAAAATTTGAAGAAATTATAAAATTATCTCTATCTGATGTTGATATTGAAAAAAGTTATTATTATTCTGCATTATCTTCATTTTATTTAAAGCAATATAAACGAGCAGTAGCAGAATTTCGAAGGCTTCTTCTTAATTTTCCGGAATCTTTATTTAAAGAAAATGCAAAATTTTTTATCTCACTTTCATATTTTTATTCAAAAAGGTATGTTGCTGCAATTCAGAACTTTAGAGAATTTTTGAAAGAATATCCAAGCTCCAATTTAAAATTAAAATCTTTGTTTTATATTGGAAAGGCATATTTTGAGTTGCAATATATAGATAATGCTCTTAAAAGTTTGACCGAAATTGTTGATAAATATCCTAATAACAGAATGATTCCTATGGTAGAATTTGAGATTGCTAAAATTTATTTTTATAATAAACAATATAAAAATGCAATAATGAAATTTAAAAAAATATTAAAAAAATATCACGGGTTTAAAAATCCTGATGAGATAAATCTTTGGATTGCTGAATGTTATAAAAATATAGGCAATATTGATAAATCTTTAGCAAGTTATAATGAAATTTATAATACATCAATAATTTCATTATACAGAAAACTGGCACTATTTAATATAGCTGTAATAAATTTTCAGATAAATAATTTTACTGAAAGCAAAAAATACTTCCTTGAGTTTCTTGAAAAATACTCATCTGATACAGATCTTCTTGATGATTGTTATTATTTTCTTGCGCGGATTTTTTTTGAGAATAAAGAGTATTCTCTTGCGCAAAAATATCTTGATTTATTGGTGGAAAATTTTAAAAAAAGTCCATGGCTTGAAAATTCTTTTTTGCTTTATGGTAAAATGCTATTGGATAAAAAAAAGTATATGGATGCTATAAAATTTTTTAAAAAAGGGTTAGAAATTTCGCAATATAGAAAAGATTTATTTTTAAAAAATATTGCTGATATTTATTTAAAGAACTATTATTATGACGAGGCTAAATTAGCACTTACCAGATTGATAAAAGAAACCTCTTCATCTGGTTTTCTTATGGAAGCATATTATAATCTCGGAAATATTTACCTTAAAGAAAATAAAAAGGATAATGCACTTAATTTATTTCTTAAAATTCATAAGCAATTTTTAAGAAATGATATTTTTCTTTATTCTACTTTTAAAATTGGGAAAATTTTTTATGAAAGAAAGAATTATGCTGAATCTTTAAAATATTTTAAGGAATTAGTGGAATCAAATATTGATAAAAAAGTATTTTTAAAAAACAAAGTAAATTATTATATAACGAAAATATACTTTGAAGAAAAGAGATATAAAGATACACTTCAATATTTACAGAAATGGTTTGGAAAAGAAGTAAAGGAAAAGAGAGAAGAGTTGTTGTGGATAAAGGCTCAATGTATGTATTTCATTGGTGAGAAGGATAAAGCAAAAAATTTATTTAGAATAATTGTTTGGAGATATCCGGAGTCAAAATATGCATTGAAATCTATAGAAAGGTTAATAGACGATGCAACTGAAAAAGATGACTTTAAATTTATATTAACAAATTTAAAAACAATCACAAAATTTCATAAATTAAGTGAACCTTATTCAAAAAAGGTTTTAAAATTGATGTCAAAGATGCAAGATGAAAAAGATTAGGTTTATATTATTGATTTTGATTTTTACTGGAAGGATTTTTGCTCAGATTCCTGAATGGTATTTTTACCATCTTGATAATAACATCTTTAAAACAAATGAAAATAAAATTTTAAACACAATAAAGACCGAGGACTTTCTTTTAGTAAAAGAAAAAAGAATTATACAGAATGACCTTTCTTATGCTGAAATTTTATATGGTGTATTTGAAAATTTTAAAGCAAATTTGACAATTGCAAGAGAATCTGAAAATAAGGGATATATAATTTCATATTTGAGAGAGAAGATGAATAGCTATAATATTAATTCAAAAAAAGTTTATAATTCAGCCTTTGGAATTGATTCTCTTGAGACAGGAATAAATTATTCACCGCAACAAGAAATTTTGCTTAATCTTAATTTTATGTATAAATATTTTACAAAAGGAATGTTATTAAATCCAATATATGATGCGCAAAATAAATGGCAGATTTCTATTCTGCCTGAATTTAAATATTTCTTTTCTGAAAATTCAATATTTTCCGCAAATATTGATTATAATAAATTAAATTTAGAATTTGAAAGTTCTGCTTCTTCTTATAATGTAAATATAAATAGCATTAAATCTATTATAACTTACGAAAAAGTGTGGTCAGAAATAAATGCGCTTTCGTTTAATTTTATAATTCTTCAATATACATTAAAGTATTCAGGTAGCCATATATTAAATAATATTGGAATTTTTAACATAGAAGATAAGTTTGCATTATCTAAAAAAACTGTAATAAATATTGGTGCAGGATTCAATATAAATAAAAGATACAGTCCTATATTTTCTCCACTTTTACAATTGTATTTTATTTTAAAGCCTATTAATATAATTCTTGAAGCAAAAAAAGGATATAATGTTGAATATTGTAAAAACTTGTTGCTTGAAAATTATTTTGTGAAAATAAATAAGCATTTTCCGCCTGAAATTGAGACTGCTTATTCTGTGGGAATAAATTTCAAGATTGTTAAAAATCTATCTTTAAATATAAAAGCAGGGTATCATACAATTGAAAATATGCCAGCTTTGTATGAAGATATTGATAATCTTTTTTATGTAGATAATATTAATCTTAATGAAGTAAAAATTTCAACTGATATTGATTTCACTCCTATTAATTTTCTTTCTTTAAAATTGTTTTACGAAAATATTCCTTATATAAAGTCACAGTATAAAAAAATCCCATATTTATCAAGAAACAATACAAAAGCCTCTGTAGGGGTTAATCTTTCAGATTTTAGATTTCTTACACAGGTGCAATATTCTGATATAAGAGATTATATTAATGCGCAAGGAATTAGCAAACCCCTTAAGAGTTTTATTTTTGTAAATTTTGAAGTTTTATATTTATTCACTCAAAATTTTGGAATAAAAGTTGAAGGTGATAATATAGTAGATACGGGGTATATAAAAATAGCAAATTACCCAGAAGCTGAAAAGATTTATCGTTTTGGTCTCTATACGAAATTTTAGTTTTTTAAAAAATCCTTCACACTGTTTTTAATACCATCCTTATCAAAGCCATATTTTTTGTATAGTTCTTCTGGGCTTCCTGATTCACCAAATACATCTCTTAACCCGATTCTTTTTAGTTTAGTAGGTATATTTTCTGCTAAAACTTCTGCTACAGCGCTTCCAAGTCCACCTATTATATTATGGTCTTCAAATGTCATAATACGATTTGTATTTTTAGCGGAATCTATTATTAATTCTTTATCTATTGGCTTAATTGTATGAATATTTATTACCTTTGCACTTATGTTATCTTTTTCCAATTCTTCTGCAGCTTTTAAAACATTATAAACAAGAGCACCTGTTGCTATTAATGTTACATCTTTCCCTTCTTTTAATACTACCCCTTTTCCATAATTAAATTGGTAATCTGATGAATTGATATTCTCAAGTGCCTGTCGTGTAAGTCTTAGATATACAGGTCCTTTATGTTTTACTATGAATTTTACAGCTTGCTTAGTTTCTATATCATCTACAGGCTGTATTACACTCATTTTAGGTAAACTTCTCATTAGCGAGATATCCTCAAGTGCCATATGACTATTTCCATCTTCTCCAATTCCTGTTCCACAGTGTGTGCCTACTATCTTTACATTTGCCTCTGTATAGGCTATTGACATTCTTATTGTATCATATCTTCCTGTAACAAATACTGCAAAACTGCATATAAATGGTATAAATTCAGATAATGCAAGTCCAGCGCCTACTCCTACCATATTTGCTTCAGCTATTCCCATCTGAAAGAACCTGTCAGGAAATTTTTTGGCAAATTCATCTGATTTTGTTGACTTTGATAAGTCTGCATCTAACACAACTATATTTCTATATATTTCTCCTAATTCTGCTAAAGCTTCTCCAAAAGATACTCTTGTCGGTTTTCCCATATATCCTCCTCCATTATTATTTTATTATTTCTTCTATTGCTTTTTCTGCTTCTTCTTTTGTGGGTGCAATCCCATGCCATTTTATATTGTTCTTCATAAAAGAAACACCTTTCCCTTTGACTGTATGTGCAATTATAAATTTCGGTTTTCCATTTTCTTCTATTTTATTTAATACATTTTCTATTTCATCAAAATTATGTCCATCTATTTCATAAACATCCCAGTTAAATGCTTTTATTTTATCTTTTAATGGCTCAAGCGGTGTAATTTTATTAACCCAATCATCAAGCTGTATTTTATTGTAGTCCATAAATACAATTAGATTATCAATTTTAAATTTGGGTGCTGTTAACATTGCTTCCCATATTTGTCCTTCTTGTGATTCACCATCTCCAATTAGACAATAAACTTTATATTTTTTCTTTTTTAATTTTGCACCAATAGCCATTCCTATAGCAATTGATAATCCCTGCCCAAGTGAACCTGTTGATGCTTCAACATAAGGTAGTTTTACTCTATCTGGATGCCCTTGCAAAGGGGAACCTAACTTTCTGAGAGTGAGTAACTCTTCTTCTTTTAATACCCCTACTTCTGCAAGTACAGCATACAATGCTGGAACTCCATGCCCTTTTGAAAGAATAAATCTATCTCTATCATCTGAAAGAGCATTTTCTTTTGTTCGTTTAATTTTTTCCAAAAATAGATATGCAAGAATTTCTACAATAGAGAGCGAACCACCCGGGTGCCCACTTCCAGCTTCTGCCAACATTTTTATTATGTTTACTCTCATATTTTTCGCTACTTGCTTTAAGTTTTCTCTTTTAGCAATATCCATAATTATTTACTCCTTACCTTTACTAAAGAAATTACAAAATTTAAGCTTGCCTAATGTAAAAACTTATCTACTTAATTATAATAAACATAATAACAAACGAAAATAAAAAATAAAATTTAAAAGAGAAAAGTCAAGTTTTTGATAAAAAACTACAGTGCTTTTGTCTATAGTTTTACTTTAGTATGCATATGGTGCTCCTTCCCACCAGCCAGTTGTATTAGTCGGGAATCTACCATGTGCTATCCATATATATGCTTTATATTCATCTAACACTTATAAGTTTACTGTCATAATGATAACTTTTTGCTTCTCTAAGCATTGTTTCTCCTTATTTAAAATACTTAAAGTATAGGCAAATATTTTTTAATTTCATATTCAGTAACTTGAGCTTTATATTCAGTCCATTCCGCTTTTTTGTTACGAATGAGATACTCAAATACATGTTCGCCAAGTGTTTCTTTTAATAATTTACTTTTTTCTGCTGCCTCAATTGCTTCATTTAAATCGCCCGGAAGTGATTCAATGCCAATTGCTTTTCTTTCTTCTTCAGTCATTTCATAGATATTATTTCCTGCAGGCTCTGGTAAAGGTAGCTTTTCTTCAATACCTTTAAGTCCAGCAGCAAGCATTACTGCAAATGCAAGATAAGGATTACAGGCTGGGTCAGGGAAGCGTAGTTCTATTCTTGTTGCTTTTTCTTTTCCTGGTTTATATTCAGGCACTCTTATAAGGGCAGAACGATTTCTTTGTGCCCAGCAGATATAAACAGGAGCTTCATATCCTGGTATGAGCCTTTTATACGAATTAACCCATTGATTTGTTATTAAGACTATCTCTTTTGCATATTTTAAAACGCCTGCAATATAATGCTTTGCTATATCTGAAAGGTGATATTTATCATTTTTATCAAAAAAAGCATTGTTATTACCTTTAAAAAGCGATTGATGAGTATGCATACCACTTCCATTAATACCATAGATAGGCTTTGGCATAAAAGTAGCGTAAAATCCTTTCTGACGTGCCACCTCTTTTACTATTAGTCTATAGGTCATAACTCTGTCTGCCATAGTTAAAGCATCAGCATACCTTAAATCAATTTCGTGTTGAGATGTGGCAACTTCATGATGACTATATTCAACAGGAATTCCCATTTCTTGAAGATATAATATGGACTGACGCCTTAAATCTTGTGCAAGGTCAAGAGGTGTAACATCAAAGTATCCACCTTTATCTATTATCTCAGGGCATTGGTCATTTTTAAAGTAAAAATATTCAAGTTCAGGTCCTACATAAAAAGTGTAACCTAAAGTAGCAGCCTTATTGAGTATCCTTTTTAAAACATACCTTGGGTCACCATCAAAGGGAGTGCCATCTGGATTTAATATGTCAGCTACCATTCGAGCTACGCCACCTTCCTCGCTTGCACGCCACGGAAGAATTTGGAATGTAGATGGATCAGGCTTTGCTATCATATCACTTTCCTGAATACGGGTAAATCCTTCTATTGAAGAACCATCAAATCCCATTCCTTCTATTAGCGCTCTTTCAAGTTCACCTGTGGTAATTGCAAAATTTTTTAGAAACCCTAAAACATCTGTAAACCAGATACGAATAAATCTAATATTTTTCTCTTTTACAATTTTTAATACTTCTTTTGCATCCATTTAATTTTTTCCTCCTTCAATCATTAAATTTTACCATATATCCTCATAGTAAATTTATTATTTTTAATTTAAAACATACTTCGTTGCTGTAATAAATGTATGGATTTTTTGAAAATTCTATTAATTATTTGTAACATTACCAATTACATTTCCCCAAAATTTCCCCAAAGGTAAGAAGTCTCTCTCTTAGCAAGTCAGGACTTATAATTTGAAGCCTAACCCTAAATTGTGGTGTGGTGCACAATATATAGTATAAATTTAAAAAGTCAAGCTTTTTAAAAAAGAGGTGTTGAAAAATTATATAAAATAAAATTTTATCTTATATGTACATCAACAAGATGTAATATATTGATAAAAAATGTAGAAACACATCTTTAGGTGTGTTAAATTAATATATCTAACAGACCTAAAGGTCTGTTTTTACAACTCATTATAAAAGGATTCTTTAAAAATATTATAATTATTCAACAATCTTAGCTTTTTAAAAAGTGCAGAAATAGAATTTGCTATATTATAGTTAAATGCATAGATAATTGCACAATTTTTAATATGTGTTGTCATTCCCGCCCCTGCTTCCGCAGGGGAAAACTCCAGCGGGAATCTATAATTGAAATAGCATAAGTAATTAAGGTAACATATTATAAGGCTTAAGTTTACGCTAATGCCTTTATAGTAATCCTATCTTTTTTCTATAATACCATTCATATCCCAAACACATAATTACAATTATTAATGGTAACCAGCTGCTCCATAATACAATTTCACGCTTTATTTTTATTATATTGGTACTTTTTTTTAGATATTTTTTTATTTTACTAATTTCTGAATAATTATTTATAAATTTCCCACTTGTAAGTTTACATATTTTAGTTAATAGGTCCCTATTTACTTTTAATTTAAAAGGTTCAGATGATGGTTTTTCAATTACAAAAAATGTTTGATAAACCTTACCTGCAAAATTCATATTTATCTTATACTCCCCAAACTGCTGAGGAGTTATTATTGTTTCATACAAGCCCCTTGTTCCAGGTGTTGGTGAAAGTTCTAAATCTTTTATAACTTTATATTTTTGACCAGATTTATAATAAAGTTTTACTTTTAATCTTTTTCTCACTATTGGATTGTAATTATTATCGTATGCTGAAACCCTCACAAATATTTCTTCTCCTTTTTTATAAATTAATCTATCAGTAGTTACATTTATTTTCTCAACATTATGCATTACCATATACCTTACAAGTTGTCTCCAGAAAGAGAGATAAATATCATTGCTTTTACCCAGTCCTACAGGGATGAAACCCCATTTCCAAGTTGGATAAGCTGTAAATATTCCTATTTGTGCTCGTTTATATTTCCCTATAGCAAGGACGATAAAGTTATGCTTTGCTGAACTTACAGCTAAAATCTGCGTTCCGGGTTTCACTTCTTTTACTATATTAAGCATATCTGAAGGTGGTAGGTTCGCCCATATATCTTGTAATGATGATATATCTCCTTTAGCTACACGCATTACTGGAGAATTGAAACCCAGTCCAGTAAGTTTTAGTGTAAACTTTCCCTTGAATATTTCACCTGCTTTTTTCCAGTTTACAGGAATTATGTTTTTGAGCTTTGATATATGATAATCTCCATTTTTAAAACTATTTTCACCACCTAAAAATAGTAATGCCCCTCCTTTTAGATTTACATAATTTAATAATTTATCCACAAACTTTGAAGGTAAATCTCTATATTTTATATTGCCAATGATTATTAAATCATACTTTTTTAGATTTAATTTATTAAGTGGGGCAAGACTTTCTTTTTTTACTTTTACAAATGAATTAAATTTAAGATTCGGGTCAAGTGAAAAGCAGTAATTTAAAAACTTATATTCCCAGCAGACTTTGCCATATACAAGTAATATATTAAATTTGCTTTTAAATGTTCGGATAAATATTGTTTTTTCATTATTGATCTGAATAGCTTCACCTAAAATAGGTGAGATAGAAAAATGGATTTTATTGATACCTGGTTTTGAGAACTTTAAATCAATTGAATAGTTATTCATACTTTTTGATAATTTTAGTTTTTTTGAACTATAAAATTTATCATTTACAAAGACTTTCAGAGCTACCAAACTTTTTGTAAATCCTGTTTGAGATATTTTAATTTTTACAGGTATCAATGCATCTATACTTGCCTCCTCTGGGTAATCTATATCAAAAAGTGAAATATCTTTTATATTTTCGTTTTTTGAAAAATCAAACGCAAAAACAGGAATTTTTAATTTGCCTAAGATTCGTGCCTCTCTGAGTGGATCTGAAAATACTGTAGATATACCATCAGATAAAAGAAAAATTCCAGCTATATTTCTTTCACCCCCTATAGATATAGATGCCAATGCATTTTCAATATCAGTAGCATCACCATAAGGTGAGTAAGCAGAATTTATTTTATTAAAAGAAGTAGGTTTCGTTTCAGAATCAAATAAATAATAATATATGTCATAATTTTTTGCAATACTTTTAAATATATTATGTTTTAGAACTTTAATTCCTCTTTTAAATCTTGGGTTTCCATCTTTGTCTTTTACAATCATACTTGCAGAATTATCAACTAAAATTATAAATTTACTTTTCTCTTTTTTTTGCTGATAAAATGTAACAACAGGGTTAATAAGTGAAATTATAAGTAATGTCCATACAATTATACGTAGAACTATTAAAATTCGTTTCTGTTTATTAGAGATAATTTGGACAATACTATATGCAAGAAAAGTTAGATATGAAAGTCCTGCAAGCAATATTAAGTAAAAAGATATTAAATTGCTATTTGTAAATTTTACTTCCATAATTTAATCCGAAATAATACCTTTTGCCATTGATTTGCAATAAACATTTCCAATATAAGTAATATAAGTGCAATTAAAAGAAACAATTGCCAATAATGTTTGCCGTACATTCCTGATACAATTTTTTTATCAATATCAGATTCAGAATTAAAAAGTATAAAATTTATGTCTTTATAATTTTCTTTCAATTCATCATAAGTTACTGTGTTTAAATCTGACTCAGAATAATCAATATTAACAGCAAAATATAAAGAATTTATTTTAAACACACCAGGTCCAACAATTGTATCACCACTTAATACATTATTAAGTTCGTCTGTAAGACATTTTATGTTAATTTTTTCCGAGTCAATTTCCAGAATATTCTTTACATCTTCAAGAGTTTGCCCTACTTTAAATTTATTTAATGTTTCAATTATTTGTGGCATTGTTAAATATTTAATTAACTGATGAATAAGTGGTGGAAATGCTGGATGATAAACAATATCAGTAAATTCAGGTACAGGTGAGAAAAGGAAAAGAATAATTTTTCCACTTCCAATTACTTCTGTGCCAAAAGGTGAATATTCTATAATAGCAGGGTCACCATTTGAAAATCTTGCTAAAACTTTTGTGCTTAATGATGAAAATTCTATATTGAATTTATAATAATTGAAGATTTTTACGGTTTTAAAAGATTTATAATCTTTGAAAATTTTAAATACAGGATGTGTATAATCAATAAATTCCAATTTTATAGGGTTATCTTTGCCAATCTGAACCCGATTGAAAATTATACCTGGTAAAAGTTTGGCTTGTGAGAATGTGTTATTGAAATTATTTATATCAAGTGATGGGGTAGGAAATATTAATAAATTTTTTTTGCACTTTAAAAACTTCTTGAAAAATTTAATCATATTATGTGGGATTGTATCTTGTGAAAGAATTATTAAATCAAAGTTAAAATTTTTTTTAATTTTATTACTATAGAAGATTTTTAAAGGAGAGTCTGTTTTTTTGTTTAATATAAAAGTTGGACTTAACGCATTTATAACATAAAACATCTCTCTTTTTTCTTCTATAATATTAATTTTTATATTTTCTGGAATAAAAATTGTAAAATAATTTCTATTATCTTCAATCAAGTTATCACCATCAGCAATTTCAGAATATCCATAAAGAAACCCAGATTGTTTAATCTTATTTTCAAAATTAATCCACAAAGTTGAATTCGGTAGAATTTCAGCGGTTTTCTGTCCAAATGGTTCATTATTGATAAATATTTTAACAATGAGATTATTTTTTTCTTTACTGAAATTTTTCACATAAGGCATTAAAAGAAGAGTATCACCAACAAAATGTAAGACTCTGGGAAGAGGGGTATTTAATATTGCTGAATTTTTTATATTTTTTGTTTTTAAATTAATAAGAAATACAGGATATTTAATTTTCAACATTTTATTAATAAAATTACCTTCAGAATCAGTAAAGTTTACTTTTTGTAAGTCTGTGATAAAATATATAATGCGTGTTGGATATGTAGAACTATTAAGTAAATTTTCTGCAAATTTTAAGGATTTAAAAATATTGGGTTTAAGAAAAGAAATTTTAGCGTTTTTAACAGTTTCAATTGCACCAGTAATATTATATGTAAGGTCAAAAAATTTAACAGGGGTTTTATCAGACGCAAAAATAATAGATAGATTATCACCTTCATTTAATTGTGAATTAATAATTTTTTCTGCAACTCTTTTGGCAATTTTCAGAAGTGTTTCACCACCAATTATCTGTCCCATACTAAGTGAATTATCAATGATAATAACTATACTTTTCCTTTTTTTCTTTAAAATGTGTGCTTCTTTGTCTGAAATCTGTTTGTATTTTACAGGCTGAGTTAGTTGTTCTGTTAAAAGTTCTAATGCTTCTGCCTTAGTAGAGTAC
>Ga0164318_10004318_pt1 | contig 13647 bp, 13 predicted proteins | sample GuaBasSedimGuay9_FD_113734 | JGI IMG/M metagenome (GOLD analysis project Ga0164318, IMG submission 113734) | Subseafloor sediment microbial communities from Guaymas Basin, Gulf of California, Mexico - Guay9, Core 4571-4, 0-3 cm | ecosystem: Environmental > Aquatic > Marine > Hydrothermal vents...
CAATCGCATTAGCGGTGGTTTCCACATCCTTCTTGTTCACCATGCGGTTCAGCACGAATCTAATGCGTGTGCCGTACTTGCCATACACGAGTATGCCACGCCTGGCAAGCTCCTCTGAGAGTCGGGGTGCGTCTATGTTGAAATTGTCCAGTCTGATGAACACAATGTTGGTTTCAGGTTCTTCAACAATCAGACCATCTATCTCACTGAGCCTCTTGTAGAGCAGCCTCGCGTTGTCGTGATCCTCTCTCAGCCTGTCGACCATCTTTTCGAGGGCGATTATTCCGGGAGCTGCTATGATTCCCGCCTGCCTCATCCCACCACCGAGCTTTTTCCTTATTCTGCGAGCCTCATGGATGAAGTCCTCAGTTCCTGCGACGAGCGAACCGACTGGGGCCGACAGACCCTTGCTCAGGCATATCTGTACTGAATCAACATTTCTCACAAGCCTGGACGCGGGAACGCCAAGTGCCACTGCGGCGTTAAACAATCGTGCACCATCGCAGTGAACGCGAAGTCCATGATCATGTGCCGTTCTAGCCAATGCGTCTACTTGCCCAGGTCGTATGATCGTTCCACCAGCATAATTGTGCGTGTTTTCCACAACGACCATTGCCGTGTGCGCATAGTGTGGATCATCTGGGCTGATCACGGACTCTAGTGTTTCCGGGGTGATGTATCCTCTCACGCCATCAACCGGTTTGGGAAAGAGGCCCCCGAGCGAGGCCATGGCACCGGCCTCGAACAGGAAAGTGTGAGACATGCGCTCTACGACGACCTCGTCCCCCCGGCGTGTCTGTACAAGCAGCGAGATCACATTCCCCTGTGTTCCCGATGTCACAAGAAGCGCCGCTTCCTTACCCAAGATGTGTGCTGCCTTCTCTTGGAGCTCGTTGACCACCTCGTCCTCGCCCACGACATCATCACCAAGACGACCCTCCTTGTGTGCTCGGACAATTGCCTCAATCATCTCATCGGTCGGAAGTGTGAACGTGTCACTGCGAAGCTCAATCTTCCTCATGGTGCAAGCCCCAAACCGTCGTCATCATTTAGGTTTGTGGTATGTGCGCGATTGGGAATGATTAAAGACTGGAATGGATGCATTGCCACGGAGGAGCCGTTTCCGATGGAGGACCGACCCGCTGGCTACATCAGCAAGATTCGGGGATTCAACCGCGACGCAAAGCTCTACATTGTCTCCAGTGTTGCAACCTCAATTGCATTCGGAATTAGCCAGGTCATATTCAACCTTTATCTTATTGAAGTCGGTTTCTCCGAGGATTTCATCGGCTTCTTTCTGTCTGTGTCCCTCTTCGCTACTGCAGGGATCGCTATCGTGGCCGGGAGCCTCACCGACAGAACGAGCAGGAAACGTGTCGTTCTCTTGGCCGGAATGGTATCATTCGGAGCTCTCTTGACACAATACACGATACTGGAGCCGGTGGGCCTGCTCCTCTCTCAGGTGTTCTTCGGTCTGTCCAGCGCTTTCGTCCAAGTGGCGTGGGCTCCGTACATAACCGGTCTCACAACACACGAGGAACGGCCCCACTTGTTCGGGGTGACAAGTGGCCTCTCTCTCATTGGTGTGCTGTCAGGCAACATCTTGGGCGGGATGATGCCCGGTTTGTTCTACCAAGTTCTGAGGATTGCGGACTCACTTACGATGGGCTACCGCTATGCGTTGTGGGTGAGCCTGGTTCCCTACGTACTGAGCATCATTGTGATTGTGCCGATGACACCAGACATACCGAAGAATGATGGTAGGTTGTCTATGGGATTCAGTCATGTGCGCAACTGGGGCTTCATTGGAAGGTACACACTTGTGGTGGCCACGGTAGGTCTTGGTGCAGGTATGATTGTCATGTTCTTCAACATCTTCTTCGCAGCCGAGGAAACCTTCGGTGCCAGCACAGAACTCATCGGAGTGATCTTTGGAATCAACACGCTTGTGCTTGCCCTCGGCAGCTTTGTGTCTCCCGCGCTCTCGGACAGGATTGGAAAAGTCAACACAGTTGTTCTGACCGAGCTGATGTCTGTGCCGTTCCTGTTGATGATCTCATGGGCCCCGACATTGTGGTTGGCCGTCTTTGCCTATGTGGCGCGAACTGCCCTGATGAACATGGCTGGTCCGGTTTCGCAGGCCTTCTTCATGGAGTGCCTGACGGCCGAGGAGCGTTCGACAGCCTCTGGTGTGTTGAGTGCCAGTGACTCGTTCGTGAGAGGCATTGCAGCGAATATTGGTGGCTGGCTACTAGCCCAAGGACTCTATCGTCTCCCCTACGTTCTGGTTTCGGGTCTGTATCTCCTAGCTGTGGCGGAGTTCTACGTCTTCTTCAGGCGAAAGGAGGACGAGATTCAAAAGATTCGCTCCGCAACTGTTACCGCAGGCGAAACAAAGGTCGAGATTGATGCAACGTGAGATGTGCTACGGTCTGCTATCCGAGGCCTGGATACATCTGTTCCGCACGCCTTGTGATCTCCTCATCGGCCGGGAACACCAATGGTATGGACACATAGTTGCTCTCGCACGGGTTTCCCTTCGCAACATGGAAGACCACCTTGGGGCGACCCGTCTCCTGCATATGGTCGATTTCTACGACGTAGCTCATGACAGTGCTGGGATGCCCGTCACTCTCCGGGTGCATGCATATGCTTGACAGGCCCTTCGACTCACCATGATCTTTCAGCAGGTCGAATACATCCTTGACGTTGTCAACATGCCGTATCAGCTCATAGCCCCGATCGACCCTCTTCATAGACGCCTCGTATGCATTCGGTCCAACCTTTGTTAGGTACTCTCTAACCTCATCCTCTGTGTCAAGCATGATATGGTGTGAGGTTCGAAGCACCTTCCTCTTCGACCACTCTACTGAGTAGTCATCACCAGCAATCTCTATGACCAGCATACTGTCATCGTCTGCGAGGACAAGATTCCCCCACTGATACCTTCGTCCCGACTTCAGGTGGTCTTCCACCATGCTGAGACCGTCTTCGGCATCCTTCGCAAACATCAGGATTTGTTCGGTAAGAACATGGTAGGAGGGCTCGTCAGTGCTACGAACGTGAGTGTTGGCCACGGCGAGGCCATATCTATTGACGCCTATCGCCAGTCCGTCAACACGCCCCGTGACCGCATCAATGCCCCTCACGCCGAAACAGTCCACATCGTAGAACAGAGTATCACGATGATTGTCAGTAGCCAAGTCCCTGTTCTTGAACACTAGAGTCTTTTCCAGCTCCGGTAGGATTACTGCGCCAGCAAAGCTTGTCATGGGGCTCACGCGTCCTCGCTTTCCGTTGCGCATCCGATATAAGTTGTTATCTGTAATCTATCTCTGCGGTGCTGATACGTGTCGATGCCGATTGACTCCTCGGTGCTCTCAGGAACCAAGCTTCGTGTACTGCGTCCGCAACTTGTAATCTCCGATGTCACAGGCTCCACGAATGAGGACGCCAAGGTGCTTGTCACTCGCGGGAGTAGCGAGGGGCTCATCGTAGTGGCGGGTGCTCAGACCCACGGCAGAGGCAGGCTCGATCGAATATGGTCCTCCCCTCCCGGCGGTCTCTATATGTCAATCGCACTTCGCCCCCGCCTCGGTATACGCAATGCGCCTCTCTTGGGTCTGATGTGCGGCTGTGCTGTCGTCAAGGCGTTGCGAAGCAGGCTCGATGTGCTACTGAAGTGGCCTAACGACATAATGTATCAAGAGAAGAAGATTGGTGGAATATTGAGCGAGTATCTTGGGGAGGTGCCTAATCTCGCCATCGTCGGAATCGGCATCAACGCGAACTTCAGGTCTGATGTATTGCCGGGGCCCATTCGCGAGTGCTCTACCGCGATTCTCGATGAGCTTGGCACTGAGATATCACTCAACCAGCTGTTTCGTGAGATTGTCCAGCAAGTTGATGAGCTCCTGTGGAAAGTGGACAGAGCACGTTGTTTCGAGCCTGTGATTGAAGAATGGAGAGGACTCAACTGCACACTCGGGCGCCGTATTCGTGTCAACACTTCTGAAGGAGTGATTGAAGGCGTGGCACGAGATATCGGCAGTGACGGATCCCTACGTGTGACGACCGACGACGGCAAGAGGGTCACGGTCACCGAGGGTGATGTCGTTCTTCTCCGAGAGATGGTCTGAGCTCAGCCAAGCGCAATCGCAACACTATTCACCAACGCGAACTCCTCCCCTACTGCGTGTACGCCACACGACAGAACAGGATGGAACAGTCTTGGGAACAACCGTGATCAAGGTCGAGCCGGACCTGCTGCCTACGCTGCAAGAACAGCTCATGCGAGAGAGTGGAGTCGTAGCCAGACGTACAACGAACCCGTACGAGTTCTTTAGGGTTTCCTGTGGTGCAGGCGTGATTGTGGCGTATACAAGCGGAAAGATCGTAATCAGCAACGATTCTGCTGCTGATGTTGTTCGTCGTGTTCTATCGATGGTGTCAAGGCGGGACAAGCATGGCCTCACGGTGGGCTCCGACGAGGCTGGGAAAGGCGAGTGGCTTGGACCCATGGTTGTTGGTGCAGTGGCCCTGACTCCGGACCAAGCGCAGTCCTTGCGCGGCTGGGGTATCATGGACAGCAAAGAGCTGCGCCCCGAGAAGATTCGAGGTCTTGCACAGCGGGTGCGCACCGGCTCACTCGCACACGAAACCGTCCTCATCTCTCCCAAGACATTCGAACAGCGCCTTCGCGAGCTTCGCTCAGAGGGTAAGAATCTCAACGACTTGCTTGCGTGGGCCCACGCGAAGGCAATAGGGCTTGTCATCGAGGAAGTCCCGAGCGATCTCCGCAAGGACCTCACGATTGTAGTTGATCAGTTCGCGTATACGAAGACCCGCGAGCGTGTGTCCCGTGTTGTTGACCTGAGCCTAGTGAGATTGATTCAACGTCCCCATGCAGAAGACAATATCGCCGTTGCTGCGGCGAGCATTCTGGCGCGTGACGCGCGCGACGAGTGGATTGCTCTGAAGTCCCGCGAACTTGGTATCGACCTGACCTCCCTCAGTGCACAGGAGGTGTCAACGCTATCATTCGTGGACGAGATCGCAAAGGTAAGTTACATTCGGAAATTATTGTAATATAGCTATCACTCGATTTGTTAGTCGGACTGCAGGAGTGCGCATGAGATTCCAGAGTTGCCGAACGCGGACTCGGCACATTGAACAAGCTATTTCCGGTCTGGATTCTTGTTGCGATGCTTCTCGGAGTGTCGGTGGGTCACTCTTTCCCGGGCATCGCTGACCTTCTGGACTCCTTGAGCATGGGTGTCGAGCAGCGGCCGATAATCTAGACAATCTTGGACACTGAGGACCAAGACACCCCATGAACATGACATCACCAACGTCCTCCAATACTCTATCGTCATACATACCTCCTCCTCCACCACCTCACTGATGTCGTCGCCACCATCTCTCCCCATCATGTTGTCAGTATCTGCTGCTCCTCGTCGACCTGGTGTGTGTACCAGGACCATCCGCCGCTGGGACGCTGGAGGCCAACTTCATTACCTTCGTACGGGAATGTGTGGAGTTCTAATGGTGTGGGTGGGAGCAGACGATCAGAGAGATATTGTCCTCACTGCGGTAGCGAGCTCCACGCAGATGTCAACACCGCGAGGAATATCATTGAGGTTCAACAGCCCAGTGCCGTTGCTGGGCGGACAGGGACCTAGTCCCCAAGATTGTCCAGATTACAATTGACGGTATTCCTCTGGTTGCCGGCATGGTGATCCGATCCGTCCTTGTCAGGTGTCCTGGTGCAGAGTGGTACGACTCTGAGTTTGCTCCTCATCTTGGACGCCTCGCACTGGTTGGTTTCCCGTACACAATGGTGACGATGTTCTCGCTGAAGGGGGCGACCATCGTTGAGCTGCCGTTCGATGTCTTACGAATCTCTCTTCCTCTCTTGCCCTATTTTCTCATCATGTTCATGGTGTCGTTCGTAATGTCAATGGCGCTGGGTTTCTCGTACGAGAAGAACATTACAGTTTCCTTCACGGCCGCAAGCAACAACTTCGAGCTCGCCATCGCTCTTGCAATAGGCGTGTTCGGAATCAGTTCAGGCCAGGCGCTAGCTGCGGTCGTAGGGCCCCTGATTGAGGTGCCTGTGCTTGTTGGGCTGGTGTATGTATCCCTGTACCTTGGTCGCAGGTTCTACGGCCTGTCAAATGCGTCAAAGTAGTGATTGGCCCGTCAGGAGGTTCCCTCAATGACTTCTTGGAGCGTTTTTTTCGTGAGTTCAAGCAGATTCGCTATTCTCTCGTTTGCGATCCTATACAGCTTTCTCTGTCCATCTCTGCGTTCTGCGAGTATTCCTACCCTGACAAGCTGTGAGAGATAGGAAGAGAGCGTAGACTGCGCTAGGCCTATCTTTGGAAAAATCTCACACTGACACAGTTCTCTCTGCAGCAGCTCCTCCACTATTCTCAGACGAACTGGGTTGCTGAGAGCCTTGTGGAACTGCACACACCTCTCCAAGACTTTCTTGTCGGCCAAGGGATGTCCTCCCATAGTCATGGAAGTTCATGCTCGAACTAATAACATTTCTCAATATCCAGCCATAGGATGACATATCCTACAACGACCAGTTTTTCGAGTCCCGTCGACGGGAACATTTAACTCCGGGTCGGAATACACCGCTTTAAGGCCTGTGAGGACTCTACGATGCCGAGTGACAAATTCGAGAAACTCAAGGAGATGCGTGAGAGGGCCCGAGAGGGCGGAGGAAAGGAGCGTATCAAAAAACAGCACGACCAAGGCAAGTACACTGCGCGCGAGCGCATTGAGAAGCTTCTCGACCCCGGCTCATTCGTAGAGATTGACGAGTTCGTGGTTCACCGTTGCACGGACTTCGGGATGGAAGAGAAGAAGTTTCTCGGTGATGGTGTCATCACAGGATACGGCACCATTGATGGACGCAAGGTGTTTGTGTTCAGCCAAGACTTCACAGTCTTCGGCGGATCGCTCTCGGAGATGTTCGGCAAGAAGATCTGCAAGATCATGGATATGGCCATGGACACAGGGGCTCCCGTCATCGGGCTGAACGATGGTGCCGGTGCGAGAGTGCAAGAGGGAGTCAAGGCTCTTGCTGCATACGCCGACATCTTCTACAGAAACACGATTGCCAGTGGCGTTATTCCGCAAATCAGTGCCATCATGGGGCCGTGCGCTGGTGGTGCGGTATACAGTCCTGCAGTGACCGATTTCACATTCATGGTCAAGGGCACCTCCCACATGTTCATCACCGGCCCGGATGTCATCAAGACCGTGACCGGTGAGGAGGTCACCTTTGAGGAACTCGGCGGTGCCATGACGCACGCATCAGTGAGCGGTGTGGCACACTTCGCATCGGAGAACGAGGACGAGTGTCTGATGCAAATTCGCAAGCTCCTGAGCTATCTTCCCAGCAACAACCTCGAAGACCCACCACGCGTGGACACCGGCCACAAGCCCGATGATGTCGACATGTCAATCGACGATGTTGTGCCGGACGATCCCAACAAGCCGTACGACATGCGGGATGTAGTCACGAAACTGGTAGACAACGGTGAGTTCTTCGAAGTCCACGAGCACTGGGCAAAGAACATGATTGTGGGCTTTGCACGATTCGACGGACGAGCAGTAGGAATTGTGGGCAATCAGCCAATGCACCTCGCAGGCACGCTTGACATAGATGCCTCGGACAAGGCCTCGCGATTCGTACGCTTCTGCGATGCGTTCAACATTCCAATTGTCACCTTCATGGACGTTCCGGGGTACCTGCCGGGCACTGCACAGGAGTGGGGCGGCATCATTCGTCACGGTGCCAAGATACTCTATGCCTTCAGTGAGGCGACTGTTCCAAAGATCACCATTATCACGCGCAAGGCCTATGGCGGCGCCTATGATGTTATGAGCAGCAAGAATCTGGGCGCTGATTTGGTTCTCGCCTGGCCCACGGCCGAGATTGCAGTCATGGGTCCGCAGGGCGCCTGCAACATCATCTTCAGGAAGGAGATCAAGGCTGCCAAGGATCCAGAGGCCAAGAGGCAAGAGCTGATTGCACAATACCGCGAGAAGTTTGCGAATCCGTACATCGCTGCAGAACTCGGCTATATCGACAAGGTGGTTCTGCCTCACGAAACACGTCCGCTCATTTGCAAGGGTCTTGAGGTGTTTGCAAGTAAGCGCAAGTCCTTGCCACCAAAGAAGCACGGGAACATACCACTCTGAGAGCGGGGGCGCGCGGCCGCTTGGCCGCTCACTGCCATAGCAAAGTGAGGTCACACAAGTTTCTAGATTGGTGTGTATTCGATCTCAAAGCCAAAGTGTTGTGGACCCAAGACCTCCAAGCCTCTCGGCTCGCGAAACATGTCGTGGGCGGTCCTCATTCCGATAACGCTCACCACATCGCCTTCTCCAATGTCCGTATTCGTTATGGGCTCGCCAGTCTTCTGATCGATCACTTCTATGATGTCCGGACTCATCACCCAGGGCTCGTCGTCGAGCCATGTCATGTGATTCTCATTCTTGAACCAGATTCTCAACTTTTCTCCGGGCTTGATACCGCTGCCCTTGATTACGGTTTCTCCCCACATGTAGCCCTCTCTGTTCTCCCAGCGTTTCTCAATGACTTCGCCCTTGAAGAGGACCCAGCCTCCATGGCGCTCCACGATTCTCTCGGCCGGATCGTCGCCGCTCTCCCTGCACTCCCGGATTGTCTTTCCCACCTCATATGCTCTTGTGAGAGTATCCGGGATTATTGCGTTCTTGAAGTCCTCTCCTCTCAGAGGAAACGCCACATTTCCGACCCGGCCCCACGCCACCTCGCTGAGGGCCTTGGATATACGTTCGCCCATCTCGTAGTTGATGATGTGATGAACGAGGGTCTTGTTGCCGTACCAGTCCACGAGTGCTAGGGGGGCCATAGGGAGATCTCTCACGCAGACCGTGTTCTGGCTGATCTCGGGCACGGCTCTTCCTGCGTAGTCGCCGTCCACACAGGCAATTCCGTACTTCATCGCCGCATCGATGGGCGCAGGCGTGTTGCCTCCTCCAAGCTCAAAGGCGGCCACAAATGAGAACTTGACGCCCATATGATCTTCCAGTATCTTCAGCCCCTCGACAAGCTCCTCACCGAAGAAGTCCCGGCTGAACCTCTTTCTCAGCCGTTCAATCTCCTCTGTCGGCGGGGCGATAGTCCCCGAGTAGTACGCGCACGCAATCCAGTCATCAGGCCTTACAGCATCGACCTTGGGCAGTTCGATCTTCTTGCCGGCACGAACGTGAGGCATCAGTCGCTCGATGCCGCTCTGTTTCGAGCCACCGCCGCCTGTCCCAAAGAAGGTACAGCCCGTCACGAAGTCCTCAATGTCAGTTTCAGTCTTCAGTACTAGACTCATTTCCTCAACCCGCATTTAACTTCTCTTTAAGTAATCCTAGTGGTATCTTTAACCCAAGTTTATATTTTCCGGGGGCTGGGACTACCACACAATCATGAGTGCAATGTCAACCTGAATCCATACTACCAGGATTACGGTCCAGACGACGGCGGCCGCTGTCGCTTCCATGACGAGCCCTCGTCGCGGCAGGAACGGGAACAAGAAGCTTGTAGAGCGAACGTAGCATGCATACTGGTCGGGGTAAGTGTGGCTCAAGTGAATGTCTTCCACTGCGGCAAGCAGGACGTAGACAACAAGCAGGCCTATCCAGATGGACACCATCACATAGGGAGATGTCCACGAGGGCCCGCGAGTGAGAGAGGCGAGTACGTAGCTCTTGACAGTCATTGCCAACGTGGTTGCGATCATGCAGGAATACTGGGGATGCCGCACTATTGAATACGGTCCCGTCACTATCAGTCCAGTCCCCCGCTGGCGATGCATGTAGACAATCGAGCCTAGCAGTGACAACGTGCCTCCCACCATCACCGCTGTGTAGGCTGCATCGTGCATGAACAGATTGTAGATGGCTGGGGGCACAGTGGCAGGTGGCCTCGTGAAGATGAACAGGACGTAAGCCGCGAATGGAATGATCATCAGACCAATCCACAACGGATAACCAGGGGCTGAGGCTGCAAGAGGAAGAAGATAGCCGACTACGCCCGTGAGTCTGTCCTCAATGCTTCCGTCCTTGGCGATAGAGTCCTTCGTCACAGAGAGCGCCCGTTTCTACTTCTGTCGGGCGTGACAAGATTAGTCCTCCGCCCAACACAAGCAATAATCGTGTGACTCAGACGACAACTGAAGCTCTTTATAGTCCGAGGTAGTACGCTGGTGCGAGTCGCGATGACACGACTTCGAATCACGGACACGGTCCTTCGGGATGCTCATCAGTCGCTTCTTGCGACTCGCATGCGAACGGAGGACATGCTCCCAATCTGCGACAAGCTGGACAAAGTCGGTTACCATTCACTCGAGATGTTCGGAGGGGCCACGTTCGACACAATGATGCGTTTTCTCGACGAGGACCCGTGGGAACGTCTGGAGGCCCTTCGAGAGGCACTGCCTCACACCAAGCTTCAGATGCTGCTGAGAGGACAGAACTGTGTTGGATATCGAGCGTATCCTGACGATGTGCTGGAGGCCTTTGTGAAATTCGCCGTGGCGGGCGGCATTGACATCTTTCGGATATTCGATGCTCTGAACGACGTACGAAATATGGAGGCCGCCATGAAGTTCGTCAAGCGGGAGGGCGGACACGTACAGGCCAGTATATCCTATACGATCAGCCCAGTACACACCGTCAATAGCTTCGTCAAGTTCGCCGAGGAACTGGCCGCTCGAGATGCGGACTCAATCTGCATCAAGGACATGGCCGGTCTCATCACACCAGAGATTGCCTATGAGCTTGTCAAGCGGCTCAAAGAGGATGTGGGGCTGCCTGTCCAGCTGCACTCTCACTACACGAGTGGCATGGCCTCGATGGCGTATCTTAGGGCGGCTGATGCAGGTGTGGATGTGGTTGACTGTGCTATCTCGTCGCTGTCGCTGGCCACCTCTCAGCCTGCAACCGAGTCAATAGTTGAGGCTCTAAAGGGAACTCCCCGCGACACAGGTCTGGATGTAAATCTCCTAGCCGAGATTGCTGACTATTTCCGCAAGGTCCGGGCGAAGTACTCAGCCTTTGAGGGCAGTCTCAAGGGCGTGAACCCGCGAGTCTTGGTGTTCCAGATTCCGGGAGGCATGCTGTCCAATCTGGACAATCAGCTACGTGAGCAGAATGCACTGGACCGATACGACGAGGTTCTGGAAGAGGTGCCGCGCGTTCGAGCCGAGCTGGGCTACCCGCCACTTGTCACACCTTCAAGTCAGATAGTCGGCACCCAGGCCACGCTCAACGTGATTACAGGTGAGAGATACAAGATAGTTCCGCACGAGGTGAAGCAGTATGTGCGTGGGTACTACGGCAGACCCCCTGCCCCAATCGACCCAGAGATCAAGAAGATCGTAATCGGCGACGAGGAGCCGATTGATTGTAGGCCCGCAGATCTTCTGGAGCCTGAGTTGCCCAAGGCGCGAGAGGCGCTCAAGGACATACCTCACCTACCAAGAGACGAGGTATCATATGCGCTGTTTCCGCAGTATGCCCTTGACTTTCTGAAGCGAAAGGCCATGCGAATGGCTGGCGGGGGTATGACGCCAGAGAAAGAGGCCGCGATGATTGCAGCTGTTCTCCACATGAGCACTCAGGCTGCAGCGGTCACTCCAGCCGGTGCGGTCGGTTCACAGTGGACCCTTGCCGCAAGGGAGGAGGTCGCCTCGGCGACGGCCGCGAACTACGTCGGTGGCCGCTGGGGACGTAGCGAGTCAATCTGGGCAGTTGCGGGAAGAAAGGACGCCATGAGAAAGAACCTCAACGGGGGGATAGTGTGATGAGTCAAGACTATGACCTCGACTTGGACGGCAAGGTCTATCGAGTGTCGGTACAGAGGCTGGACGAGGGCGGGCTGCTGGTCATTCGAGTAGGTGACCAGAGCTTCACGCTCAAGCCTACTCCTAATGATGATGGCACTTGGACGGTCAACGATACGGCCACGGATCACTCACTCAAGATTGTCGACAGGTCAGGGAGCAACATCACCGTCGAGATCAACGGCACCAAGAGGGAGGTGAAATGGAGCCGGGTTCGCAAAGAGTCGTCAGTTGCTCCTGTTCGTAGTAGCACTGGGCCGACGAAGCGTGTGGAGGGTGGCGTGTATCCGCCAATGCCTGGCAAGATCGCTGAAGTTCGTGTGAGAATTGGCGACTCGGTCAGCGCTGGCGACACGGTATGTGTTCTCGAGGCCATGAAGATGTTTAACGAACTCAAGGCGCCCCGCGATGGCACTGTGAGAGAGGTCAATATCGAACCCGGATCCTCAGTGACGCCAAATGACCTCCTCGTTCTGATAGAGTGAAACGGTGACACAATTGAGGCCCGTCTACGTGGTTGGCGTTGGTATGACCAAGTTTGGTCGACTTGAAGAATCAATTGTCGAACTGGCCTGTGCAGCAGCCCTCGAGGCGATGGGGGACGCAGAGGCGCTGGAAACCCATCCGGATCGGGTGATTGTGGGCACACAGAACCCCGACGAGTTCACCGGAATCGGGCATCTGTCAACTCTGATGGCCGACCAACTGGGACTTGTCCCGTCCGGTGCAACCCGTGTTGAAACTGGCCCCTCCTCAGGCGCCAGTGCGTTTGAAGCGGGGGTCGCCCTTGTAGGTTCAGGGTTGTCAGATCTCGTTCTTGTGATTGGCGTCGAAAAGATGTCCGAGGTGGATCGGGGGAGAGCATCTGCCATTCTTGCGAAGATGATGTCCAATGAGAACGAGATTAGATATGGGGGCACACCGGCTGCACTCGCGGCTCTTGTAGCCCGCAGGTACATGCACGATTACGGCCTAACCAGAGAGCAGCTAGCACTGGTGCCCGTGAAGGCACACAGAAATGGAGCAAGAAATCCGCTTGCGCACTTCCAGAAAGAAGTCACAGTTGAGCGTGTCCTACAGTCCCCAATCGTAGCAGATCCGTTGACTCTCTACGACTGCTGTCCAACAAGTGACGGTGCGGCGGCAGTAGTGTTGGCATCAGAAGCCATGATGAATGACCTCATTTCACGGGACAGGGCCGTGAGAGTACTGGGGATTGGTCACGCAACGGATTTTCATGCAGTACAACACAGACTGAGCCTGACCTCGTTGAGTGCAACGGTGCAGGCGTCACAGGCCGCCTTTGGAATGGCCGGTGTGACACCCGATGATATAGATGTCTGGGAGTTACACGATGCCTTTTCCATACTTGAGCTCATCGACATGGAGGATGTTGGGCTCGCCGAGCGGGGAAGAGCCATTGAGATGGTGATGTCGGGAGAGACTGAAGTGGGTGGATCCTCTCCCGTCAACACGACGGGTGGTCTGAAGGCACGGGGCCATCCGACAGGTGCTACAGGAATCGCTCAGATTCGAGATATCGTCCTCCAGCTGAGAGGAGATGCCCCACCGGAGTTGCAGGTCGAGGAGGCCGAAACCGGGCTCACTCACAACATAGGTGGCTTTGGCAATAACATGGTCGTATCGATCTTTCGTTGCGCCTAGGCTGTCGGTGTTCATCCGAGATTCGCTTAATAATCTGTGAGAACGACATCATCGGCAGTTGATGTTTGGGCTCAGACGAGGC
>Ga0164318_10004319_pt1 | contig 13647 bp, 22 predicted proteins | sample GuaBasSedimGuay9_FD_113734 | JGI IMG/M metagenome (GOLD analysis project Ga0164318, IMG submission 113734) | Subseafloor sediment microbial communities from Guaymas Basin, Gulf of California, Mexico - Guay9, Core 4571-4, 0-3 cm | ecosystem: Environmental > Aquatic > Marine > Hydrothermal vents...
CCAGGTGCTAATCTAGCCAACCAAAAGTCTCTGTCTGCTTATTTGATGGAATTACTGTCGCAACCTTCTCATAATCAGCCGTAATAGTATCATAGGTAGTCATAAACTCCTCCTTTAATCCAGCGGTCAGTAATTTAGGAATGTCTGTTCTAACTAGCATTATTGAACAACAGTATCAATTCTAAGTTTAATTGTAGAAGAATCTACAACATCCACACAATAACCAGCTTTTATACTGTTAGTGGTGGAAGTGGCAACAGTCTGGTCATCGGAAACGTACATCAATGTACCTCTATCAGCATCGGTGGCACTTGATTTGGTGTATTCGTACACACCAGTTTTGTAAACCCTTACCTTTTCATCTCCATTAGAACCCGAGGAATTATCTGCTTTTTCTACCGCAACACCAACAAAAACATAATTGGAGGTGTCGGAAGCAGGAACAGCGTATCCACTCGAATTGACACAAACCAAAGCACCCTTATAAATTGTAGAACTTGCCGCAACAGGATACTCAATAATCTCACCATCTTGTCTGTTAACTTCGAGATTATCACTTAATGCAGCCATATTAGATTGTAATGAACTTAATTAAAATATGGTTGATTTTTCTTCCGCCTTTTTAGCATCTTCCTGAGCAATCTCCCACGCTCTCTGAGCTTCCTCTCTGGTTTTGCCCCATTTTTGTTCATAATATTGTAGAACCTCTTCTGGGGCTTCTTTCTTCTCTTCGTTTTTCTCTTGTGTTTTTTCTTCTTCCGTTTTCTCTTCTTCGTTAACTCCTTTCTCAGAAAAATCTACTTTACCAGGCTGATTCTCTAAGAGATTTAGTAAGGCTTTGCGAATGTCGACCTGTTTTTCGCCAAACCTAACTTTTCCCTTAGTAGAATACAAGTCTATGAAAAACTTCTTTTGAGCAGGCACTAACTTGCCTTCTCTTAAAAGTTTCTCATAAACTAATGTAGCTTCGGAGAACTCAACCTTATCCTCCTCAGCATTTCCAGATTCTTCTTCAGATTCTTTCTCTGTCTTTTCTTCAGACTCAGCATTTGCCTCCTCTGAAGCTTGTTCAGAAAATTTATCTGAAGATTTATCTTTTAATCCTAATTTTTCTTCAATTTTTTTAATTCTTAAATCTATTTCTCTAAATCGTTCCTCATTTTCATCTTCATTAGAATCATTTGCTTCAGTTTCTCCAGAATCAGAGTCACTGACATCTTCTTCTTTCTTTTCTTCTTCCGTACCTTCACTCTCCGTCTCATTGTCTTCTTCTGTTCCCTCTTCTTCTGTCTCTTCTTCTGTTTCACCACTTTCTTCATCTCCTTCAAGAATATCTTCAAACTTTTCTCTATCCTCATCGCTCAATTTGTCAGCGTTTTCTTTAATGACCTTCTTTTCTTCCTCTGTTAACTCATCTACATCTTTTTCTAATACCTCTTCTAATGTTGCCATATTATCTCCCTCAAACATAGACTCAGAGAACACTATCGCCTGAAGCCCCTTAAAATAGGGGAAATTTGTTAGTGCTCCACCAGTCAATACGTTTGAGTAACGTTTATGGGTTTCTGGGTCTTCATAAACACGATAGAATTCAGGACTAAAATACTTATATGCTTTTTCTTCAAGTAATTTCTTACCTCGTTTAGTCCATTCTACCGTCGCCCAAAGCCCATCTCGACCTTTATTAATGAGTTTTTTAAACCATCCTACTGCAGGCTTTTCTTCTTCGCCAATAGGATGTCCCTCTGTTATGGGTATATCCCGTCTAACTCCTCCTTCAAAGTTCTTAACAAATTCCTCTAAATCCTTCTCATCAATTTTTATTCTGCCATACTGAGGATGATTCCAATTACCCAGTTTCAAAACTTGAATTTCGGTTCTGTAATTTTTATCAGTAAAGCATAGTCCATCTGTACACATCGGAAAAGTCATTTTTGTCTTTTCTTTAATTCTTTCTAAAATCTTTCTAAGCTTAGCCTGAATTTTGGGAATCATCGCTCTTGGTATCCCCACAGTTTGAGGAGCACGAGCAATAGCGTTCCTCAAATGAGGCAAATCGACTTTACCATTAGCGTCTTTGTAGGGAAGTTTACGCAAAGAACGTGGAACCGTTTTACCTTCCTTGTCTTTCTTTCCTCCCGGTGCAATATACGCAAAGCACGAATCTGGGAGATCATTGATGTACCGAGTTGTCCACTCTTTCAACTTAATTTTTTGTTCTTCCGTCATAGAAACATCAATAGTAATTAATAATAGTTATATTGTAATAATTACAATAGAACGTATTATTAATCACTAATCTCATTAATTAATATCTCCACGATATCTCGCTTCTTTTATTATGTAAAATAATATCTCTGGGTCAAGAGTTACTCTCTATTAATCAAGTCGTAAAGAGTGTAAAAAATCTCCAATTTCTGTGAATGTGAAAGGTTGTTAAAATCTTCCTCTGTAAGAATATCCTCTATAAATTCTGGCTCAGATGCCTTCTTCTTAATTTTAATCCATTTGTTTCCAACTTTGCGATAAACTTTTTTTACCGCCGCCCAAGCAACTCTATTTGCCTTTTCCTCATCTTGACCATATTGCTCCCATGCCGAATTAAAAGCACTAATCCATATCTCTTGAGCATGTTTTGGCAATGATTTTATTCTCTCAGGGGGATTGTTTTTCGTATAAGGCATAGTTTTTGGAGGCGAAATAACAATTCGCCCAGGTTTAGTTAAGTTGGGAATATCTGATGGAACCAACATATCAATAATCTCTCCCCTTTTGGAATTGATATCCACATTGGGAACAATAGTCATTTCTACAATATGCACCACAACGAGGACATCTTAACGTAGGGGATGGTTTATTAGATATCCTTGATTCTAACAAACGCCCACAATAACAACAGTAAATTCCGTCTGGCTTTATCATTCTCGATGTTAATTTTTTACAAAACGGACAAATCATTAATCGTCTTTATGAAGTAAGGGTTTCCAGCATTTTTTGCAGTAGCTATTCCTTTTGGGGTTCATAGTCCCACAATAACGACACTGAATCTGGATGGCATCTTTATTTTGTTTGACTGTTTTTTTGTTCATAGACAAAGTTATATCCCAAGTTCCAAGCCTCAACTTCAGACTCTGGTCCATCTAATTTTTCGACCTTTTCCTTAAGTTCCTCTGGTGTTTTTGGAGCTTCAATTTTTAGTTTATTGGAAGCGATAATTTTTCCCCTTTCAAATGCTTGCAAATTTTTGTTAGCGGGCTTTGTATCGCTTACCCACTCAAGATTTAACTTCTTGGCAATCCTCTTTGTAACTTCTTCAATAAATCCATCTGGAATCATAGTATCCCTTCTTCTCATAATTAAATTGAACACATCGTTCAAAAGAACCTGATTGGCAACACTTAAATCGGAAAACTTTATCTGAGGATATGCATTAGAGCCAAAATTCCAATCAATAAGAGGTGCAACAGCATAGGTATTTAATGTGGATTCCATTTGTCGCATTATACTATGGATAGCCATAATCAAAAACTGAGATTGGGTAGTTCCCCTTCCATAGGGATAAGCATATTTAACCTGATCTATCGCCGAAGCCAGAGCAGATCTAGCCATTTGAAGATTGTGGTGTTCTATTAATGGCATAACATCAAATCCTCCAGTTTCTCTGTTAATCTCCAATTCTATTCCAGGTGGCAACGTAATACGAGAGTTAATTCCAATGGTGTCTACTACCTCTTCAGCCTTTGTCCTTTCAGATGGAGTAATATTCTGATTTATCCTTAAAATTTTCAAACCTAACGCTTCCACTTCCGCCTTTTTGTGAGCAATGTAATAAAGTTTATGTTTTTTGTCATAATGGTAATAAGCTGCTTTCAATATTGATTCTCCATATAGCCAATGCTTTTCTTTTCTAAAGGTAAAAAGCATGGATTTTTCTGGGGGAATAACAACCGAAACTGTTTTAGACCCAAAAGTTGCTCGCTGGAAGGCTCCATTAAAACCACCATGTTCATCTGTCCTTAGTTTGATAGTTTGGGCATCTCTCGGTGCTAACTTTCTCCATCCAATTTTTCCTTTATACTTTCCCTTGTCAATAATTTGGGGAACTTTTTCATAAAACCTAAAACCCTCAAAAATAGCACGTGTCATATCTGCTATTAAAAAGGGAAGAGGAGTACTCATACCACCCATATATTCTGGAGCTGTAAAAACAGTCTCAATAAAATCTCTTTCTCCTCTATCATTCTTTGCCGGCACTATACTAATTGGCGTTGACTGAATCGGCAAACTTAGAAGTTTCACTATAGCGGCAACTTCTCCATCGTTCTCTTGCATTTGAATATAAGTAAGCGGACCTAGATTGTCTGGATTTTCCTCTTCTTCGTAAGAACCAACAACTCCGCTTCTCGCCAATCCTAACTCTTCCATCATTTCTTTGACGGTTAGAACTTTTCGTGGTTCTTCCTTCTTTTTTTCAGTAGATCCCTCTTTATTTTTGGAATGAATTAAATCTGTTAAAAAATTGTACCAAGGCATAGTAATTATTTCATCGCCTTAATAGTTTATCTCTTTTTCCTCTCTAATCTCCTTCTTCTCTTTAATCTGGCAAACTCTTTTCGAGTTAAACCTGGATGTTTTTTTCTCCACAACTCTCTTTTTTTGGATTTTGACTTCTTTTTATTTGCCATAGATTTCGTTAAGTTTAGCCCTTGTTTTTGGACCCACAAAACCTGCAATAGGTTCAATTCCATATTTTGCCTGAAAACACTTTACTGCTCTCAGTGTAAACCCGTAGAAATTTCCAGTGAACTCAGGATAAAGAAAACATTTCTCATAAGCCAAGCATTCTTGAAGTTTTTTTACTTCTTCACCCTTATCACCCCACTTTATATTAACATTAAACCTATACTGTGGTTTCTTTTTGGGTCTTTTAACTTCAGAAGGTAAATCCTTCAAAATTTTTAAGTTAAACAGATTGCCAGAATTAACATAATCTTCTCCTAAGTAGAACTTTCCTCTATCGCCCCAATTCTCGGACCAGCTATTCAACCCAATAATATATTTCCGACCTTTTATTTTTTTGAATCCGATTAAGTAAACTGCGTGTCCGCCTTTCTTTTCTCCTTTTAATGGTGGTCTTACCCAAGCATTTCTCCACCCATCTCGGCTAAGAAAAACACCAGTTACACAACCATTGTTCTCTTGAATAACTGAAGCGATGTAATCTATATCATTATGAGGAACTGATAAGTAATTGCCTTTTTTATACACCAAAGCAATTGATTTTAAATCTTTTGTCAAATCATCATTCATTCTCATCTGTATTTCATTATCCTTATCAGGAAACAAAGCAGAAGGAATTGCTCCTTGTTTAGTAAGAATTTTAGCCCCATCTTTGATGTAAGCACCTCTTGAGGGCAAGTAAATCTGTGAATAAATAAATCTCGCTGAGAAATCTCGATATATACCTATTTCTATTGCCTCTAAAACTCCAGCATAATACGACCAAGATTGACCAACACAACTTCCTGACTTTTTTTGATTCTTTACTGGAATTTTCCCAATTCTATCCTCAACAGAAAATCCTCTCTCCCAATCAACTGGCGGAGAGGCAGAACAAATTTCTTCATATCTAAAATCATTAACATCAAATTCTTCGGGTACTGCCCCAAATTCTATTTCCTTATTTTTTTTGAAAATGTTTAAAAAATTAAACATAGGTGGACTGGCTGGGAATTGAACCCAACATTTCGCCTTGCCCGAACAGTCCAAAGAAGTGGGGAGTAAAAAAGGAAAACTCCCCTTTTTTATTTTTTTATAGCACTGTTTCCTCTATCATCTCCTTGTAATACTGATATGTTTCCTCTAACTCTGCCAAGTCTCTTCCTAAACTTTTTGCCACATTATACCATTTGTTCAATAGAACCAGCGCTTCCTCTCTTGTCCAAATACCCTCTGTGTATTCGTAAAATATTGCTGGTAAAATAACTTCCCTGATAACCTTAGCCCTTGTTTTTCCGTTGTATTTTATCATCCTTAATCACCTCCTTGTATGCTATTTCTGCCGCTTCTGTATAATGAACTCCTCTTTTTATCAGTTCCTCTCTCCTCTCAAGATACCTTTTTTCTTTATTCATCTTCGTAAGGAAAAGGGTCGTCAGGATGCCGTTTTAAGTATTCTCTTGTCCTTGCTCTTGCTATCATTTTTAGAAGTTCATCATATCCCTGATACCAGTAAGGGATACCATTTCTGGCCATCTGCTTGTGTCTTTCTGCCATTATCTTGTAACTGTTCTCGTCATACCTGTAAAGTTTTCTTGCTCCATAACCGAAATCAGGATGAATCACCCCTTGATGCAATTTGTTATCGTATGATTTTACTCATACTTCTTATGGTTTCCCATAAGTTCGGACTATCTCATTGTTATTGACTTAATAGAAGTCAATAACACTGGGCGTTATATTAACAATTTTTCTATTTTATACTTCATTGAAGGAACGATGTATGGTTCAATAATCTTTACAAATTTTCTTGCTTCTTTCGTTCCCATTCGTATTCTGTATTTTCCACGACTTTTATTAAGACCCATTTTTATTCCCCATCTTTCCTTAAAATAGTTTATTATTATTTCATTCTGTTCTTTAGAAAGATAAGTATTTATTGTAGTCTCAACTGCTTTAATTTTTCTACCATTCTTATCAGAATAAGCATTAGAAAATTTATAAGAAGTTGAACCATCATCCATAAACCATATCGCTATACCAAGAGGAGTAAGCCATTTTAAAATACTCATTGAAATAGTCTTAACTCCATTTTTATACATCTTTTTTCTTAGTATGCGATATATTGGTCTCCTTCGTGTAGCAAAGCCAATTCCTTTATATCCGTTTTGTATAACAGAATATATTGGAATTATCTGCTTTTGCTTCTTTTGAAGTATATTTCTTTTGAAGAGCATATAATCCTTTTGGTTCTCGCAATGCCTCATTGATAATCTTCCTTCTTTAGATAAATAAGCATCACCAAGAACCATACCTATTATAGCTCCTCTAATTTCTTGATTAGTCATATTAGACAATCGTTATTAATTGTTAATTAGTCTCTACGCATTTATCATAGAATCCACAAGAATTCTATGAATTTAGTTCGGGATTGTCCTCAGCCTTACCTGTTAGGATGTTCCCCGAGTTAGCCCAGTTTTTTCACCACCGATTTCAATGGTGATAACATAAAAGTATACCATTTAGGGGTGAATTTATCTGATTCCTATCCCATTTCAGAACTGTTTTCGCCCAATAAAAGGGGACTATGTGGTGCACTTCCAGTTTAGTTGTTTTGTGGCAAATTCGTGGCTCCAGTCCTGATAAATCAATGAACTGACATTTTCCCTCGTCTCTGCGTCTGAACCATTCTCTCTGTTCTTTTGTCCATCTTGGGATTTTCTTTCTTTTCATTTCTCACTCCTCCTTACTCAGTTCTTTTAATGCCTCGTAATACCAAATCTCACTGTCGCTAAATGTTTTTATCCGTTCTTTGTAGTATTCGTATGTTTCTTTTAAACTTGTTAAATCTGTTCCTTCGGGTGCCAGATTTTTTGCTATATTATACCACTTGTCCAATACTCTCAATGCCCTTTCTTGGTCAGCATTTCCTCTTATGTATTCGTAGAAAATCGCTGTCATCACTTTATCTCTTATTACCTCAATCCGTTCTTTCCATCTACTTTCAGTCATTTTGTAGAAAAGCGTATCTGTCAATTACCAGTATTATGCCTTTTGTTTCTCTATTGTAAGCCCTAACCAATTTCAGTGTATCTTCCAGTTTATCTCTGTAACGATAAAGGGTGTAGAGATAATTTACCGCTTTCTTGTTTCCTCTTTTGCCGTTCACGGTTCTTTCGTATTCTCTGATATGTTCTTTAATCTCTTCCAAATCGCTTTTTATTTCTTGTTCCAGTTCCTTAACTGTCCTTGCCTCTTCTTCTGAATGATAAGAGACCACTTCTTCGTGTCGTGCCAATTCTCGTATCTGCTTTTCTATGTATTCTATGTCCTCTTTTTTGCCTACCAACACCGTTACTATCTTTTTTTTCATTTTTCACCTCCTATTCGGTTATAATCAAACCGAACATAAAACCCAGAAAGAAACCTGTTACCAAACCAACAAGCCAAGCCCTGCATTCATTTTCCCAACAATCTCTCATCTTCATCACCTCCTTTTGTTTTTGAAAAGAACAAAATAAAGACCTCAAATACTATCAGAGGTCTTTTTCTGGACTTTCAAAAATATCAAATATTTTTAGATTATTTCTCATTGTTTAATGATAAACACTTTTAAAGAAAAAGGTCAAGAGTTTAAGAGATTATTTAAACTTTCTTTAATGTCTTTTCCGTCAATATCATTTCCTATTACATCCCAACCCTCTACTTTCTCACGGGCAAAAAGTTCTATTTTATTTAAATGGGGAAACATTTGCTCAATCCTTCTCCGTATTTCTGTTGGCTTTCGAGAATGAATTGTTCTTTTTTCAGACAAGAATTGCCTTATATTGTGTTTCTTTTTGGGAGGAATTCTTCCCCTTTTAAAAACCAAACAAATCTCACATTCACTTAAAGTATAATGCCCAGGATTCGTTCTTTGTTTATGCCACACAAAAGCAATAGTCCTATAAGAAAAACCCCATTCTTTCCCCACCTTTAATCCATCTTCCAACATTGGACTTCTAACCCATAAAAACAACAAACAGTCGTTATCCGCCAATTCTTTTATTGGTAACTTACAAATTTCGTCTGTTGTCATTGCGGGATAATGAAAAGAATTCTTATCAGTAATGGTAGATTTTTGAGCAATACATTCTTTTGCTGAAGCTTTCCACGGGGGATCTGCGTATATTATTTGGTATTTTTTCATATTATCCAATTCTATCAGAAATAAAAAAAGAGGTCAAAAATAAGTTAATGTCAGGCAGAAAGATAAGGGGGCACTAAAGCAAAAAAGAAGTTAATCTATTTTGTCTCAGATTACGTTTCTCCGATTTTTGTTCGAACCCAAACAATCAAGAAGGGGCGAGAGCCGTATTCCTTAATTTCCTTAGGTAAGAATACATAAGGATTAAATAAGAAGAACAGAGAAATGAAAATAGGAAAATAAAACAATAGGAAAATAAAACAAAATGTGAAACGAAGTGGGTAAATGGAGGGTGAACACTGGTTCACAAGCGGAATGGGGAAATTGGGTGCAGGGGGGTGAGGACGAAAGGGCTTCCTTTTTCTTTCTTCTTTTTTTTCGGGCTTGTTTTCGGGCTTGTTTTTCTCAATCCTCAAAGAATAAAAAACAAAAAAACAAAGCAAAAAAATAAAACATTTTGCATTTTTGTCAAGTATCAAAGTATACCCGATTCTAGCACACACACACATGCACACACACAGCATGCACACACATGATTGATTTTATACAGCATAAAAAGTTATCCACAGCTGAGGGGGTTGACAAAGGTTTTTGCTTGATGATAAGATATAATAAAGCACCTTAAAAAATAGCAAAATCAAGGTCGGCGGGCAGGCGCATTTCCTGTCTAAAAAACATTAAAAAAAACATTACATCATGAGAAGATATGAAAAAACTATCAAAGAAGATGATAGGTATATTTTAACTAGAGTCAGAGACAGAGAGGGATTCTACAATGTTTGGTTACTAGAAAAAACGGGGGCAATCAGAGATTACAGCGGCAGATTAGAAAGTAAAGCAAAAGCAAAACTTGCAGAAAAAAAACTGATCAGGCGGTATTTTATAGGGTAATAGTTAGCTCCTGACTTCCCCTCTCTCTACCGGAGGGAGGGGGAGATGAGGGGCTAACCCTTAAAAAAGGTCGCAGTGATAAAAAATAATTAATCATGTCAATAAAACATTAAAAAAATTAAATTAAAATTATCATGACAAAAAATAAACAAAAGAAGTTGCTAGAAATAATCTTAAAAAAGATGAGGGAGGGGAAAAAATTGAATTGGGGATGTTTGTATGATTATTTGCCGGGATGCCAGGGTTTTCACGGAAATCGGATAGTTTTCTACAAAAACAGAAGATATTATATACAGCAGCTTGACGGCTATCATTGCCTTTTTGAAAATTTACCTGATCCGGTCCGAATTTCAAAAGAAAAGGTAGTGAAAGAAATTAAAAAAAGGATAAGAGATTTTTACAGAAGAAAAGAAGAAACGGGAGAAAATGAAGCGGATTTTATAGTTTATCAGTTAAGTCCTATTGATGCTCAATAAAAATCAAAATAAAGGTCGGCTCTTAATAATTCTTAATTATCAATTAAAACATGCCGTGTTTGTATTTACAAAAATTAAAAAGAGAAAAAAGAGAAAGAATAATAAGGAACATTCTGGAAGGTTTAGTCGCCTTGTTGTTGCTTTTATCGGCAATGATTATAGGCGGCTTTACCTTCCCCTACTAATAAGAGATCAAAGGTCGCAAGAAGGAAAACTTGTAAAAACCAAAAAATAAAAAATTAAAAATAAAAAAGAATTATGACTACAGAATTAAAAGAAAAATTTGAGAAGTTTATTGAAGAAGAGGGAGGAAGAAAAGAAATTAAGAAAAAACAGAAGATGGGAGAAAAAGAAATAAGAAAATATAGAAACTACTTAAAAAGAAATATATGGAAGAGTGATGAAGAAAAAGAAAAAATAGGTTTTTGGAAAGATTTAGACAGGTATTATATTCCAGCTTGCTGTATATGTTTTTACAGTTTAGGACACGATGTTAATGGCGACAAAGATGGACACTTATTTTATAGTTTTACTGAAGAGGAAATAGATGAACTAATAAAAGAAGGATTGATAGAATGTAGACAAATAGATGAAGGTTATATTCCCCCTTACGAAGGAACATTTGTGTATTGTCTTGTGTAAGAAAGTTGGCTTCTGGCTTTACCCCTGAAATTTTTCGGGGGTAAAAACGAGGGATTAACTAAATATCAATATCAAGGTCGGGAGAAGGAACTCCTTAAAACCGAAAAAATTAAAAACAAAAAGATAAATAAAATTATGATTACACTAAATCAATTTAAGCCAGGCAAAATTGTATTTTATGACGATTTTGCTGAAAAGCAATTTCTTAAAATTAAGTTACTAAAAATTACCAAAAAGAAAGGTGGATACTTTTGGTTTGATGCCGAAATTGTAGATAATACTAACATTCCAGAAGATAGAAGAGAATTTTACAAAATTGGAACAATTCATTCTTTTTCAAATTCCTTTATTACTGAAAGTTTAGCAGAATTAAAAAGAGATGCTGAAAATTATAAAAATACTCAAATTGAGTTTATAAAAAAGATTTATGGAATTGAAAATTAGGTAGATTAGTTGTAGATGTAGTCAATTATTTTAATCAAGGTCACAAGAAGGAAAACTTGTAAAAACCTTTCTTAATTATTCATTCAAAAACATGAAAGCATTAACACCTACCAAAGTAGAAAAAATTTGGAATATCTTAGAAAAACTAAAAGAGACAGTGGAAGAAGATGAAAAGGTGGCAAGAAAAAACAACAATGATTCGGCATTAAATTATTATGCCGGAGTGAAAAAGGGCATCCAGTATGCTCTAAATTGGATTGATTATTTTCTCAAAAACTGATTGGACCCAAAAATCAAGGTCGCAACAAGGAAAAGTTGTAAAAACCATTAAAAGGTCAGGGAAGATAAAAAAAGAAAAAAATTATGTTAAAAATAAAAGGGAAAGTATTAAGAAGTTGGATTACAGGTCCGTTAGGGGGGAAATTGTTGAGAGGAAAAGATGATCTGTTAACACTGAAAGAATATATAGAATTTTGGGAAGAATGGAATTTACCGCCCGAGTTGGACCATACTATACACTATTATGAGATTCCCGGAGGAAGGTTGATAATCTGGGATTTAAGTGAATCAGTTAAATCTATGTGGTATATGTATTGTATAAACAAGAAAGGAAAGGTGGTAAGTTTTGATGTTGAGTATACATCGGGATTTTGGAGAGTGGGTGAAGAACTCTACGAAGAATAGATTGGCTTCTGACTCTCCCCCTCTCAAAAAGAGGGGGGGGAGAGATAAGGGGCTAACCCTCAAAAAGGTCGCAACAGTGAAGTTGTAAAAACTCAAAAGAAAAATTGTAGATTTATTATGTCTGCATTTTTAGTCAATAATTCTACAATCTCAAAACTGGCTGATGCTCTCCGGATTTTCAATACTGATTTAAGGGAGAAATATAGTAGTAACTTAAAGCTAGCTCAAGATCTCTACGATCTAAATGTGAAAGCATTAAAATATAAGGATTACAAAGAAATAATTGGTCCATTCTGTTTTACTAGCGAAATTTGGGCTTTATCAACCGATAAGGGCTTGGCTCAATTCTATATGTCTCTCAGATGCTTTTTGTATCAATGCTGTGAAGGAAAAGTGCCGGAAAGTAAATTATACAAAGAATTAGAAAAGACGGAAATAATGTTATCCAGAAAATTAGCGATAGAGTGGGCAGAAGAAGAAGGTGCTATTTGGGAGTAAGATCGGCTTCTGACTCCCCTCTTCTCCTCGCAGGAGCGGGAGGAGGGGGGAGATGAGGAGCTGATCACCAGATAAAAGTTTTCCACAGACAAGGGGGTTGACAAAACTATATAAAGGAGTATAATAGAAAGTGAAAAGCAGAAAATTTAGCATATTTACAATAGAATACAGGGAACTGGCGTATTCGTAGAAAACTCCCAAACGGCTCAAAATTTCAAAAGTGATAGCGCTTTCCAAATCTCTCCTCCTTCTTCATTTTCTTTTCCTTTTTCCTTTATTTCCTTTATATTTCTGTATTACTATTAGAGAGATCATTAGTGCTATTGTGCTTTTGAAATGGCGGGCAAGGTTGATATTATAATATCGCCTCTTTTTGAGAAAAAAGGGATTTTCTCAGTAAAATCCTAAATCAAAAAGGGAGTGCTACGGTACGCCGGTTCTCTGTATTCTATTGGCGAAAAATAAATAGTATTCTTTTATCAAAAATAAAATTTTAGAGTATAGAAAAACCAAAAAAATAGGATTTTAAGGGGGAATTGATAGGGCTTGACTTAAAATATCTTCTCAAAAAATGAAAAAAGAAGAGATGAAAATTGAAAAAGGGCAAAAAATATACCTTAAAATAGATGATAGAAAAAGAGGTGTTGGGGGCATTTTTGAGAGATTTGATACCGATTTGGATATGCTTTGGGGCGAATATGATGTCTTAATTTTGAAACAACCCAAAAGGAAAATGTCAATCCCTTTATCACGAATTAGTAACTTTGAAATATGGAAATAAAAATATCGGAAAAAACAAAAAAACAAAGGGTAGATAACGCCCAAATGACGGCAAAGTTGCTAAATAAGATTTTATTATCCGAACCAAAAACGGAAAGATTAAAAGAGCATTTTTGGGGAATATACCTTGACTCCCGATCAAAGATTGTCAGGATTGAACTCGTTAGTTTAGGAATCCTTGACGCTACCATTGTTCACCCAAGAGAAGTATATGGTCCAGCAATAGAAAGCCGATGCCATTCATTGATAGTGGGACATAATCATCCCAGCGGAGAGGTAGAACCATCGGAGGGTGATTTAGGAAATACAAAAAGATTGGTGGAGACG
>Ga0164318_10004320_pt1 | contig 13646 bp, 31 predicted proteins | sample GuaBasSedimGuay9_FD_113734 | JGI IMG/M metagenome (GOLD analysis project Ga0164318, IMG submission 113734) | Subseafloor sediment microbial communities from Guaymas Basin, Gulf of California, Mexico - Guay9, Core 4571-4, 0-3 cm | ecosystem: Environmental > Aquatic > Marine > Hydrothermal vents...
AACCAAAGGAATGAAAAATGATTATTAATATCCGAGAAATAAAAGCACTACAACACCTGGCTGCGACTAAAGATGTCAGACACTTTCTCAACGGAGTGCTAGTTAAATCTGACGGGAAATCAATAACTTACGCCGCAACGGATGGGCATGTAATGGGTAAATTCCAGCGCATGACGGATGCGTTCCAACCGTTTGAATTGATCATCCCCAATGAGACAATATCTGATATAAAGCTAACTAGAAAGATGGATGCCCTGATCAGCCTGGATTCTAACGAAGACGGAGAATGGGTGATATCCTTTGGTAACTACAAGATAATGTTCACGGAGATCGACGGCACATTCCCCCCAAGGTTTGAAGACCTGTTCACTGTGACCGACCCGAACGAGGAGCCGGGACAGTTCGACATAGGGTTGACGTACAAGTTTTTAAAAGTAGCAAAGACCATGGGGGTGCGCTGCCCAGGGCACTTTGAAATGAAGCACAACGGAATGGAACAGGCACTAATGTCACACGCCAAACTACCTGACTTTTACGGGTGTATCATGCCGTGCCGCTTCCGAATTAAGGGTAGCTAGGGAAAGAACTCTCGGGACAGTCCCGAAATTAATGAGGGATCAAAAATGAAAACACAAGTATTACTTGAAAAATTGGTAGAGCAGGAAGGAACCCCACTGGAAGAATTGCTGACCGAGGCCACGTACGACGCAGTGGCCAAAGGGATCTGCAGAACCTGCGGGGAGTACACTACAGACGTTGAGCCTGATGCGAACGAGGGGTACTGTGAGGAATGCTGCACCACTACAGTGGTCAGCGTGCTTGTGCTTTGTAAATTAATCTAGGGAGAGACAGGATGAAGAAAACAAACGAGACTGATGCGGTACTGGAGAGCATTCGTGAGGGTGACATGTATGACGGGTGGGGGGTGTGCCTGGCATGGATGTTTGCTACGGCAGACTACTTAACTTTTGTAGATCACACATTCCCCCCAGCTAAATGGGAGTACAGGTCCAGCCCGTTCGGAGCCGACACAGATAACCCAGAGTTCCAGACACTGATGGAGCATGGGTTTACAGGTGAAGAGATGGAGCAAGTGGTTGAGATATTGTCCCGCTGGTATTCTTTGTTGCTTGCAGCAGGTAAAGACTACTAGGGGTTCGGGACAGTCCCGAAAGTAAACAGGAGAACGGGTTTGAACCCTACTTCACACGACTGGTAGCAGAGCTAAATAGGTTGAAACAGGAGAAAGGTAATGAATTTTGATTTGGTTATGTACTTTTTTAAAATCTTAGCCATATTATCGTGGGTATGGTTGACGGACATCCAACTGGATACACTGGCGGAGCGAATAGAGGCGGTGGAGCTACAACAGGCACTGGATAAGGAGGAAAGGAAATGGAAAATGAGATAGAGGAGCAAGCCCTGCCACAAAACTGGAGGGACGAACTACACGTAACCCCACGGTGGTGTCTAACTACCTCCGTTTTAGGGGAGCCAACAGCAGTTAAAATCGATGCGTACCACAAAGGGATAGGGAAAGAGTACATGGATTCTGCGGGGGGAGAGTACAGAAAGGTCTGCCCCCTAAGCGCCAAGCTATCAGCAATGTTGGATGAGGAGATATTGAAATGAATAAGGTGTTCTCTTGCGAGGAAGCTGGCTAAACAGGAGATAGAGGGATGAATATAGAAAAGGTTTACGATAGCTCGGGGCACGGTTTAGGTGATGAGTACATCAGCCTAACCAATTTGCAGCTAGATACGAAGAAGGCAATTTTACACCTTGCGTATTTAGATGAGTGTAGCCAAGCATACGAAGTATTCCTCAATAAAACGGTTAAACAGGAGATAGAGAAATGACTAACGCAGGCGGAGAAAACACAGACAAATGTCGGGCAGAGTTCGCTGCTCGGATGGCGAATGGGGAAGAGTTTGAGCTAGGGGGGTATATTATTAAGTTTGATGCTAGCCGGCTTAGCGGTTACATATCTCCGTTTGTAACAATCAGAGGAGTATCTACTTTATCCCTTGAAAAGTCGTGGCAGTACATGGACGAATGGAACCTGGCTCCAGACTGGAGAGATGAGCTGTCCCCGGAGAATCCCCGCTGGTGCAAAGTTTGGGATGATGCTGATAAGAAGGAGGTAATGTTTGCGAGGCTCGACGAGTACTGCCAGGGTGATGAGTATCCATATGGATCGATCGGTATAAACAGATGGGAAAACGCAGAACCGCTCGACGACAAACTCGCAGCATGGCTAGACAATGCACTATAAAATAAGTAACAGAACTATGATGGAATATAACGCAGATACGGGAGATCTGACTATATTCTCAGCATCCGATGGGAGGGTTTTGTTAGAACTTAGAATTCAAAGCTTCCACGATGCTAACAAAATAGAAGAAGCAATAAGAACTGCCGAGAATAAGGCGGGTGAAGCGGCTAGAGTAGAGATGATTGGCAGAGTTAGAAGCTTCTACGAGTAATTTATCAAGCAGAGCGTAAAACCCCTGCCTTTAGGCATGGGGATATAAGCGACAGTCTTGACTTAGTTGATCTTGGTAACAAACAATATCCACTTGCAAAGCTTACATATATTATAGTAAATTGAAGCGGACGGAGTGGTTAGGTACACCGTCGAACACGTTAGTGGGCAGCTTGGTCTGCAACGTTTTACTGCGGATGGTGGTTCGCTAATTGGCGATCCTGATTACGATCAGGTCGCAGGGAGCTACCCGTCAGAAGATGAAACTTAACGATTTAGTTCAGCGGGCGGCTGAACAAACTTAAAACAAGGCGCAAAACTTTAACCGCTCCGCTGTAACGCCTTGTTATATTACGGATTTGATGATGAAAAATAAATTGAGAGTGGCAATAAGCCCATTAACGAATACTATTTTTGCAGGAAAGATTTTAAAAACTGGAATATGGGCGACGGGTAAGGAAGATGTAACAATGGATTGCCTTAATGCGGTTGCAGAGCATGTAAAAGCCTTTGGCAAGCCGGTTGAAATCACTAACGCCGACACTGGCGAACTGATTTACCGGATTACTGTAGAGTAATATAACGCCAAGCTAAGCGGCTGGCGCTTTTGCCAGTCCGATTGAGTGCCTTGTTAGGCGCGGGACAATAAAAATGCAATATATGGCACAGATACAAGGGGGCGCTGGCCCCGACGTGTGGGATAACGAGGTATTCATTGATGCTTCTGATTTTATGGATGCGGCGCAACAAGCAAGCGCTGAAGCGGAGGAATCCGGTGGGCAGGTAACTTTTCTTGATCAATGCGACTGCTCGGAAACGGAGGCACTGGATCGTGCAGTATCGCGCTTCCTAACGTGGAAGTTGCCGCTCGGTTTTTCTCCAGACGCAGGAATTATATTCAGGCCGGGTCACATAACAACAAATTCGCTGCTTTGGCCAACCGGGACAAATCTACTGACCGCTACACAAGCACGCGACATGCTACGCCGCGTGCTTGGAGTTGCGTGACGCCTAACATCTGGATATACGTCAAACGCCAACACCCCCTCACCACAACCCCGCCGCCAGATCACTCGCCCGCAGATTAGTTAACGATAACCAAGTTATCTGCGTAGAAACTCTCAGGGTAAAGAACATGATTCGCAATAAGAGGCTAAGCAAATCAATTGCTGATGTGTCTTGGGGTGAGTTCACTCGACAGTTGGCGAAAATAACGACATAACAGTTAGATTTGATCGAGGCAACGACAGTGCAGCGTATAGCCTGTCGAGGCAAGTGCTGCTTTCTAGTCGAAGGGGGTGGCGTCGAGAGATTGCTAGAGCGGTGAGAGAGGTAAGGGCCAGCTTGCGAAATAAATGCACAACCCGCGATGTTTACACAATTGAGCTTAATACGGAGAAAATAAATGAGTGAGTTTGAGTATGGAAAAATAATTGATGTTAGAAAGTCTGAAGGGGATAAGTGGGAGCAGCGCGTGTTTGTCATTAAGCACGCCGGAGCCTACTGGTGTGAGCATAGGAGCATTCCTGCTCGTATTACCCCTTGGGTGTACGCCCAAGCAATCCCAAAGCCTGAGCGCATCGACTACACCGAAGATACATTCCCGAAGGGTTTGGTCTGGGTTCGTCTGATTGGCGTAAAAGGCCTGCATATGGTTATACAGATAGAAAGCTCATATATATCATTGCGCCATACGTCTATATTCTATTCGACGCTGGCAGAGGGTTATGAAATCTCAACCGACAGCTGTAAAACATGGCAGCCGGCTAGTCAGGAGAAATAGAAGGGGGGTAATTAAAGAGGCACACCTTTTTATACAGGGTAAGTAAACAATAGGGAAACAAAATGAAAATGAAAATGGAAGATGCAGGATTCATTAACACGAAAGAGTCAAGGGCTGATGCCACATGTAGGATGGTAAAAGGGGAGGTGTTTTGGCTCGATGGAGAGAGACTGTATTGCGACTTCGACAGGCTTATCCAGGGGATTTGGCACCCGTTCCAGGCTAAACAACCTGGCTACAGCGGCCCAATCCTGCCACAGTGGGGGTGCATGACTGAGTGGGAGGTCGAGGCTTCCAGGGAGAAAAGGGGTAAACCCGCACCCAGGTGGTGCTTAGTAAGAGAACTCCCAGGCAGCCCGGAACGCTTTGAGGAAATTCAAAAGTACAGCCAGTACAACGCCTGTCAGTACGGAAACAATGGGGGAGCCCTTTTCTACGCCGAACCTGTAAGTGCAAGGCTGGCGGGCTTTTTGGTCCGAGACAGGGGTAGTTATCACGGCACTGAGAGGGAGTTGGGTGGACTAGAGGACGTTACAGACGCAGCAAGAAAGATGGTGGATGGAGAGTCGTTCTACTTATGGGATCAAAGGCTACACTTTCACAGTCCCAATCTGGGGGTAGAGGGCCGGAACCCCTTTGTCTCCACTTCCTGTGACGGGGTCTCCCGGTCTATCACTGAGGAGTGGAAGCACATAGGCCGCTGGGAAACGGATTGTGATTGGCGGGGCGGACTGAGCGAAAAAAATGAGAGGTGGTGTTGGGGTCTATCAGCGTGGGGGGCGGAGCCGGTCTGCATCCAGATAATAGGGTATGACTTACACAGAACCTCTCCATATAGAAGTAAGGAAGGGCAGTTTGCGTGGGCAGCTCCTGTTAGCAGGGCCCTGGCAGCTGAGTTAAGTAAATGAACTTTAAGACAGGGACGGGATGGGTCCGCCGGAAGATCCCACCCCTTCCACCTGGGTTTGAACGAATTGAAGAGAGGAACATAAACGACTTAGTAAATAAAAAGGAAATCGTGTAATACATCGATCCGTCCCTACTTACTCTTTGGAGAAACCTAGAGAAGGGAAAAAGCGCCCCTTCATAGTGTGAAGGGGCCACAGTAATGTAAGAAAAGCTTTACATTAAAGGCACAAAGCACAGCGAAGGTTGAGTTTTGTGCCTATTAAGGAACAACTTATTAGTACTTAGGAGGTACCATGACAACCAGTGAGCTAAAGGCGGAGAAAAAGGTAAATATCATAGGGGACAAAGGCAAAAGTTACACTATCACTAGAGCGAGCGTGCAGAATTACAATGAGGAGCCCGAAGGTGAGACGGACGAATTTCAGAAGCTACTAGCTGCGACAGCGGCTAACCCTGTCAACGCCACAGAACTCCTGTTCGAGCAGGGGTACAGGGCGGAAGACGTACAACCATAACATTACCCCACACAGTGGGGTAGAATTAATCAACTCAATTAAAAGCGAGGTTTGGAATGTTAGTTTTAGGGCGCAGGATCGGACAGAAAATTCTTATCGGAGACAAGATCGAAGTGTTAGTCGTTGATATCGGGGGAGGGAACGTCAAGATAGGGGTGGAAGCCCCGAGGAACATCCGCATTCTGCGGGACGAGCTTCTAAGGGAAGACTGTCCTGTGGACAGTGTCGATAGAGTAGACAGTGATGACCGAGGTAACCGGTAGGAGGAAGACATGCCTAGAAAAGCTAGATTTGTTGATGGGTTCAAACACGGGTTCATTACTCTTATAACAAAAGTCGAGGGGGAGACAACCAAGTGGGACGCAGCCTGCGACTGCGGTAGGAAATTCCAGCTCTACTCCTCTGCCCTCGCCAACCCGTTGAAAGTATCGTGCGGGAAGTGTGACCTGAAAGCGGAGGAGACCCAGCTAAGCTATGTGGATGGGGCCGGGTACATGGTCACCGGAAAGATGTTGAATGACATTATCAGGACTGTCCCGAAAGGGAGGCGGGAGCAGGTTAAAATACTAATGATCGAATCATGCCAGCTATGGAGGGAAGCCAGGTGACAGAGAAGGAACAAGGGGACACGAAAGTGTCAGACTTTGTACGAACAGGGGAGGCCGGACAGTACCGGTTTTTTATAACGGAGGGTAGTGTTGCGGCAATGCAAGCCAAGGCGCACGCTGCTGCCAAACGGAGAGGGAAAAAGGTTACATGTATGGCCTACCTGGCCGTAGCGAACGGATTAAAGAATACAGTGAGGCTAACACGGGTGGAGATCGCCGGTGCAAGCACTGAGGCAGATTTTATTTATGACGACAAGGAAGGACAATGTTAAGGGAAAAAGCATATTTTGCGAAAGTATGGAACGAGGATTGCAGAGAGGAGGACTTCACCCCCTACTTTATCCACGAGCTGGCACTAGGGCAGGGCACCCTGCCTGTACTGGAGGAGACTCAAATGGTAAACCAACTGGCGGAGTGGGCGCCAGACACTCTGTTTGATGAAGGGGATATCAGAACTATCTAACGAACTAATAGGAGTAAGGATATGGATACGACAGAGAAAGTGTTAAAGGACATACATGAAAACGGGTTCCTCCCCAAACGACGGCACATTAAGCGGTTCGTTTTTGCTTTGGAGAAAGTCTACGACAAGACTGAAGAAGTAGACATGCGGCAGGCAAAGCGGGGGGTGGCAGGGCAGCGATGTGGGTGCCATGGGTGGCTGGCTTGTCGGGCACTGGATTGGCTGGCCCAACCTGACCATAAAACACTAGGGGAATCATCTCGAAAATACAGTTATTTTAACCAACTAGGCCGGTTGACTTTGTTCCTCCACTCAGGGTCTCTTGCAGAAATTGAGAATAAGGCCCCGACCCCCACTATGGAGTTTTTGCGGAAGTTTGCAGAAGGAAACCCTAGCTGGTGGGGGAATGAGCACGGGGTGGCACTGGACTGCGAGGCCCGGGCTTTCCACCTTACTGAAGAAGACGCTCTACGGCCTCTTTTAGAGTCCACTCTGGTGGCATGGTGGAAAGTAATCGCCACCAAGCCGGTCCCACAGACCAAGCTTAAGCTTGATCTAAGTAACTAAACGTAAACTACAGGAGAGATACAATGATGGACTCAAAAGGACAGCTACTGTCTGTCGGGGACAAAGTCACAGTCAATTTTATGGACAAGGAAGAGGCCAAAAAGGAGCGGGTAGGATATGAACCAGAAATGGATAAGTATGAGACAGGGGTACACCGGGTAAAGACGATCCAACACGACTATGGGGGGCTTTATCTCACCTTGTGCAACGGGTATGAAGAGGAGTACATTTTTTTGTCTAAGTGGGTGACCAGGGCAATGAGTGACACAGACTTTGTTGACGCTGGGTTGACAAACACAAGCGAGGGGGTTGAGGAGGCGCTGCGACGGATGATGAAGGGAGAGGTTTTTTACGACAGGCCTGTAGAGGGTATCGCCTATATGTTTATTGCCGACTGTGCTCCAGACCCGTTCCGCTGCATTGATCTCTGCGTTCCCGGGGACAGAGGGGCAAAACTAGTATCTTTCGACACTATCACTACATGGAAAGTGAAGGGGAACTGGGTAGACAAAGTTTTAGCGGGAACCCCAGCGTGGTGTCGGGTATGGGACGAAGGTGGGGAGGTAGGGCTTCAAAAAATAAGTCGGTACTTTGAGGGGGGCCCAAGACCTTACGGGATTTTTCCATATAAGGTATGGAACTACGCAGAGCCAGTCCCACTAAAGACGGCAGAAAGGATTGAATGGTTACTACTGGAAACCAACCCTAAAGGAGAGGGAAATGAGAGTCCGACTAACAGAGATTAGCCACAACAAAAAGACAGGCCCAATGCCTGTATCTACCACAGAGGAAAAGTCATGCCCTTTGTCCTGCCCCCTGAAGGGGCAAGGGTGCTACGCCGAGTACGGCCCAGGGTTGTGGCACTGGAGGAAGGTGAAAGACTCAGGGGTGCCATGGGGGGACTTCGTACGCAGGGTAAGGCGCCTACCAAAGCTCCAGTTATGGAGGCACAACCAGGCCGGCGACTTACCATCTGAGGATGGGGTAAGTATTGACGAAGAGAAGCTGACCTCACTGGTGAACGCAAACAAAAGGAAGCGCGGGTTTACCTACACCCACTACACCGATGAGGCCAGCCTGCCGATAGTCAAGAAGGCCAATGACTCTGGGTTCACCATCAACCTGTCAGCCAACAACTATGACGAAGTTGATAGGTTAATAGGGAAGGGGTCCCCAGTTGTAACTATAATGGAGGAGGGAGCGAGCAAAGTTGAATTTACCGCAGGCAATAATAAGGTGGTACCCTGCCCACACTCTACAGGAAAGGCGGTTAACTGCATGCACTGCGGGCTGTGTCAGATAGCTGACAGGGATTACGTGATCGGGTTTCCAGCGCACGGTATAGGCAAACGCAAAGCGCTTGAAGCAACAAGGAGCCCACAATGATAGGAGCCCACAATGATAGGAGCACACAGGACTATGTACACACTCGAGGACCAACTCACCAACGAGTCAACAACAAAAGGGGAGAGAGACTGGATGCCGGGGGAGGAGGAGAGGTTCAACGAAAAAGTAGACGAACGTCTTGAAGAGTTGATTAACGCACCCTTTAATAAGGGGTATGACCGGGACTTCCCAGAGGTCACTCTGGAAGATTGCTTATGGGAAGACGTAAGGGTCACCAGCCCCCTCCACTTCATGCGAATAGTAATGTCCTCTGGACCGGAGGATGTAGAAGAGGCGCTACAGGAGGCTCGGAGGGCGCTAAAAGATTACTTGCGCCCCCAGGCAGAGGATTGGGTTAGAGACCACCCATAAAATTTTCAGGAGAACAACATGGCTGCGAGAGCAACTAGCAAGAAAGAAGAGAAAGAGATAGCCCTTGTCGCTACCACGGTACTTCGTATAGTTAAAAACAGGGGGCCACAGTACATCCACTACAGAGTTAGTGAGTTTCACAGTGTAACCGCAGCACGAGGGGGTTCCGACAGGTGTTTTTCCGACCTCCCTTGTGTCCTTGGCCTGTATGATTCAAACGCAACTCTGCAGGATGTCGCAGAGGATTGTCGTGAGGCATTAATAAATCAAAATTTCAACATGCGTATCAAACTCCGTTAGACAATAACCAAAGAGGTAATTATGAAGATCAAACTATTAACCCTAGCCCTTTTACCCTTCGCCTTCCCGGCATTCGCTATTGACCTGAGTACGGGGGAATTCCCAAGCATGGAGGTGACGTGGGACGCCCCGGTAGAAACAGTTAGCGGGGAGCAGCTTACTCCCTGTTCCCTTAAGGAGTACCACGTCTACTGGGGAGCCTCGAGTGTTACAGAACCCGCGGGGACAGTACCGGATGGAATGACTATTTCCCCCGCTAACCTGGTGGTGTCACCGGTGGTTTGTGATGAGGCCGGGGAGGTTGTAGACGACGGGACTGTTGCCATTTTTGATATTACGGACATCCCCCAGGAGGAAGGCGTCTATTACCGGGCGGTTCAAGTGCAGGCGATTAGCTACCTGGCCGGCGCCAGCGTGCTGAGTGAGACTATTGACGTTCCTTATGTGGTGAATGGAACAGGGGCAACCCCGAACCCACCGACAGGAATGGTCGCAACCCCAAACTGCCCGAAAGTTTGGATGTGTACAAAACCTTAACAGGGGAAAGATGTGAGATTAAAAAAGTTAATTAAAAAACTTGAGAAAGAGGACCGCAGTGTGGTTGTCCCCTTTGGGTGGGACGACATCACCCCACTTATAAGAGGGGCTCTACTTACGGTAGCCACGAATGTTTCTGTAGGGGAAATGCTGGACCTCCTGATAGAGGCGAAGAGGGATACAGGGCGTGACCGGAATATAACCGGGAGGTCCAGACTTTGGATAAGGTCCTCTCTGGGGAGTGTGAGAAAGTTTAGCCCTAAGATGTACAGAAAGTTTCTCAGCAAGCCCCCACCGTTCCTACCTATTAGGGAGAGTTTTCGGTAACGACACCACAACAACCCCGAGCTGGGCAGCCCAGCTCGGGGCCATTAACAGGAGACTACAATGCCAACGTATCAAAGATTCGCAACTGAAACCCGCATCCAGCTTATCCAAACGGACTCGGAGTCAGGCCCAACGCTAGTGGTTGCCCCCAATACCACGGAGTACCACAAGGCCTTGTTCCTACATTGTACCGACGGGGCTTCACCCATAACCATGAGGAGATTCCATCAGGAGGTAGAGGGGATGTTCTGGGCGCACGGGGTGACACTGATTGAGATAAAGACAACCAAACCAACTGAAAAGGAGGGCTGAGAATGCCTACATTTGGACCCAAAAGTAACGGAGTGTTGGACTCTATAACCCCTTTGCTCCAAACCCTTATGAACAAAGTGGTGAAACATTACGACATCACCTTGCTAGAAGGGCATCGCGCGGAGGAGCCACAAAATGAATTATTCAGCGGTGGGGCCTCTAAAGTTAAGTGGCCAGACTCCAGGCACAACACTAACCCCAGCATGGCGGTTGACGTATGCCCTTACCCGATACCGAAGGAGTGGGGAGACCTCGGCTGGCTTACAGGGAAGGCGAGAGACAAGGCATGGAAGGAGCGAGTCAAGTTCTACCAGATGGTTTCCGTCATACAGTTCTGTTGGGAACAGATGCTAGTGGAGGAGGAGACAGCGGTCCATGCCAGGAAGTACCAGCTACGGTTTGGGGCAGACTGGGATGGCGACGGAGACTACAGTGACCAGACGTTTGACGACCTGGTACACGTCGAGCTAAACCTGATTACTTAGCTACAGGGAGCAGGGAAGGTGGGAGTTGATTACAAGCGAACCCATAACAGGTACCAGGTTACTCGAGAAAGAATGGTAGGGAGGTTCAAGCGAGACAGGTACACATACAAGTGTAGCTTTTGCAGTAAGGAGTACTACAGGAATGTGGAGAGAGGAGGTACCCCTATAGGGCCAGAAAAATGCTCCAGACGAGGGGAAAAAAGCTTGACCCCAGGGGTACGCACAGTGGAACCCAGACCTGTAGAGGGGGTGGACAAGTACGAGGTGTTCATAGCGTGCGTCAGGGCAAGGCACAGAAAAATCCTTGCTGAGTCTGGAGGGTACGGGAGCATGGATATTAAGTTGGCCAGCTTTACAACTTTTTACTCCAGACTTCTGGAACTATGGGAGACAATGGGAATGGAATATCGTCCAGACCCAATGGCTATAAGGGTTCATGAGAAACTTTCAGGGTTCAGGATAGAAAATGTAGTAGCGGACTCTGATGAGTTGCTGTTATGGTACACAACAGGGGAGCTACTGGAACTGCCCTCACCAAAGGAGTAAAACATGGGTTCAAGAAAGAGTAATTCCCCCAGCAAACAGCCGGGGGGAAGGGTTTTCGTCCCCTACAAGTTCTTGTCAAACACACTAAAAAGAGGAGCCTTAATCCAACCAGATGTAGGGTTGGGAGTAACGATGAGTTTGGGACAGTTCAGGTTTCGACTCAAGGAAAAAGAAATAAGCGCCGAGGTTTTACGGGAAGGGGCGTTCAGACTTTTATAAAGGAGATTGCTTTGAGTAACATTATTAATTTTACACCGAAGGGTACGAAGGCTGTAGCGGAGAAACTAAAGGAGTTGCCTTTGGTTGAGCAGTTCAAAAAGGACCCTAACGCGGCCTACACTCGGTACGAACTCATATCCCTAGCCAGGTACCACTACCTATACGCTGACCCGCAACCAGAGGTAGCGGACTACATAGCTGAACTGATGGCCAAGAATATGACAGAGCGGCTGGAGTTCCCCAAAGTACCAGCCCGGTTTTTGAAAGCTTATCGCGACGAAGTCCTCCCGAATGCAGGGCAGCTAGTCGGCTATGTACAAAAGAGGTGGGAGGAACTTAGGTATCCTGTAGGGGGACCAGAATGAAACGAGTCTTTGACAAACCAGACGCTGAGTATGTCGGGAAGCTTTTGTTGGACGCTACTATGAATGGAGAGCAGGTTTTCCTTAGCCCAGACCGGGTATCAGAAATCCCAACCAAAACATTTAAAGAGGCGGGAATGATAGCTGGGATTGACTACAAGGTCGTTCAGATAGCGAAGGTCTCCGGCAGGAAACTGTTAAAACGGTTTATTTACACTAACCTGGCCTTCTCCTTTACAAGTTCGGTTAATAAGTAGGTGTTCAGGTACTACCAGACTGGCGAGAAGTCTCGCTGGAAAGTTATCAGCGATGGAAACAACGTAGCGAGTGATGTCATCTCCCAAGGGGGGAAAAAGATGACAGTGCTCGCTGTTTCAGAGGAGATAACAGACGACACAGCCCCTCAAGACTTAAAGTACAAGGGCCCGTTCTACGCTGACATAGACATGAAGGAGGATTTGTCACAGGCGGCAAGGTCCGCTAAAGAGTTGCTGGAAAAAATAGTGGATAGGGGGGTTCGTAGGGACATGATCAGCCTGTTCGCTTCAGGGTCCAAGGGGTTCCACGTCCTCATCAACGAGAAGGTTTTCAGTACCGGCAGGCCACTGAAAAGCCTTCCACAAGTGTACAAGGAGATGGCTTTAGCCCTGTACGTACAGGGGATGGACCTGCAGGTGTACTCAGGAGGACGCGGGAACAGCTGGCGCCTTCCGAACCAGAAACGGTACGACGGTAACTACCGGGTGCAGATAAGCACAGAGGACCTGGACCAGGTTATCGAGGATCCGTCTGCGTACAAGCAACTGGTTTCAGGGCCGAGGGACTCCACCACGGCAGTAGTGCCAGACAGCAAAGTGCCTGGGTTAGAGGCCCTGTTTAACCACTGTAAAACCCTGGCGGGTAGAGCCCCAGCCAACAAAGCCGCGGTGGCCAGCGAAGATTTGAAGAAGGTATTTGGAGAGGAGTTACCACAATGTGTTGTCGACCTACGGGAGGGAAAGATAAGGCCGTCATCTAATTTTAACCAACAGGCGCTTAACCTGGCCATCTTCTCGGCCCGGTCTGGTAGAACTGAAAGTGATTTCAGGTCCCTGGCCACGCGCATGGCGGAGAACGTTGACAGCTCTACCTATGACACGATGGCTAAAAAGACCAGCCACTGTGAGGGGGTGTACCGGTACGTCTCAACTTCTGAAAAATATCAGTTCTCCTGCGCGGCGGTTCGCTCAGTAGTAAACACAAAGCCATGCGGGGAGTGCGCTTTTAACGACAAGAGTAACGAAGAGGTAGTCTCTGAAGGGGTAGGGATAGCCCTTAGTGAAGGGTGCTACTACAGGGTGGCTGCCAGCGGCAACTCTGTGATGATTTCAACTTTTACAATAACCCCTAAACATAAGGTACTTGGGGTCTCTGACGACGACGGGGTTACCCCGGTTCTGAAGGGGATAATGTGTGACATATTTACTAGCG
>Ga0164318_10004321_pt1 | contig 13646 bp, 12 predicted proteins | sample GuaBasSedimGuay9_FD_113734 | JGI IMG/M metagenome (GOLD analysis project Ga0164318, IMG submission 113734) | Subseafloor sediment microbial communities from Guaymas Basin, Gulf of California, Mexico - Guay9, Core 4571-4, 0-3 cm | ecosystem: Environmental > Aquatic > Marine > Hydrothermal vents...
AAATGCTAGAGCTTCTATTTTAGCAGCGGCCAATCCAGCGTTTGGAAGATATATTCATAATAGACCTGTTACTGAAAATATAGATCTTCCAGTAACTATTTTATCAAGATTCGATCTGATATTTGTGATAACTGATAGACCAGATAAAGAATATGATACAAAACTCGCTGAATATGTTTTAGATTTTCATAGAGGTAAATATCCTGAAAACATTGAGGAAAATACTATTGATAAAGAACTTTTAAAGAAATATATTGCATATGCAAGAAGGAACATTCATCCAGTTTTATCAGAAGAAGCAAAAAGTAAAATTGTAAAATTCTATGTCGAAATGAGAGGTAAAAGTGAAGAACCAGACTCACCTATAGCAATTACTCCGAGACAATTAGAAGCACTTGTTAGACTAGCAGAAGCCCATGCGAAAATGGCTCTAAATGAAATAGTCACAGAGGAGGATGCTGAGGCAGCTATAAGGCTAATTTCATATTTCCTGAGAAGCGTAGGTGTTGATGTTGAGACAAGAAGAATAGATATAGACATTGTAATGACCGGTAAACCCAAGTCCCAACGTGACAAAATAATGATGATTATGGATTTAATAAAGAATATGATTGAAGAAAACGAAGGAAATCCAGTTAAAAAAGATGATATTATTCAGAGAGCGGTAGAAAGAGGTTTAGATGAGGGCTTTGTAAGAAGAGTTATTGAAAAAATGCATGAAAATGGAGAATTGATAGAGCCCAAACCCGGATACATACTCAAAACAATATTATAGCGTGAACATTTTATTATCTAGAACACCATGATAAAAGTAGATGATTTACCAATACCCAATGAGGCTAAACAAATATTATTACAAGAAGGTATTTCGAAACTTTATCCTCCTCAAGAAAAAGCAATAAGAGCAGGAGCGTTAGAATACCAAAATATAGTTTTAAGTTCCCCTACAGCTTCAGGTAAAACTTTAATAGCGATATTAGCTTCATTAAGACATTTTCTTGATAAGAAAGGTAAGATTTTATATCTAACCCCATTAAGGGCATTAGCAACAGAGAAATTCGAAGATTTTAAAAAATTCGAAAAAATGGGTTTGAAAATAGCTTTATCCATCGGTGATTATGATTCTTCCGATCCCTGGCTAGCCAATTATAATGTTATAATTACAACGAATGAAAAAGCAGATAGTCTTCTTAGACATAAAGCTGAATGGCTATCAGATATTTCATTAATCATTATAGATGAAATACACCTTATAGGAAGCAATAAGAGAGGCCCAACACTTGAAATGCTTATAGCAAACCTAAAAGGATTTTTAGAGAGAAAAGCTCAAATAATAGCTCTCAGCGCAACAATCAAAAATATAAAAGAAATATCTGAATGGTTAAACGCTAAACCACTAGTATCATCTTGGAGACCAGTTAAATTAACAGAAGGCGTATATTATGACGGCGAAATATTTTTCGAAGACGGAAGAACAAGAAAAATAAACAATTTAGCAGACCCTGTAACTGACCTCACATTCGATGGACTTGTAGATAATGGACAAGTACTAATTTTTACATCTACAAGAAGAAATGCTGTTGCTCTTGCTAAAAAACTCTCCTTTAATCTAGGTAAAATACTTGCTAGAAAAAAAATAATTAACAAAAAATCAACAACCAAAGTAGCTAAGAATATTCTTTCTACAGAAGACAACCAGATTACACAAAAATTATCAGAAATAGTGGTTAACGGTGTAGCTTTTCATCATGCCGGTCTTTCATATAATATTAGGAAGATTATAGAAGACAATTTTAAGAATAATGTTATAAAAATAATAGTAGCTACACCTACTCTAGCAGCTGGAGTTAATCTACCTTCTCGCAGAGTCATTATATCTGATTATCGTAGATACAATGTTGAGCTAGGTTACTATGAAAAAATTCCTGTAATGGAATATAAACAAATGGCTGGACGTGCAGGTAGACCAAAATATGATAAGTATGGAGAGTCAATACTTATAGCAAAGACATATGATGAATTAGACCTTTTAATGGAGGAGTATATAAAAGCTGAACCTGAAAGAATATATTCTAAACTTTCCTCCGAACCTGTTTTACGTTCACATATATTAGCAATAATCTCAAATGGATTTGCTAATACAATCGAAGGAATTTTCAATATTTTAGACTCAACACTATATGCTATACAATTTAATGTCTCATCATTGACACTCTCAGTAAAAAGTATTCTTTACTTCCTTAATAATTCAGGGATGCTACACCTTAATGATAAAATAATACCTTCACCATTAGGAAAAAGAGTAACTGAACTGTATATTGATCCCTTAACTGCTTCACATATTCTTGAAGGATTAGAGAAAAATAAACATGAAATACTTGGATACCTTCACATGATATCGTCAACTCCTGACATGCCTAAGCTGTATCTTAGGAAAAAAGAAAAAGAAAAATATGAGGAAATTCTAGAAGAAATCCAACAATCCTTGCTATTCGAACCCCCAGTCGACCCGTACGACTATGAATACTTCTTAGCCGAAGTTAAAACTGCTTTACTTATATTTGATTGGATAGAAGAAAAACCTGAAAATTATATAATTGAGAAATATGATGTTGGTCCTGGCGATATTTATAACATAACGAGAAACGCTGAATGGTTATTATATTCATCATACGAATTAGCTAAAATAAAAGGATTTGTAAAACATCTTAAACATCTACATATATTACGAGAAAGGGTAAAATACGGTGTAAAAACTGAACTATTGGAACTAGCAAGAATAAAAATGATAGGTAGGGTACGTGCAAGAATTCTTTTTAATCATGGATACCGTACAATTCAAGACCTTGCTAAAGCTGATATAAAAGACCTTGCAAAAATTCCAACGATAGGAAAAAGAATAGCAAGATATCTGAAAGATATAGTTGAAAAAGGAAATTATACAGAGATTTTAGAAGACTTTTCTATTGATGAAAAAACAGAGAAAGAAGAAAGATATGAAACACTCGACACATATTTAGATTTATAAAAATATATGGAGGCTATAAATATTATATTGAGATGATGTATAGCGCCTCCTGATAGGTGATGACCAGAAGTACCTCTGACAATTATATTTTACTAAAATTATCAAAAATTAAGGTAATGATATGTTGACAGTAGTGGACCTCTTCTCAGGAGTTGGCGGTTTCAGTAGAGGATTTATGGACGAGAAATATGAAATAAAGCTTGGAATTGAAATAGATGAAAAACTAGCATATATCTATAAGAAAAATTTTCCTTCAACAGATATAATTGTTGATGACATAAGAAATATACATTCACTAGATATCTTAAGACATATTGGTTCTCCTCCTGATATAGTTATCGGAGGCCCTCCCTGCGAAGCATATACACGAGCAAATCCAAATAGGAAAAAAGATCCGATAGAAAGATTATATAATGATCCTCTAGGTAGCCTCGTTTTAGACTTTATAAGAATTGTAGGTGATCTAAAGCCTAAAGTCTTTATAATGGAAAATGTACCAGGTATCCTTGAAGGAGAGCTAAAAGATTTTTTATTAAAGGAGTTTAAGAGAGTTGGATATCAGAAAATATTCTTCAATATTCTATTTGCTGAAGATTATTGTACACCTTCTCATAGAAGAAGAGTCTTCATCTCGAATATAGCTATAAAACCTAAAAAATGCAGGGAAATAATTACTGTATGGAATGCCCTTAAGGATCTTCCACCACCAGATAGTATTCATAATATACCTAATCATTTTCCTGTAACTATTTCTCCAAGAAAACTAAAACGTATAAGAAAGCTTAGGTGGGGAGATGGACTAATAAGATACAGAGGTTCAAACAAGATCTATACAAACCTTGTAAAATTGCATCCATATAAGATTGCCCCAACAATAATGGGTTCTTCTAGATTTATTCATCCATTCGAAGATAGATTATTAACAGTAAGAGAACAGGCTAGACTTATGGGATTTCCTGATAATCATATATTTTATGGAGGAATAGACATACAGTTTAATGGGATAGGTGAAGCAGTTCCTGTTACTTTATCGAGAGCTATTGCAAAAGCTATAAGGCAAATATTTATTTGAAAACAAATCTATTTAAAGGAATGATTAACCATGAAAACTATAATACCAGTACTACATAATGTGTCATCATCTCAAAAAGTTGTTGAAACAGCAAAATTGATCTATGGCCTAGGATACAAAAATTTTATTGTAACAAAAGCTACAGGTTCAGCTGCACAAATAGGCGTACCAGATGCTCAAAAAATAGCATTGAAAAAGAGAACAAACTTTTTCTATTTAGGTGATATAGATGATGTAATTGAACTTTTTAAACCAGATCTAGTACTTACAGTAGTGTCTGGGAAATATACTGATACTTTATTAGAAGATATAATAAACGAAATCCGAAATAAGGAAAAAATCTTATTGATTTTTGGAGGAATGGATCCTGGATTATCTAAAATAGAAATGGAAAAAGGGAAGCCAGTATCTCCCTCTCATATAGAAGAAAATATCGGAGCAATAGGCCTAATAGCAATTACACTTTATACACTTCTTACTATCTTTGAATAATTAATAAAAATACTTACTTAGTCCGTACTCTGGTAACTTTCTTAGTCTGCCATGAATAACTTCTAATTCTCTTGGATCTTCCATAGCCACAAGCACTACAATAATGCTTCCTAATATTATAAGAATGTCTTCCACATCTTCTACATCGTATATGCGTTTTCTTACGCCCTCTTTTACCAAACGATGTTGTACCTTTAACCATAATGTCACACCTATTGTAATACTGGACTTATAATCATAACATTGTCTCCACGTACAATAACAGTACCTAATTTACGTTGCTTTGATTCTTTCATTTCCTCCGCGTCCATTAATACTAAATTCAGATGTTGATCAAAGCTTTTAAGTATACCTCTGATTTCTCTTCCTCCTTTTAATCTAACCAATACCATACTTCCTAAAGATTTTTGTAATAGCTCAGCTGTTCCAGATGGCAAACCATATCCCTCATTTTTATGTTATAAACATCTAATATGCATAAAGGGTTTTTTTAAACTTTTCTTACCCCTCTGAAATCTCATATATCCCCCGTCTAATCTTAACCATCCTACTAGGATATATCACTATACCTTTATTTGTTATCTCAAAGGGATGTCTTCTCATGCTGTGACTAGTACCCCTCATTTTCCAACATATCAAAGACCTTTTAAGCTCTCCATCTATCTCATCTAAATCAAGTCTAATAATTCCATCCGCAGCATGTTCAACACCCGGTCCTCCAAATCCACGCTCTCCAACACTAATCTGCGAAATTAACAAAGATGTTGTGCCTAAACCAGCTAAAACTCTCTTAAGAGTCATCACAACAGCTCTTGCTACTGAAGGCTTAGTAATATATAATGTAGTTACTGAATCAATAACAACCCTTTCCGCTGATATATCTCTAATAGCTTCCCTAATAACATCGATAAAACTTGGGACATCATCAACAGATCTTACAACATATTTTTCTCTTCGAGCAGCTTCACCTATCCCTCCTGTAAATGCATCAACTATAGCGAATTTTCCAGCTTCTTCAAAATTCCTTACGTCCCACCCAAACTGTGACATATTTATTCTAATCTGAACAGGATGCTCTTCTAATGCTACTAAAACGCCTGATTCACCATTTTTTAAGCCATAATATAAGAATTGCTGACCAAAAATAGATTTACCTGTACCAGGTCCACCGGATAACAATACAACATTCCTGTAAGGTATTCCTCCATGAAGTATTTCGTCAAGCCCAGGTATACCTGATTCTACTCTCTTAATAGCCATAAAAATCACCTTATCTACTTTCTCATATATATTCTAGCAAATTTTTATTTATATAACTCACCCTTTTTAGATGAGAAAAATGGAGGACGAATACTTAGAAATAATAAGAAACCTGAAAAAATTAAGGAAAACAGTATGGGAAATAAAGGACTGGCTAAACTATCCGATATGTGCATTTAATGTTTGTGGAAAAGAAGACCCTTCCATAATTATTACTGGTGGAGCTTATGGCATGTCTAAAGCTCCAGTATATGCAACATTTGAGCTTATCCTTACATTAAATTATGAACGAAGAATCATAATGATTCCTAGCCGTGATCCGGTAGGATTTCATTCAATAAGTGAAATAATAACTTACATGTTCGATACAAAAATTGAAAATATAAATGAAATAAAAGATATAGTAAGAGAAAATGGTGGAAGAATAGTAATAGAAAAAGATGAAACATGGTTAGGTATAATTAAGAATGTAGGGTTCTTTTGCACTAATAAAAACGACATAAATAGTAGAGATTTTCTATATTATTTATTACAGAAATATAATCTTTGGGAAGAAACCGACGGTATAAGAATCTTAACTCCTATACTTATAACAGGAAATCCTAAAAATGATAGTTTTCATACACTTTATATCGACAATAGGAAAATACTAGATTACGATACCTTTATATCCATAGAAAATAGCATACCCGAGTCGCATTCCTTTATAAAATTTGTTGAGATTACACAACCAATGTTATTAATAGACCTTGAAGAACATTCTAATAATATGCTAATAAAAATAAATACCGGTGATGAGAAAATCTATGCTTCACTAAAACTAGCTCTATCTCAGCTTTCTATCAAAGAGGAAAATATAACTCTGAACAAAGAAAAAAATCTTCTAGAATATGCTAGAAAAAGAAACATTTATGGAATTCAAATATTTACATCTTTGAAAAATAATCTTGAAGATAGAATTAACACACATATAACGCTAACTAGATCTTTAATTAATATCTTCGGATTAACATATATATTATAATGCCAAATCATTAAAATACCTCATGTAATTATAAAGATAAATGCTAATGATGAAAATATCTTAAATGAAATATGATGTTGCGAGCAGCCACTGAAGCAGTATAATCAGGTGAAAATATTGACTAAATGGCATTTAAAATGTGAAGAATGCGGTACAATAAAGATAATGGATGTAGGATATAATCTCTATGAAATGAAAAAAATCTTTGTTTACTGTTATGTATGTAGAAAAAATACATTTCATAAAATTCTGAAACATGAAGAATAGTATTTATTTTTCTGAAAGTATCTCTTTATATATTTTGAGTGCCATTTTTGAAACATTATTCCATCTAAATGAGGTATCTACTCTCTTTATACATCTCTGCCTTAATATCTCGTAAAAACCTTTGACACCTATAAGTTCCAAGACCATTTTATGATATTTAATATCTATCTTATCTAACAGAAAGCTTTTCTTAGAAACACCCTTTTTAAGAAATAATAAAGACTTTAATGCATTAGCAAGATCTTTATAGTTGTTTTTCTCAACCAACAATCCTACACCTTTATTTGTATCATGACATAAATCTATAACAATCTCACTTAATCCTCCAACCTTTGAAGCAACAACGGGATTACCAGTTGCCAATGCTTCAATCACCATTATACCAAAAGGCTCCCATCTAGATGGAGCAACAAAAACATCAGCGCTAATATGCGCCATTTGGTAAACTGACCCTGCTATACCATAGACTACTCTGACATTATCGGGATATCTATTAGCTTCCTCAAAAATCTCTCTTATTAAATGTTCTTCGCCACGGATAGGTAGTAAAAAGAATATAAATCGACTTTCAGGAAATAAATCAATTATCTCTGGTATCGCTTTTAATAAAATATCAAAACCTTTTTGAAAACTTGCTCTACCGGTCGTTATTATTAATAATCCATCTGATTTGAAACCATATGGTCTTCCTTTCTCCTTAATAATGTTGCCTCTTAAGGAAAAAACTATATCTCTTAGATATTCATCCTTTATAATGGGTTCATTTTCCGGCAAGTTTTCTAAAGCATACAAAAGTAAATACCTTCTTAGATCTTCTCTAGTAATCTCTTTTTTCCTATTTTTACCTGTAAATAACTTTATTTCATTCCAATATTTATCTAAAATCCTACTCAATATTTCGTTATATTCCCAATCAGTTCCATTATAAATATATGTAGACTTTCTCTCAAAATTCCAACCTAAACTACAAAGTATACATCCATCATCCCTCTTAAGATAGGCTTCACTTACAGTAGCTATTTTATCAAAAATATATGCACCAATTTTTTCCAAAACTCCATTGCTTAAATTATAGACATCAGACAAACTAAGTCTCTTTTCTGATCCATTTTCTGTTATTGAATATAAATGATTTGGATCAAGCCTACAATTATTAAATAAATATTCCGATGAAACATATTTACCTATTAAAAGATGAATCTGAAGAAGACTCCCTAACTTCTCTCCTTGTTTCTCTAATTTCTCCTTAATTCCTAAACCAATAGGAACTCCATGCCAATCATTAACATGAATTATATCAGGCCTCTCAAACCCATTTTTGAAAACTTCATCTAAAATCCAAGAAATATTAGCTGTAATCTTAGATACTTTTTTATCCGTAATAGCCTCACCATAAACAACAGGATTACTGAGAATATTGCTTTTGTCGCCAATTAATATAATATTCACGTCATGTAGCTTTCCATGATAAACTATTAAATCCAAGGAGGTATTTTCAGATATCTTTACAATATTTAATTTCTCAACATTATTCTCATTTTTAACAATACCATGCTCGGGCATAAATATAGTAGTGTCCAAAGAGCTTCTTTTCAACTGTACAGCCAAGTTATATATTACTTCTCCTAAACCACCAACTTTTAGAATACCTCTACTTTCTTGAGTTATATACCATATATTTTTCATGCCTTACACTAATTAAAAATAGTTAAAGTTTTATAAAAACAAATGTATACTTAGCTTAGTGTGAGAACTGTAATAAAATTCTCTAAACTAATTTCACCATATATCTCTATTTCTATTCTCTCTAAAAATTCTTTTAGATGTAATAAAAGCTCAGAATCTTGCAGGTCAAAAATATACCTTTTATTTTTCTCAATGTATTCAACTTTCCTTCTAATTATAGTTAATATCTCAGCTCTCTTCTTTTCCAGCTTATTTCTTTCTCTTTCATAGTATCCCTGAGAAATATACCCCCTAAAATATTTCTCATCAAGTATAAGAATACTATAACGTATATGTTCAAGCTCCTCTGCTAGATTTTTAAACTCCTTTACTATTAGCGCAAGTTCATTATATGCCAGGCTTTTCTTTAGAGACCCAAATTTTATCAGAATAACTCTATTGTTTTCTATAATAATCCTAGAAGGATCTATAGAAAGAAGTCTTCCATCTGTATTTTTGATAAAAACTCTCTTAACGCTTTCATCGTCCTTTTTCAAAATAATCCTTTTAATAAATCCAAAATATTCTCCATTATCCGTATATACTTTTACACCCAATATCTTTGTAAAAAAATCTTTACCTTTAAAAGATGCCAATGTCTTCAATGTAATATTTGATGCCGTCATTATCCCACTATTTATTTAGATATTAAAAACATACTTTTAGTCTATGCCTTAGTGAAACTAAGTATATTAATGCTATTACCTACAAATTACATTTCTATTATTTTAAAAAAATTAATTTAAGTCAATAAAAATAATAACTTATATTACAAGCTATTAAACTTTGACTAAAAGGTGTAAGATAATTGGACGGTCAAGGCATTGTAAATACAATAATGACACTTTTTCTACTCCTTATATTTGCTTATATTTCACAAGAGCTACAAATATGGAAAATGGTTAGTGAAATAGAAGCATATCTCTCTATATTTAGAATAGCTAGAGACCACGCTTTGGGTGTAACATCAAATACATTTAAAAAACTTCTGCCTAAATCAAATTCTTCTAAAAAAATCGAGTATGAAAAAATAAAAAATATAGATGAAAGAATACAAGAACTTGTAGATTTAACTATAATTGAACCAGTAAACTTAGATCCTTATGGAATAGTAAAAAAGATCAAACATATAATCTTAGTAACTGAGAAAACTGTTGAAAATGAAATCAAGATTATTTTACCAAATATTAAAAGAAGTGAAATAAAAAATCTAACTAACTTAATTGATGCAACACGTATTCTAAACTTTATTTATAAGTTTCTAGACCACAATTATAGGATAGCACGAAAGTTTAAAAGCCTATGGCTACTTATGCAGATTTACGCACTACTACCATTTATAACTCAAGAAGTAAAAGCATTAGAAAACGCAATCGAAGCATTTAACAAAGGATTACCTGTAGGCGATTCTGTTGGTCCTTTAGTAGCAAGTAAACTTATCAAAAAATATTCAGGTTTTGAAAACATAGATACACCTGTTGAAGATACGGTTATAACTCGTGTAAATATTGATAATCGTGAAATATATATCGTTAAAGCTCAAGGTCCGGGAGGTACAACAGGAAGATTAGACGATGCAATAGAATGGTTATTTAACAACATAGGTAAAAAATTCTCAATGATTATTACTGTTGACGCAGCTCTTAAATTTGAAGGAGAAAAAAGTGGTACTATAACACAAGGATTTGGTGTAGCAATAGGCGGTACAGGTGTCGAAAAATTTAACATTGAAGAAATAGCAAGCAAACACAATATTCCTCTCTATGCTATTCTTATAAAAATGTCAGAGATAGAGGCATTATCGATTCTAACAAAAGATCTTTATGAAGCAACCGAAAAAGCATTAAATATTATTGAAAGAGTAATTAGAGAGAGAAGTATTGAACATGACAAAATAATACTTGTTGGAGTAGGTAATACAATAGGAATATATCCTTAGGCGAATATTAATGAGCTTGGATGAAAAACTATTCGAAATAAAAAGAAAACGGATACCAATATATTTCATACTTCTTATAGGATTAATCATACTTGCAATACACTTTATCTTAATGGCATATTTTACAAATAATCAAGACTATGCTAGTTTCTCACTATTAACACTAGTGGCCGCTGGATATATAGGCTATAATCTTTCAAAGTTCTTAAACACAACAATAAGCAAGTATACAACAGTTAAACTTTTAACATGTAAAAAATGTGGTTATTCTAACGAAGATAAAAATGTTGATAAAGAAGACTATATAATGAAAGAAAACGGTATCTGCCCTAAATGTGGTGGTAAAATGATTATCGAAGGAATATATAGAATAGAAGAAAAAACAAAACCTTCTCTGTTAGAGTTATTCGGATTAAAGAAAAAAAATAAGAAATAGATTTAAATAAAAACTTATATTTTTACTTCTCATCTAATCGATGTCGGTGAAACGAATGGCGTATATACCAAAAACTTTAGTTATGGGCAGATGCGTAAGATGTGGCAAAAAAATCTATAAAGGAGATACTGCATATAAATGTCCAAACTGCAGAATTCTTATCTGTCCGACATGTTATAAAAAGGTATTTGGCAAATGTCCTATATGTCAAACAGAGCTCGTAGAGATTTAATCTAAGATAGATTAGAGAAAATATATTCTGCAATAGGGCATATTTTTACACAATTTTTACAGCTTATACATTCATTTACATCAATAACAGCCATGTTATCCTCAATAGTTATAGCATTAGTAGGACACCAAACAATACATAAACCACATCCAACACAATTCATCATTCTTATTAAATTCTTGATAAAGAGCGAACTTTGTTCGTTATTATTTATAAAGAAGACATCTTTCTCTGAATCATATCTAATGAAATCTTTATAATTTTTATCAATCGTTTGCATAAATGTTTCATATCTTTCCTTAGAAAAAGGAATTAAAGAATCAATAATTTTTACCTCAATTTTATTATTGTCTTCCTTTATATTGATATCTCCAAACCTTCTGATTCCATCATATCTTGATGAATCAATATTGAACCGAGAAAGATATATTTTAATTTTCTCAGGCAAGTGAATCCATCTCCATAACCCATATTTAATCCATTCCTCACCAAATCCTTTGTTTTTAGCAAATTCTTTAAGATATTTTTCCCATTTTGTCCAGAGTTCCTTATACTCTAATTTAATTTCATCTAATTCTCCGAGCTGAGAAGCAGGACATAGCCAGCATCCGAGTCTATCAAAACCCCTAAAATACAGTGGATTTATCCTTGCTTTTTTCCAAATAATGTATAACCAAACATCTAAGAATCTCCAATCATTTATAGGTGAAGCAGCAATAATATTTGACATCCATTTGTTTCTCCATATCCTTGGAGATAATGCTCTGCTAAGTGATTCGAACTTTCTCTGTCCAACAAAATTTAATGCACCTTTTGGAAAATTTTTCTTTATTGAATTTGATATAGGAGAAAGTTTAGCGATTTTACAACACCATCTATAATCTCTAGCAGGTGGACCCATTACATTCAGTGATCTCCAGAAATTGTCCCCTGCATCTGCATAAATTAATCTTATTCCCTCATCCTTAGCAAATATCTTAACATAGTTAACTGTTTCAGGTAATTCTAAACCCGTATCATTAAAAATAAGATCAACTTTTCCCAATGCCTTTTTTACTAATAAATAAGTTGCTAGACTATCCTTTCCGCCTGAGAATGAAACAACAACTGGTAAGTTATATTTCTCCTTTGTCTCCTTTATAAATCTGACCGCTTCATCTTCAATATTTTTTAAATACTCTAGGTTACCTTCAACTACATCTCTCCATGTAGGATTTTTTTCCAGCCAACTAAATGGTCTCTTCCTCCAAATCTTTATTATTTTTACCCTTTTACCTCTTTCTAATATGCCTAGACCATAAAAATTTCTTTTATGATTAGAAACCGCTACATATTCTCCCTTTATATCTGGAAAATTATATTCGATTATACGATTTTTATGTATTTCATATCTTCTCTTTAAAAAATTCATTTCTACTATAGCATAATACCCTATTCTTTTCCTTACCATTTGATATACAATCGGATAAGATGGTCTAAACTTCCATTTATTACTATGAATATCATAATATCTGCTACCAATAACTTGTCCATCAATTATAATTTCATCCGCTAGGTCGATATGTTGTATTTTATTAAGCAATATTATATTCCGTACAGGTATAACATTATTCCACTTCTCTCCTAAGAATTCCTTTAAAAGATCCAAAATTTTAAAATAATCTCTACCTAATGCCGGTCTTATATCGCCTGGCGGCGTTATTTTAACTTTCAAAGTAACAGATTTATCTTTGACACATCTACTACATTTATCCTGTAATAGAGGAATATTACAACGAGGACACCAGTACAACCTTTTCATTATACTTTTAAAAATACTATAGCCTCTTTTACTATAAGATATCATTATTTTAACACCAGTCAATTAAGAGCAACATTATTTCGAAATGAACAACTATTAATATTATTGTTTTCAAGATTTGTTTATAGATTTAGATTATACTTTTAAATATTTTTACAGACTAATTTTTAGACATAGTATAAACTGTAATAGCGATAGGTGTCTACATGAGATTTGCTATGTGTAAAAAAGAAGATATAGTAAGAAAAGATAAAAAAGTATGCATAATTGGAGCTGGACCCGCAGGATTAACAGCGGCAGGATATCTAATTTGCAAAGGGTATCAAGTCGACGTATATGACAGATTACCAGAACCTGGAGGATTGCTTAT
>Ga0164318_10004325_pt1 | contig 13639 bp, 15 predicted proteins | sample GuaBasSedimGuay9_FD_113734 | JGI IMG/M metagenome (GOLD analysis project Ga0164318, IMG submission 113734) | Subseafloor sediment microbial communities from Guaymas Basin, Gulf of California, Mexico - Guay9, Core 4571-4, 0-3 cm | ecosystem: Environmental > Aquatic > Marine > Hydrothermal vents...
AGTGCCTGACCCCGTTATCCTTATGTACTAAATTAGAAGTTTGTTGTTTTAATATTTAAGGGCAGAAAGTCTCTATGCTCTTTCACAAGAAGTGTTAATTAATTTTTGCTTGTGCCCTTTGGGTATATGCCTTGACAGGCGGGGCCATTTAGGTGTTATGCCGGCTTTAAAGACAGATGCATATTGAATAGCATCAACTGGGCAAACATTCAGGCAACGACCACAACTGAAGCAATCTGCTGGCATTTTTTTACCAGCAACACGACCTTTTGAAGCCTCCAAAGGGCATACCTTTATACACGCATTACATTGGGTACACTTATTTTGGTCAATTCGAACGCGAAAAATACTAAATCGCTCAGCTATCCATGAAACAAAACCAAAAGGGCAAATGAACTGACAAAAAGGACGGTAGATAATAAGCGATCCTAACAAGGTAATAATAACCGTCAGCAGAATGCTGAAGGTTTCAAAATCAAGATTAAACAGATTAAAGGGATTAACATAATGATATATAACGGTCCCCTTGCGGCCTCCAATGACACCGAACAGAAAAAGTAACATGGCGATAAAAAGACCTGATCGGATTGTGTTTGTCAAAATAAATGGGATCTTTTTCTGTTTAATTCTTCGCAGAATGGGCAGGCTATAGCTATAGATCAACTCCTGAAAAGCGCCAAAAGGACACGCCCAACCACAAACCACTTTGTTGCCAACAACAGCAAGCATGATGAAAAAACCGAAGACTATTACTTTGGCTTTTGGCTCAGGATAAAGCCCCACCATGGATTTAAATACCTTAACGATGCTCCCCATAGGGTTAGGTGATTTCCCCAAAAGAAATCCAGCCACGATTACTGAAAGCAAGAGAGAAACAATATGCGGAGATCTGGGATACCAGGTACGCCTTTGTTTGACATCGGATCCGTCTGGTCGCCCCAGGATAGTAAGAAAAACAAGGCCCCATAGCACCAACGCCACATAAACATAGTACGTGACAGTGGCATCAACATGCGAAAGAATGTGGTGAACTACATGTTGAAGTTCTTCGTGTATCACACCTAATTTTCGGAGAGGTTTTATCTTAGAAACATCAAGCGGCAGTTTCAATTCACGGGCAAGGGCTTTCCCAGTGACACCCAGTTTAGGGGCAATTTGCCGAATTGACATATCAACGCTGAAATTGACCGCCTTCTTTGGATTGGAGACCGGATTCATTAAAAAACCGAGGGCTACGATAGCCAACATTAGAGCGGCTGTTGCAAACAACCAAATCCGTTGCCTGGTAGAAAGCTGTGAGAACCAATAAAAAGTTTTCATATTCTCTTTATTCATATACTGACATAACGACCAAGCTCACCCACCGAAAAACGCGGCCAATAAACTTCAATTTTGGCCGAATTCATGCCCCGCGTTTTTCGGTCAGATGCAGCGCTTTGTTGGGCACTAAAATTAATTCAACCTAAAAGTTGTCTAATTAATCTTTGCTCAATTATTTTATTCCTAAATGAAATGAATTTACAGTCATTATCAAGCCATTCACAAATACCAATTTTTTCATCAACAATTCTGTTCTTAAGGCTAAATATTTTCATTAATTTTTCTTTTATCTCATCTGCTTTTAAATCAATTATTTTTATAATAGTATTTTCAGGGATTTGGGTTAACATGAAGGCTGTAATTGAATCAGCCTCAGGGAAACTATACCCAAGAGTAATAATCTCATTACAATTTTGAATATGTTTAATGGCTGTTTTTAATAATAATAATTCATGTTTTGATTTATATTTTTTCATAAATGTAGGAAAAATAAGAAAAGCATGTAATAATTTTTTATCGGCAATTCTTTTTATTTTTGTCTTATATTTTAGCCCTGGGAAAAATGGCATGTGATTATTTGGATGTGTGACGAAAATAGTAATGTCATTATCAAAAAGTCCTGGTTCCTGCCAATTTATTGAGCCATGCAATTTGATTATTGGAATTTTAGTTTCAACAATTGAACCTTGTTCTAATAATATATAATCATCAATTTTACCAAGTAGATAACCATCAAATGGGTGCCAAAGACCTGCATCAAATAAAATTTGTTCTAATAAAATATCATAATTAAAAGTTATTATTACATCACCTTCTCTAAAAAAACTTTGTATTTTTTTAAAGTAACCTTTTTTTATATTTAAAGAATCGGGTAGAAGAATTTGGATAATATAATTTAAAAGAAAAGTTTTCGCATCTCCAAAATTAAAAACAAACATATTATCCATGAATGGTATTGGACATCCTTGTAAGTCGACACCAATACCCTTAGGTATAAATGGCCTTTCAATATTTAAATCAATAAATGTGCTTAAATATTCTATGTTTAAGGATGATATTAATCCTATCCCTGAGCGATTTTTAATTTTAGTCCCATCTTTTTCTAGAAACTTTAAACCATGCTCAATAGAATTAGCCAAATGTTCAACAACTTTTATGAAAGAACTCTCAAAATCTGTTCTTCCAATTCTCTTAGATAATTCTTTCTCAACTGCTGCTTTATAAATTGGCTCAACAAATTCATTAACCAAAGGAGCATCTGCCAATGATTTTGAAAAACCTGCACCAACAATTATTACACGTTTTTTCATAGGATTTAATTCGTGGCAGTCTTGTGAACTTACAGCTTCAAAAGTCCGCTCGAACGATTTGTTAGCGCTTTTATTTTTCTCCCGGCGCTAACGGAGTAACTTTCAACCATTCATCTATGAGCATTCCCCTTTAAAGGAGAAGACAATAACAAATCGTGAGAAAACGAAGCTCAACTCCGTGTTAGCACTAAAATTTAAAAAACTTATTTAAAAAACCTTTATCGCTTTTTAATTTATTTACGGCTATTTTCCCAAGTAAATCTGTAAGGGCATTCTCAAAATTTATAGAAACATCAGACGCTCCACTAATAGCATGTGCAGTTTCATGTAATAATGTCGATGCAAATTTTTCAAAAGATTGTAATTCAGAACGTCGAATTATTATTTCGCTGCCATCCCAAAATCCTGCAGTATCAGAAAGAGTATAATTATTTGGTCTCATTGTTTCTGATATTTTAACTTCTTTGACAACGGACGGTTTCCCGCCAATTAAATTAAATATCTCGTTAGCAGTTTCATATATTTCCAATTCTTTATGTGTTAATTGTGATTTTTTTATGAATTTAAACTCAAAACTATTGCTCCATTCTTTAACATATTCGTTTAAATCTACAATCGGGTTATTATCATAATCGTCTTGTCCGGATATTTTGTCTTTTATTTTCTCAGAAATAGTGACAATCTCATAGCCATCGTTTTTGGCCCTATCTATAAAATTATTAGTGTTTTGTAGTTCTTGCGGAGTAAAAAGTACCACTTTCTTATACGAATTTAACAGTTTTGTTGCATGTATTGAAACATCTGTCCAGTTGAGTTCATCATGTGAATTGCCCGTTTCAAATTCTTGTAAGTCATCTACTAACATTTGTGCTACTTCTTTTTCCTTGCACTCCAAAAGAATAGATTTTATTCTTTCCGAATAAGCGGACCTTCCCACATTATTTCTTTCTCGATTTAAGGCATTTTTTATTTTCTTATTTAGGGAAGTAATATTATACGAAAATAAAAAATTTTCTTCTGTGGCTACCTTAACACCATTAACATATATATTCGCTTCCTTGTTATCTTTTTGCAGTACTGTACCGTATTTTGTATTTTCTAATTCTTTCTCGGGGGAAAATTTTAAAAAAAATGACTTTGCCTGTTCGATATAGCGATCATCACAATTATTAAGAATGAACGTTGTGCCGGACATCAAAGGATTGGAAGGTTCTTTTACATATGCATGCAATGTTATTACATCATTGAAATTTGTTTTTGGTGACATTCCTAACGAAATATCGCAAAATTTTGATTTGATGATAACATCAACCTTATGTCTGAAAAAAGTTGCAAGAGCATCTTTCAGTCCAACGCCAAATTTCCCTATTAGATGAGGATGATTGAGTTTTTCGATGTTTTCATTCTGCGTTAAGTGTTCATATTTTAATCCTCGGCCAAAATCTTGAATATGCCAAATTTTATCCCCTTCTTTTTCAATTTTTATATCTTGAGTATTCGATAATATTCGTTCGTCCAAAGCATTTGCAATAACTTCACGCAAAGCATGATGAATTTCCCAATTTTCCAAAATTTCTTCAATATTCAAATCAAATGTTTTCATAGATTATTTATTTTGCGCTAACGCTTGAGCTCACCGGCGGAAGCCGCGCAAGGCGCGGGTTACGTCCGGTGGAAGTGCGTTGTTATAGACTGATTTTATATTAGCTTCCCGGAACTTTCCATTTATCTATCTCGGTACGATAAATGGTTAATGGTTCATTTTGATTTAATGGCCCATTTACCCTAAAACTCTCTTGAGTGTTTAAACGAAATTTTACAGTAATGATTTGTTGCTTTGCTGAATCTATATTAATACATTGCCTTCGGTCTTCTGGATTGAGTAAACAAATTTGCGGAGTAGTAATCTGACCTGGGAACCATTCATTTTTCTTCGTGGGTTTTTGATGCAAGCAAATAAGAGCAAGATATACGGGTTTTTTCTCATTATAGCTTTTGATATCTTCAATATGTTCAATTTGAAATTGGAAATCCCAAATTATATTGCCTTTTGAAATCCTCCCTGTTTTATATTTCATATAAAGATAAATCGTATCATTAACAGCATAAAACGACCCTGGGTCTTCTTTCCTGGTTTCGATCATATGTAAGTTAAATTTTTGATTTTTACGTGCAGCTAATTTTGATAACACAATCCCGTGATATATATCTCGTTTTTGTGCTCCAGCGGCCATTTCTCCCCTCCTTTTTTATTTCGTGCTAACCCCCGAACTCAGGGGCCTTGCTGAGTTCCAGAGACGCGAGGTAGGGTCCCTTGGAGTAAGTTGTTATGGGTTTTAAAAATCATTTGCAATGGTAAAGATGGATGATACCGCTCCTATTGCTGTAGCTTTGGATATTGTATATCTTTTTTCTTTTTCATTTACCATATGAACAAGATTTCTAAAATACCTAACTGAATCACTTAATTTATGTATCGCACTTTTTAAGAGCCCATTATTTTGACATGCTTTGATGTATTCATCAAATGTCTTTCTATCAGGTTTTATTTTGTTTTGAATTAGATATAATCTTAAAAGTTCTTCGATTATTGCACCAGATAAAATTACAGATGGCTTTGAAAATCCATTTTTTGCTAAGATATATGCTTGTTCGATATCGCGAAATATAATTTTTCTTCGGAAAGCGTCTTTAACGAAATTAATTTTTCCCCCAAACTCTTTTTTTGTTATTCCAAATTCTTCTGCAAGAGTAGTCCATGAATATGACACGTTCATTTCTTCCTCCTCTTCTTCTAAATTCTCTAATTCATTTACCGCCATTTGTAGCTGGCTAACCATGATGTTGAAAGCAGGAATTAATGTATATGAAGAAAGATTAAGATTCATTTTGTATGCATTTTGCATAAAATTAACATAATATTGCTGATTAAATTTTAACAAAGGACCAACTTTATTTGCCCAATCAATGCATGCTTGCTGAGAAGGGAATCCTTCCTTGACTTCTTTCATTCCTAATAATGTTTTTAATTTGGTTAGTAGAATAGCTTTATTCATTTTTTGTTCTTCCCATAACATTCAAACTCACCTGCTGGTAGCCGACGCCAAAAGGCAGCGGGTAACAGTCAGGTGTAGTGCGTTGTTATGAGCTGTTTTCTTTATTTCTTTTAATTCTTTCAGGGATAAATTTATTCTGAATAACACCCCCAAATATTTTATTAAATTTATCCCTATCGGTTTCATCTTCAAATACAAAATATCCAGGAGTTCCTAAAACTGAAGAGAAGCCACCATAGTAACTTATAGCGAGTCTTTTTTCAGAATCATCATTCAATTTTAGCATTGCTAAGCTGCTGCCTTTCCAAAGCACCCATGATCTTTTGTATGTTGCCCGGGGTAAAATTTCTTTTATGGTTTCTATTTCAATATCTGTCTTGATTGCTTGTTCTAAATCGTTTTCTGTATATTTCTGTCCTTTTAATCCTTCTAGATCATATACTGTTATAGATTTTATTTGCTGTGATAGTGAAGAAAGGTCGGGAGGCATACAACCGCTGAGCAGTAACGATATTAGAATTGTGATTATTAATTTTTCTCTCATAATATTCGAAATGAGTGGATTGAAATGAAGCATAGCGTAATTTCAAGTCCACTTGATTGAGTTGTTATAAGATTTTTTAATTATTCATCTCAATTAAAGTGCCATCCTTATTGACCCAATAAATCGTCCATTTACTAATTTTCTGAGATAATTCTACTTTTTTCTCAATATCTTTCTTAAAAGATAAGGTGCCATAAATATAAATTTTATTATCTTTTATTTCTGCATGAGGAACGACATATGAAGTAGAAGCTACTGTGCTTGGACCACCTTTCATAATTAATTCATTATTTTCTATTTTTGCATAAGGTGAACCTAAGACCTCATTATAATTCACCTCTGGTTTCGAACATCCAGTTAACAGTAACAATATTAAAATGAGCATCCCTGCTTTTTTCATAAAATAATCCTCTTATAACACAAAAATCAGCTGCCCGAAACGGAGCGAAGCGCAGTATAGGGTCAGCTGTATTGGCTTGTTATAAATTTTTTATTCTTTTTCTCCTGGCAATTCAGGAAGTTTATTAAGAGCTTTCGCAAACCTTTCTCGATTAAATGTTTCTTCCTTTTTCAATACATCAAATATTTCCGCAGACACAATACAACCTATTAATTGTTTGGCTTCGCTTTCAGAGAAACCTTCTTTTATCAATCTATTGTATGTTTGTTTTGTTTCGGGAGGGTCGTTACCTTTGAGCTGGTTATCGACGACTTGCAGAATGACTGTTTTTAAACGGGGATTTGATTCCATAAAATTATTCTATCATTATTTTCATTATTTTTTATTATTTTTTTGATTATAACAATTATTATAAGTTTTTTTTGCCTCTTTTAATATATCCTAAGGTGAGGCATAGAAAGACAATTATTAGCACAATTGCTATTGTAATGAAAACTATTTTCATTATTAAGTTAGTAATTGATAACCAAAGAAGTATAGCGTAAAGCGCTGCAATAAAAAGTGGTACTATTGTAATGATGTAGACTGAACCAGCCCATGAAAAAGGTTGTTTATCACGTAGCTCTTCTGCTTTTGTCAGTGGTTTTTCACCTGTCGAATCTGTTTCTATTTTTCTGCCGATTTCCAGAAACATATTTACATTTTTTCTTCCACGCAGTCCTAATGCGCACCAAAAAAAACAACCGATTAAGCCCAGTATAGTTAAAGTAGATTGAAGTATTGGAAGGGGAGTGCTTTTACTGTATACTGTTGCCCATGCTAAAATAATTATGGAATTAAAAAGAAGAAAGCTATTAAAACGATTCCATGAAATAGATTCGGCATTATTAATTAAACTACATAGTAAAGAGTATTCATCCTTTTTTGTAATTGTATTGTTATCTGACATTTTATCCTCCCATTTTAATTTATTTTTTCCTTATAACACAAAAATCAGCTGCCCGCCGGAGCCGCGTAGCGGCGAAAGAGGGTCAGCTGGATTGCTTGGTTATAGGCTTTTATTAAAATATTTCATCATTAATCTTTACCGTAATCTTTCCATAAAGGCAAGTTGTATTTTTTTGCCTTCCGTCTAAGAATTGCGGCTATGGATAGCCCAAATAGAACTCCCGCCATGGCTGATCCTATTACGGCTATTGCTATTGGTAAATTTTCCGGACGCCATAACAAAATCCACATTAATAATCCCCATAGCAAGCCAAAAAAGATGCCTGAGAATAAGAATATAGACATAAAAGAAGAAAAAAGAGGAGGGGGTATTTCAATTCCAATCTTCCATAATAATCTATATATGGGGGGAGCAAAAATATTTTTATTTATTCCTTTTTTTGAAAGTTCATCAAACATCTTGTTTAATTTTTCTTTATGGGTCATTTTTTCTCCTATGTTATTATTTCCTATAACGCTTGAGCTCAGCGGTTCGCCGAAGCCCCGAAGGGGCGAAGGAGAATCCGCTGAAGCGAATTGTTGTACGTTTTTATTATTTCGTTGGATCAACAATTCTACCAATAAATAAAATACTTTCTGTTTTGTTTTCACGTATCAAAAATACAAAAGGATGATTTGCGCGAAATATTAGTGGTTTGCTCACTGATAGCTGCTCCATAACAACAGCCGTAGCTGCAGCAGCTTCTGTGCCTTCCTCATTGACATCAACGAATGCCTTATGAATAACCTTGCTTATAAAAAGGTCTTTTTTACCAGTCATGCCAGAAAAATCAGCGGGTGGAAGTGAAAAAGCACTCGGCATACCCATATCACTAAGTATTTTAGACAATTCGAATTCACAGGTGGCTTTAAACTTAGGAAGGTGGATCAAAATTTCTGACTTATAAGACGCTATCAATTTATTTATCCAGGCTTTTACACTATCATTTGTTAAGTTTTCCTCAAATCCTGCTAACCCGTCAACTTCTTTAGGAAGAAAGATTATCATAGATAAATCATTACCTTCATATGGCAACTCAATAGCACTAAAGCTGCCAAAATCTTTAAATTTAAACTCTGATTTCTTGCTCATCATGGGAACTTTGATGGCGTTATCAGATGAAATATAAAAATCCGCATCCATTGTTCTTTTTTTATCGAATTGATTTACCCAGTTACCCTTGAAATAAATTGCATTGCAGAGAACTAATGTGGTTAAAGGATCAATCATGCCCCGTTTGATCGATTCTTTAATTTTCTGCTGCGTTTTATTTTCCACCCAGATGTTTATTGTTTTCCTTGCAGCTTCGGTTTGTGTCGCAAAATCAACGAAATTCAACCCGGCATCATAGTATTTTTTGTTCAGGTCAAGGAAAATATCTAGAAAACGATAACCTTCCTGCGCCCATAATGAGTTAGCTATACTCAGTTTAATATACCCTTTATTTTGAATGGTATTCAGATATGATTGAAGTTTCGAAAACGAAGAATGCAGGGAATTTTGTTCCAGAGAGAAATGTAAAACTTCAGCCATTTCTTTTCCTGTTTGACCCCGAGCGCCGGCATAAGTCATAGCAAGGGCTGTAGAGATGCTATAAGGTGAGAAGAATAAATTCCCTTTTTTCCCTTTGAGTTCTTGATATAAATCGAATCCGAAATTATTATTACCTTTTACTACGGTTTGTAAATTACCACTTGTTTCTGCAAAAATGAGGGAAGAGCTTAAGAAAAAAGTGACAACTATAATACTATGAATAATTTTAAGTTTACTTTTCATTTCTCTCCTTTTTTATTTGTGCAACGGTGGAATTAAGCCGCCAAAAAACGCAGCTTTTTGGTCGGCTTCAATGACTTGTTAGCCGTTTTTTTGTGGTTCGTATAATGCACAAACATTACCATCTTTATTCTGTTGTCTCAAGATACATTTTATCATATCTTCTTGTTTTGAAGTTCTCTCTAAATATTTATTAATATTGCCATAATCTACGGTATCTGACCACCAAACGAATATTTTGCAACCAACGTTCATACAGCGAATGATAATTTGTCCAAATAATGTCGAATTAAAATTTTCCCCTAGATTAACTTGCTCTTGCATATCTGGAATTAAATCCATAGTGTCTGATTGATCAGAAATAGAGTAAGTATTTTTATCATCGAATTCAGGAAAATTTCTATGTATTGTTTCAACGATATATTCCTGATCTTCATGTAGCGGAAATACCTTAATTGCGGCGATATCGTTGAGATTTGGCTTGTTTCCATTTATAACCATAAAATAACTCATATTTTTCTCTCCGGCTAACATAAAGATGAGCGGTTTTAGGAGCGGCGAAGCCGCGAGTAAAATCCGATCGATCGATTTGTTAGGTGTTTTTAATTTATTCATCTATTTATATATATTCATTGTCATCAAGGAATCTTATTAAGGGTTTCTTCTATAGCTTTAAGCGCTTCATAATTTTTTTGGGTTTGAGATAACTCCTTTGCTTTAAGCAAGTTTTCTTTGGCTTCGGGATAACGACCTAAAGAATAATAAACTGTACCAAGTATAGCATAGGCATTTGCGTGATTAGGATCTAATTGTATAGCTTTTTGACAGTATTCAATTGCCTGCTGAGATTGACCTAAGGCAAAATAGGTAATACTAAGATTATTATATACAAGTGTATGATTGGGATTTATTTGTATAGTTTTTTGGTAATATTCAATTGCTTGTTGGAATTGGCCTAAAGAATTATATGAAATAGCAAGATTATAATAAGCATCTGCTAAATTGGGATCTAATTCTATGGCTTTCTTGATATATTCAATTGCTTGTTGATATTGGCCTAATTCATTATAGGCATTACCAAGGTTATTATAGGCTAATGCGTAATCAGGATCTAAATGTAGGGCTTTCTGCCCATATTCAATTGCTTGTTGAAATTGCCCTAAAGTGCAATATACAACACTAAGATTATTGTATGCATTTACATAATTTGAGTTTATCTGTATGGCTTTCTGGTAATATTCAATTGCTTGTTGGTACTGACCTAGTGCAGAATATGAAACACCGAGATTACTGTACACATCTGGATTATTAGGCTTTATTTGGATGACTTTCTGGTAATATTCTATAGCTTTGCTATAATCGTCTTGTAAAAAGTATTTATAACCTTCGGTAAAATAATAATCAGCTTGGCTAACTTTCTCTACGAAATCCTGAAAAGTCATCTTAATTTGGTTAGAGATAAAAGGTTTTATTTCGTTGATGGCAATGGCAAAATTAAGATTCTGGCCTCCTTCCATGAGAAAGGTAACAACACCAATGACTTGACCTTGAGAATTTACAAGAGGGCCTCCGCTGTTACCAGGAGATATAGGGGCTGTAAATTGCAGGTATTTGATATCGTTTATTTCTCTTACGGCAGAAAGCATACCGTTGGAGAATGAGTATTCTAAACCTAAGGGATTACCAATACAGTAGAGAGTTTCACCTATCTGCATAGAATTCGAATCACCAACAAAAACGGTAGGCAGATTGCTAGCATTGATTTTTAAAATACAGATATCTAGGGTATGGTCATAATTGATTATACCTACGACTGGATAAACCTCTCCATTTTTAAGTTTTACTGAAAGTTCTTTTGCACCTTTGGTTACATGAAAGTTAGTCACGATGATACCTTCTTTATCAAAAATAAAGCCGCTACCTATATATTCTTCTTTCGCAACAGTCTTATTTGTAATATAGACAATAGCTGGACTTATATTTTTAAAAATCTGTGTGGGTTCTTTCTTCGGTTGGGAGAAAGTTGTCTTAGAAATAAAAGGTGTCATCGTTGAAATAACATTGCCATCAATACTTTCAATTTCATCAAGATAATAAGTTAAAGGTACACCATAATAACCCACTTTTATATATACATCGGTCTTTTCGATTATTTCCGCTTCGATGGTTTTGCCGTTTTTGAGTAGGATAGTTTCGGGGTAAGAAAAGAAAGGAATAAAAATTAGAATAATTAGGAACAGAATTATTTTTTTCACAATATTTTCATGATTTTATTTTTATGTTTTATGAGTCAATATATTTTTTAGTTGAAATTGATAACCCCCCCGGTTTCATTTTACGTCCCCACCTGAATTAATTCCTGCTCATTCACGTTTTCGTTTTGTTCTTGCTGCCGTCGATTTAGCTCTTCCTGTATCCTGTCTCCTTGTGCCCGTCAGGGTATAAGGAGATTCATATACCGCCAGCCGTTTACTTTTCTAAGCCGCGGTTCAACCTCAAGCAGTCCGGCAGCAACCCAGCGCTGCATATGAGCACCATTTCTCCAGCGGTTAACCCTTTGGGTATATTGCTCAACCTGAGACATAATCGATTCTACGCAATCGGTATATGTTGTTTGAGCGTAAACGGCCTGAAGTTTCCTGCGCCATATTGCTTGCTGAGGTTTACTCAAATAACTTACCACATTTTCCCGTTTATGCCATTGACAGCGCTGTATAACGGCATATCCTCTGAATCTCTGATTTATGGCTTTGATTATTCCTTTAGAGCCGTCTACAACAAATAATAATCCTTTTTCAAACCTGAAGCCCCGGCTGATAAGTTTATCAAAAAATTGTACTACTGCCCGGTGGTTTTCCGTTGCCATTTGTTCTATGCCCAGTATAACTTTTTTGCCTTCCATAGTTATTCCCACGGCTATCATAATACCTTCTTCGGCAAATCGTTTACCGTCAATGAACATAGCCGTAAAATCATATTTTCTAAGACTTCGTATCTGCAAATGCCTCAGTTTGGCTGTAGTTGCCTTTTTAAACCTTTGAGACATATTTGAAGGGCTTAATCCAAAGACTTCAGGCGATAGTCCTGCGCTTTCAGCATATCTGTTCATACTCAATCCGTTAAGCAGCTTTTTAAAAACCTGTTTGTCTGTCTGGCGAGGCTGCTGTAATTTCTGATAGCTTTCAAGCGGTATTTCTATATTACACGGCTTATTTCTTACCCTGGGCACTTCTACCGGCACTTTCTGATCTGATAAATATACAGATCCCCATTGTTTGCTCCAGCGTACATTATCCTTACCATGTCTGCCTTTGGCTCCTGCCAGCTTTTTAACTTCGTCTTGAAGCAGTTCATTTACTCGTTCTAATCCCGCGGGTATTAACGATTGGATAAGCGAAACTTTTACATCGATATCATTGATTTCACCTATTGCTGTCATATCCTTCACCGCTTCCCGTCGTTCTGAAACTTTTCTCTTCCATTTTCTCCTGCTTCGTGCTATTCTTCTCATAAGGCCTCCTTTTTTTGTAAAGTGGGTTGATATTGTTGTGAATACCTAACCTTATTTTACAGGGGGCCTTACTCAATTTCAACTAAGTTTAGCATACTTTCCTTTTAAAAATATCTTCGCAGGCTTTTGCAGGAAAAATAACCCATGGATATGTACTTTGATGCGGTACTATATTTTTTGGGGGGAGAGATGCTTCTTTCAAAAGTTTACCTTCGCAAAATAGTTTAATAGTGGTTATTGTATTCTTGGCGGTTCTTCCACCAAGGTTTTTGAACTCAAAAGTGAACTTTGCATTTGTAGGGTTCTTAGCATCATCAAATCCTCTTTTTTGGTGGACGAATACAAATTCTGGAGCATTTTTTTTGTAGTCGATACATAAAGATATCCCTTCCAGTAAAAGAATTACAACAAGAGAACCAATTAATATCTTATTTCGATTTTCGGCCTGGAAGAATGCAAGGAGTAGGGTTAAAGAAATTACAATTAATTTTATTATTGGTAATATCATTTTATTTATACCTAACACAAAGCTCACCTGCCGGAAGCCGTGCCCGAAAGGGCGCGGGTTACGGTCAGTGTGAAGCGATTTGTTAGATTCGTAATTCATTTTCTTTCATTTTATTTTGTATTGCCTATTCATTGCTACTGATTTCTTCTGGTGTAACTATTTTTGCTCCAGGAGGTAGCTGATCGCCTACTATCAATAATAGGATGGTGGGCAAATTGATAAGTATAAA
>Ga0164318_10004326_pt1 | contig 13638 bp, 12 predicted proteins | sample GuaBasSedimGuay9_FD_113734 | JGI IMG/M metagenome (GOLD analysis project Ga0164318, IMG submission 113734) | Subseafloor sediment microbial communities from Guaymas Basin, Gulf of California, Mexico - Guay9, Core 4571-4, 0-3 cm | ecosystem: Environmental > Aquatic > Marine > Hydrothermal vents...
AGGTGAGGATTTCCATGCCGTCCAACTTGGGCAAAAACAGGTCGGCAAGGACCAGGTCAAACCCGCGTTCCTGGAGCAGTTGGAGAGCTATTTCACCATCGGCAGCCGTTTCTACTTCGTAGCCCTCGGACTCCAGGAGTTCGCGGAGACCGGTCCGAACAGCTGCTTCATCATCAATGATCAATACGGCTTCGTGAGCCATACCTTTCCCGGAGGGCATTAAGAAAATATTCTACAGGATAAATTGTTCAGTGGGTTAATGTCAAGAAATACCTGATAAAATGATCAGGAACGCCGCGATGAGATGGTTATCAGATAACCAAGAATATACAAAAACGGCGAATATGTCAAGGTTATGGGCTTATCAGAAAAAGGCTTTACTATAATTGTCTTATATGTTATTTGATTAATGCCTGCCTATTGTTCCAGAGGAGAAAAGTGGTGCTTAAGACCATGATAATTTTAGCCGTGGCCTATGGCTTGCTGGCGGTCATGCGTATATGCCGAGGTGCCATGTTCTCACCCCGTCGCCGTCTGGGGGCGAATTTTCTACTCTATGGATTTGCTAGCTTTGGGGTAATGGCCGGTGCCGGCTTGGTGTGGTTGATTATTTATGTCTCACAAGTGTCAAGCTCTCCTTCGTTGGCTGGATCTGCCTCTGATCCGGCCCTTATCCTGCCTGTCAGTCAGAAAATAGAACAGAGCCGGGAGGTTAATCCAGCCAGTCTGCGGGCTAGCAAAAATTTTAAGCCGAGGTCGCAACCGGCTTATGTATTGCTACATCCAGGCGGACCAGATCTGGCCAGACCCGCGGAACCAGAGTGGGGCACCCTCGGCTTACGGTCTCCGGGCCGAAGATAAGCCTTGGTTAGGCACGGCTTTTCCTCCAGCACCAGAGTTTTCAGAAAAAACCGATAAATCGATTTAATTTTCCCTACCCCCGCCGTCCGAAAAAGATATACATTGTTTAATCCCTGGTTTCTGACGATTTTAACTGGGAAAACCAGCCGAGAGTTGGAATCGTAGGGATCGGAGCTTGCGGAGCACCCCATCGGTAATCTTAGACGGCGGTTTACCCGGTTATGACCTCCCCAGTATCCACTCAAACCGGAACTATTGCTCGCTCAGCGGGAACGGTAGGCCTGGCGGTATTCTGTAGCCGCATCCTGGGACTCGTGCGCGAGCAGATATTTGCTGGACTGTTTGGCGCGGGTTATGCAATCGACGCCTTTGTGGTGGCCTTCCGGATTCCCAATCTGCTCCGCGATTTATTTGCCGAAGGCGCTCTGAGTTCGGCCTTTGTCACCGTTTTTACCGATTATGATCAGCGGCGGGGGCCCGCGGCTACCTGGCGGCTGGCCAACAACACCTTGATTATTCTGGGTCTAGTGGTAGCCCTGATCGCGGCTTTGGGGATCATCTATGCCTTGCCGCTGGTGGAACTCCTGGCCCCGGACTTTGGGAAGGTGCCGGGCAAGCTGGGTCTCACCTCCTTGATGACCCAGATCATGTTTCCCTTTCTACCCCTGATTTCGCTGGCGGCCCTAGTTATGGGGATCCTCAATAGTAAGGGGCGGTTTTTTATCCCGGCCCTGGCCTCCAGTTTCTTCAATTTAGGCTCTATTGTGATCGGCGTGGCGCTGACTCTGGTGGCCCCTTGGTGCGGTTATCCAGCCATTGTGGGTATGGCCGTCGGCACCCTGGTCGGCGGCCTATTGCAATTGCTGGGACAGGTACCCGTCTTATTTCGGGTGGGGTATCGCCCGCAATTATGTTTCGATCTTAGGGATGCGGGACTGCATCGGATTTTTCGCCTCATGGCTCCAGCCGTGATCGGCCTGTCCGCCACCCAGATCAACATCTTTATCAACACCTTCTTTGCCTCTAGTTGTGCCGAGGGCAGCGTCTCCTGGTTAAACTATGCCTTTCGCCTGATGCAATTTCCCATCGGCATCTTCGGGGTCGCACTATCCATTGCCACCTTGCCGGTAGTCTCGCGCTATGCCTCCCAGCAGGATCTGGCCGGGCTGAAATCGGCCTTTAGCTCGGCCTTAAGCATGGCGATGATTATCACCATCCCGGCCGCGGTCGGGCTGGTGGTCCTGGCCCGCCCGGTGATTGCACTGATTTTCGAGCACGGCCGGTTTTCAACTTATGATACCCAACAGACCGCGGCGGCATTGGCGCTTTATGCCCTGGGATTGTTTGCCTATTCCGGCGTGAAGATCGTGGTGCCGGTATTTTACGCCTTGGATGACACCCGGTTCCCGGTGATCGGCAGTTTTATCACCGTGGCGGCCAATCTGATAATCATTACCTTCACCCTGGAAGCCTTTCAGCATCGGGCTATTGCCCTATCCACGTCTTTAAGCGTGTTCATTAATTTTATCTTTTTAGGCGCGGTGCTATATCGCAAATTAAATGGCTACCCGGTAGGCTATTTATGTCGTACGCTGGCCAAAGTGACACTGGCCGCCCTGGTTATGGGTTTCGTGGTCGGCCAACTCCACCCGTGGTTGGCGGCCCTGCTCGGTCAGGGCTTGGGGGGGCAGATCATCAGCCTCCTGGCAACCATTCTCACCGGTGCCGGTCTTTATTTCTTTTTAATTCATATGCTTAAGATCCCAGAAGTTCAGGAATTAAAGCGGCAGGTGGCCAGGCTCAAGAAAGGCCGGGCATCTTAACATTTGAAAGGTAACAGAATGAATAAACAAGAAAAAATCGGGCCGATCCTTGAGCTTTTAGACCAATATTACCCAGAGGCGCACACTGCCTTGAACTTTAACAATCCTCTAGAACTGTTAGTGGCCACGGTCCTGTCGGCGCAATGCACCGATGTCAAGGTCAACCAGGTTACTCCGAGATTATTCCAGCGCTATCCCACGGCCCAGCATTATGCTGCGGCTCCCCTCGAAGAACTGGAAGAGGCTATCCATAGCACCGGTTTTTTTCGCCAGAAAGCCAAAAGCCTGAAGGAAATCGGCCGGGTATTGGCTAAGAAGTTTAAGGGCCAGGTTCCGGCCCGGATGGAAGAGCTGGTGCAATTGCCGGGGATCGGCCGCAAGACCGCCAATGTCATTTTGGGCAATGCCTTTGGGGTGCCCGGCATTGTGGTGGATACCCACGTCAGTCGAGTGGCTTCCCGCTTGGGTCTCACCAGTAACCAGGATGCGGTCAAGATTGAGCATGAGCTGATGGCCCTGGTGCCCCAGGAGCGGTGGATCAAATTTTCCCACCAGCTCATCTGGCACGGTCGTCAGATCTGTAATGCCAAGAAACCCCGCTGTGCACAGTGTCCATTATTGCCCTATTGTGAATATGGTCAGCAGCAGCAACCGCTAAGTTAAATTAGCTGGGGATGATATTTAAGAAACCGTAAGCTCTAGCCATAACCGGAAATTAGGTTGACAGTCGCTGAAAATCATGGCATAACAGCGGCATCAATCCCACAGGGGGAAAAGCAGAAGATGTTAGCTAGACGGCCCAAAAGAATCTTAGGGGTGATATTGTGTCTGGTCTGGGTTAGCGGTTGTGTGGCCACTACCGCAGCTGGGATAGGCGCGGCCGCCGGGGTAGGGGGCTACAAATGGTTGGAAGGGAGCATGGAAAGAGAATATCCTTATCCTTTCGCTCAGACTTGGGAAGCCACCTTGGCCGCGGTAGAATATTTTCGCATGAAGACGGTGGAGAGAAAAGTTTTTCCACTGGCTGGAAGGATTGAAGCCACTCAACCGGACGGCACCTTGGTGCAGATCGAAGTTGAGGCCAAGCCTAATCAGATTACTACGGTGGCAGTACGGTTTGGCTATATAGGGAACAAGGATGCCTCCCTGATGTTCCATAATCAGGTAGCCCAAGAACTAATGATGTAGCGGAATCGTCTTTTAAGCTTATCATCAAAGTTCTGGTCAATTCTTGCCATCGCGGACAGAAATCTGCTGCCCTTAAAAGCCCATCACGATGGGCTTTTTTTATTAGCGCTTGCCAAGGACCGACCCGGAAGTCAACCCGAAGGGAAAATGATTTTTATTGACTTAAGGCGGTTATTTTTTTACAAATAACGGCTAACTGCAGGAAAAAGGAGAATTCAGCATGAGACACCAACCGCTGGGGGAACGGCTGGCGCTGTTTTCAGATCTCTATGAGCTGACCATGGCGGCCAGCTACTTCGAGGCAGAGAAGTTTGAAGAGGCTACCTTTAGCCTGTTCATCCGCCAGTATCCCTCAGATCGGGCTTATTTTGTGGCTGCTGGGCTCGAAGAAGTCCTGCGCTATCTGGAAACTATCCGGTTTTCGGAAGCTGACCTGGCCTACCTGGAAAGCACCGGCCTGTTTAAACCCCGCTTTCTTGATTACCTCAAAGACTTACGCTTCACCGGCGAAGTCTATGCCCTACCGGAGGGGAGCATATTCTTTAAGGATGAACCCATCCTGGAAGTCACCGGGCCGATCATCGAAGCCCAACTAGTAGAGACTTTTATCATCAATGCCATTAATTTTCAGACCCTGATTGCCACCAAGGCCTCGCGCTCCAGTCATATTGCCGGGCCGCGCCGCCTGGTGGATTTTTCCATGCGGCGCACCCAGGGCGTGGACGCCGGTCTCAAGGTGGCACGGGCCAGTTATCTGGCCGGTTTTATCGGGACCAGCAATGTCCTGGCCGGAAAACTCTATGAGATCCCGATTTATGGCACCATGGCCCATTCTTATATCACCAGTTTTGAGCATGAACTCGATGCCTTCCGGGCCTTTGCCCGAGACTTTCCGAAAAATACCATCTTATTGATCGATACCTACGATAATATCGTCGGGGCTAAAAAAGCTATCCAGGTGGCCCAGGAAATGGCCGCCCGGGGCGAAAAACTGCGCGGCGTGCGTCTGGACAGCGGCGATATGGCGGCCATCAGCATCGCGGTGCGGCGGTTATTTCAAGAAGCCGGGTTGGATTATGTCCAGATTTTCGCCAGCGGGGGGTTTGACGAATTCAAGATTGCTCGGGTGCTGGAAGCGGGAGGGCAGATTGATGCCTTTGGCGTGGGTACCAAGATGGGGGTGTCGGCGGACGCTCCTTACTTTGATATTGCCTATAAGCTGGTGAAGTATGGCACCCGTCCGGTGATGAAACTTTCTACCGGCAAGGTCACGCTGGTGGACAAGAAGCAGGTTTTTCGCCGCTTTGACGACCAGGGTCAGATGCAGGAGGATACCATTGCTTTGCGGGATGAGACCATTGCCGAGGCCACCCCGCTGCTGTCCAAGGTCATGGAGAAGGGCCAATTAATCCGCCCGGTACCGAGCTTAAAAGACAGCCGGGAGTTTTTTTTACAGGAATTTGCCCGCTTGCCGGAGAAATTTAAGGTTCTCCATCAACCACCGCCATATCCGGTTAACATCAGCCCTGCCTTGCAGGAACTGGAGGGTAGGGTGGAGCACGAGATTCAGGTCACCGAGTTAGGCCAGGTTTAATCAATAAAAATAAAGGCTAATTATGGGAATTACTGAAAGCTTGTTGGAGTTGTTTACCCGTTTGATTTCCACCCTGGGCTACGGCGGGGTGTTTGTCTTGATGACTTTGGAGAGTATGGTCGCTCCGGTACCCAGCGAGATGGTCATGCCCTTTGCCGGATTTCTTATCTTTACCGGTCAATTTCAGACCATCTGGGTGATCGTCGCCAGCACTTTGGGCTCCATTGCCGGTTCGCTGCTATCCTATGGCATGGGTTATAAAGGGGAAGCCGTGGTGTTGCGCTACGGCCGCTATTTGCTCCTCAACCCGCATCACCTGAAATGGACCGAAGACTTCTTTGTCCGGCACGGCAAGAAGACCATCTTTATTTCTCGGTTTATTCCAGTGGTCCGCCATCTGATTTCCATACCGGCCGGCTTAGGCAAGATGCGGTTGCTCCCTTTCATAATCTATACCGCGATCGGCGCCGCCATGTGGAATGCCTTTCTTACTTATCTGGGTTTTTGGCTCCGGCAGCACTGGGTGATTATCCATCACTATTCTCATATCCTGGACTTCGTGGTGATTGCCGGTGCCGCCCTGGCTCTGGCCGGTTATTGGGTCTGGCGTCGACGTCGGTTGCGGCCTGCTTCCAAGGTGGTTCCTTAATACCCCGATCTCGCCTGCATTAGGAGAGCGCGAAAAAGTGGCCCAGACCAAACAAATTAAGCAGATTACCATAACCGCCGGGCAGTCTGCGTGGTTTAAAAGAAAAGGCATTGCTTCCCCTTAACTTCAAGAGCAAGCAACGCCTTTGTTTTTGGAAGATATGTCGATTAAGAGGGGTTATTAATCTTGGTCTGCTTCACTACGTTAATCCCGACCGTGATATTTTTCGTAACGGTCGTAGAGATAACCACCCAGGAGCCCAGCACCGGCCCCGATACCGGCCCCCACCGCGGCTTCGCCGGCGATGGCTCCTATGGCTGCTCCGCTCGCGGCACCGATGGCGCCACCCGATAAGGTTCGTTGTTCGGTATATGACATCCCGGCACACCCGCCTAAAAACATAGCCAGCACCAAGAGCAAAGCTAGTTTTTTAGTCATTGTTTTTCCTCCTTTATTACCTCAGGGGGACATAATTGGGCGCTTCTGCGTAAAATTACCTCAATCACAGTTTTTTGTAAATCTTCCGGATGGGTCTGGTAATATTGATCTACATCTTGGACAATATCGGCCACGGTTTTGTTCTTCAGCTCCTCCACGAAGGCCCAGGCGATGCAAGGCCCGCGGCCCGTGCCCCCGGCTCTGAACTCGAAATCGGCCATGTTGCCCACCCCTTTAATATAGGTGACTCGGGCCTCATAGGGTAACTTCAGCCAATATTCCCCGTCTAACAAAAAGGGATGCTGCTGAGCGTTGGTTACCAAGACCGAACCCAGACAGCAACAGAGGCTGAGGAGGAAAATCTTCTGTCCAAAATTTAAGCATTGCATATTTTCATCCTTCCTGGACCTGGCTAATAATCATTCCCGCTAGCCGCAGTTCGGTCCGCTGAACCCGGATGCCCGATGTTTACGATGATAGTAATTATTTTACTCTAGATCAACCAAGGGTGTCAATGCGCGGCATTAGGGTCTAGCATTCCGACTCATTTCTACCCTACTGAGCTAATAAGTCTAAGCTGTTATCAACCCATTCTAACCCAGGTTTTATCAGGTACCTTAAGCTCAGCCTTAGCGACGACGGATGGTAGCGGTCTGGCGTAATTTTTTGGGAGAGGTATTTCTAATTTTATTGGGCTGTTGGTCACGGCGGGCAATCTTCAGATTTTGTTTGGCGGTCCCGGTCTTGACCTTGGCTTTTTGGGCTTTAACGGACTGAGGCTTTTTTGCCTGCCCCTGCTTGATTCTGACCGCTGGTGACTTTTGGGGTGGAACCGGGTTAACCTGGGGTTGAAGCTGGCCCTGGACCGAAGGTGGCGTTACCGGGGGCGGCGGCTCTACTACCGGCGGGGGTACGGTCAGGGTTGAATTATCCGCTAGTGGCGAAACTGCGGGCGGCGCGATCTCCCGCTGGGCCAGGACTTCGGTGGCCAGAGATAATGATATGACACTGATGGACAGTAAGTAAACAAATTTTTTCATTTTTCTGCCCTTTTTACAATCTTTCATCGACCTGTCTGAAGGCCGGTGAAATAATTAGGATAGACTAGTTGGTGGCGGTGCAGGGATTCGAACCCCGGACACTGCGGATATGAGCCGCATGCTCTGACCACCTGAGCTACACCGCCAAGCAATTTAGTTGATATATTATCAGAATTATCTCTTTGTCAAATGAAAAATACAAGGCCATAACCTTTGCACCCGGGAGTAACCAGCAAAACCAAAAAAATAGGGCTTACCGGTCTTGATGGCCAGCCTTTTTGATCAAAAATTCCCAAACAGAAAAATTTGCGGCCCGGCTTAAGCCTCCCAGTTTAAAAAAAATTCTCTCCCGTTAAAAATTTAAATAATCAAAACCGAAATTTAGATCTACCTGGGTTAGCAAAAATATTGACAATTCGTTATGGATTTGTTATTCAACGAATGTGTGAATATTTGCACATTTATGGCCTTGAAGCAACCCGGGTGATCGGCGATCCCGGTAAGCTGCTGCCCACAGGCTGGACCCTGGCGGCAGTTGTTAGATTATTCAGATCAAAGTTAAAGTAAGGGAGGTGAGTGGGAGCTTCAGAAGCTAAAGCAAGGTTGTTGTCTGGGCAATAGTTTTTAGAATTTTATAGTTAAGGAGGATATTGATGGATATTGTCAACTTTGCCTTATTATGTGGCCTTTTGGCAGTGGCCTATGGTCTGTTTACCACTACCTGGGTTTTGAAGCAGGATGCCGGCACCGCACGGATGCAGGAGATTTCCGACGCGGTTCGGGAGGGGGCCAATGCGTTTCTGAACCGGCAATATAAAACCGTGGCCATGGTCGGAGCGATCATCTTCGTAGTTCTGTTTGTAGTCTTGGGTAAATATGTCGCCATCGGCTTTGCTCTTGGGGCCATCGGTTCGGCCCTGACCGGCTATATCGGTATGTATGTTTCGGTGCGCGGCAATGTCCGCACTGCCCAGGGCGCCTTTACCAGTATGGCTCATGCCTTGAAGATCGCCTTCCGCGGCGGTTCGGTTACAGGTCTGTTATGTGTCGGCTTGGCCCTGTTAGGCGTGGCTGGTTATTACAAGGTGGTCATGGGCGTGGCTCCGGAGCTTGCCATGCATGCCTTAGTCGGCCTCGGATTCGGCTGTTCGCTGGTGTCGGTATTTGCCCGCTTGGGCGGCGGCATCTACACCAAGGCCGCGGACGTCGGCGCTGACCTGGTAGGTAAGGTCGAAGCCGGGATCCCCGAAGATGACCCCCGTAACCCGGCGGTTATTGCTGACAACGTCGGTGACAATGTCGGGGACTGCGCCGGTATGGCTGCCGACCTCTACGAAACCTACACCGTTACCGTGGTCGCCTCCATGTTGCTGGCTCACACGGTCTATGGCGCGGGTTCGATGGCGATCTTGTTCCCGCTGCTGATCGGCGGGGTCTCGATTGTGGCGTCGATCATCGGGACCTATTTTGTCAAACTGGGCAAATCCGAATATATCATGGGCGCGCTTTACAAGGGTCTGATCGTCTCCGGTATTTTGGCGGTCATTGCCTTTTATCCCCTGGCTCAAAAATACATGGTCGGAGTGGCGGCCAAAGATGGTTTTGTGATTCCACCCTTCAATGTTTTCATGATGGCAGTTATCGGTATCTTGGTCACCGGCCTGATCGTCGTGATCACCGAGTATTTTACTTCGAAGAGCTTTGCGCCGGTGAAGAGTATTGCTTTGGCTTCCACTACTGGGCACGGCACTAACATTATCCAGGGCCTGGCAGTCTCCCTGAAAGCCACGGCGCTGCCGGTGCTGGTCATTGTTGGCGCTATTCTGTGGGCCTTCGTCCTGGGTGGCGGCGCCGAGCACGCCGGGACCGGTCTTTATGCCATCTCCCTCACCGCGGTGGCCATGCTGTCGATGACGGGAATTGTGGTGGCCATTGACTCCTATGGTCCGATCACCGACAACGCTGGTGGCATCGCGGAAATGGCCGAACTGCCGGAGGAGATCCGCAACATCACCGATCCCCTGGATGCGGTCGGCAACACCACCAAGGCGGTTACCAAGGGCTATGCTATCGGTTCCGCTGGGTTGGCGGCTCTGGTGCTGTTTGCCGAGTACTCCCGCTCTTTCGGTGAAGCACTGTCCTTTGAATTGGCTGACCCGCGGGTATTGGCCGGTCTGTTTATTGGCGGCTTACTGCCCTTCCTGTTCTCGGCCCTCTGTATGGAAGCCGTAGGCAAGGCAGCCGGTGGGGTGGTCGAAGAAGTCCGCCGCCAGTTCCGGGAAATGCCCGGCATCATGGAAGGCACTACCAAACCCGAATATGGCACTTGCGTGGACATCGTCACCAAAGGGGCGCTGCGGCAGATGATGGTCCCGGCTCTGATTCCGGTGCTGGCGCCGATTATCGTCGGCTTTGCCCCGGGTCTGGGTAAAGTGGCCCTGGGCGGCATGCTGATCGGCTCCATTATCACCGGACTCTTCCTGGCCATTTCCATGACCTCGGGCGGCGGTGCCTGGGATAACGCCAAGAAGGCCATCGAAGACGGCCTCTATGGCGGCAAAGGCTCCGATGCCCATAAGGCCGCGGTCACCGGCGACACCGTCGGCGATCCCTATAAGGATACCGCGGGTCCGGCGATCAACCCGATGATCAAGGTGGTCAATATCGTCGCCCTGCTGTTGGTGCCGTTGTTGATCTAAGTAAATTTAATTTCAAAGAAACTGCGTCTCTAAGACCGCGGGGGTTGGCACAGTGCCAACCCCCGTGTTTTTTATCCTGAGCTTGGGCCGACCTGAGCAAGAAACACCCCGGCCTAATCCAACCCGTAAAAAAATCTTGGACTTTGGGGATGAAGGCTTTAAGATAATCTGCTAATATTACAGTTTACCGTTATCTGTTGAATTGATTAATCTAATCAATGTGTTAAGCGATGAGCTTGTTGCATTTGAATGAAAACTTGGTATAAGTAGGGCAATGGATATCCGATTGCTTATTGACAAGGGACGTGCCTCCCCGATCGGGGCTTTGGTCCTGCTGTTGGCCCTGGCTGCGGGTTTGCTGTTTTTCCGGTTGGGGGTGCCGGGGTTAATGGACCCGGATGAGGGCCGGTATGCCGAAATTGCCCGGGAGATGTGGGTCAGAGGCGATTGGATTACACCCTATCTTAATCAGGTAAAATACCTGGAGAAACCGCCGCTGGTCTACTGGTTGACCAGCTTAAGTCTGGCCGCCCTAGGGAAGACCGAAACCGCGGCCCGACTGGTCCCGGCGTTATGCGCCCTGGGAGGGACACTGGCAGTATATGGTTTAGGTCGGGTGATGTTCGACCCCAAGGCCGCGGTAATGGCCGCCACGGTGCTGCTCACCTCGATCGGCTATGTGATTATGGGCCGTCTTCTGACCCTGGACATGCCTTTAACCTGCTTTCTGACCTGGGGGATAGGCCTGGCCTATCTGGCGCTCAGCCGCGACCGCCGCGCCTATCTACCCTGGGCCTACCTGAGTTTGGCGCTTGCCCTGCTGACCAAAGGCCTGGTAGCCCTGGTTTTGCCGGGGCTAATTTTTGGGGCCTGGGCCTTGGCGCGGCGGGATGGGCAGATGCTGTTAAGACTTTGGCATCTTCGCGGATTGCTGATCCTGCTGCTGGTGGGCCTGCCCTGGTTTGTACTGGTCAGTCTTGATAACCCCGAATTCCTAAAGTACTTTTTTTTCCAAGAACATCTGGAGCGTTACCTGACTTCCTATAGCCATCACGGGGAGCCGGTGTATTACTTTGTCGGGATCCTGGCTCTAGGGCTGTTACCCTGGAGTTTTCTGTTACCTTGGGGGCTAGGGCAGAGTTTAAGACCCAAAATCCTGATTGACCGGCAAGATACCTTATTCCTGTGGCTCTGGGCCGGGGTAGTGTTGCTCTTTTTTTCGCTGTCTCGGGCCAAGTTAGCCCCATATATCTTACCGGCGCTGCCGCCCCTGGCACTGCTCCTGGGTAAAGCTCTGAACGGGGCGGAGCAAGGGTCAGATCCGGCTTTAAATTCTTGCGGGATAACCTGGAGTCTGCTGACCTGGTTGATTTTGGGGCTGGGAATGATATTAATTTTTTTAGACCCACCGGCTTATTGGGGTCAGAGGATCGCCAGGCTGGATTTTTTGTCGCCCTATCCGCTGATCGGTCTGATCGTGCTAGCGGCTACGCCAGCCCTGACTCTGGCCTGCCGGGGTTGGCCCCGAGCTCGCTGGGCGATGTTGCTGATCGGCGCCGTGGCCTTAAACAGCACGGTAATTTTAGGCATGGAGCGGGTGGCGGGCCAGCGCTCCGGGCGGGCTCTGGCTCAGGTGATCAATGCGAACTGGCAGCCGGGAGAAGCCTTGATCGGCTACCGGGTCTATTTACAGAGCCTGGAATTTTACACCGGCCAGGATTTTTTTCTCTATAATATAAAAGGTGAACTTAAATTTGGCAGTCAACATACCCCGGGCGTGGATCTGTTTCTGGAACAGCCCGAAGCCCTCCAGAAACTGGTACAGCACCGGCCCCGGGTATATCTCTTGGTGCAAGATAAGGATTGGCCAGAGGTGCAAAATCTTTTCCCCCAACAATTTCAGGTCTTGAGTGTCTGGCGCAAAGGCCTGTTGGTTGCCAACCAGTGAAGTTATCCCTACCCCAAAGTTGGCCAAGGCCGTGGGTCTGGATTATCCACCGCTATCTATTACAAGAATACCTGGGCCCTTTTGTGGTCAGTCTGTTGGTGTTCACGCTGATTCTGTTCATGGGCCGGATCATGCGGATCATGGAAATGATCATTGTCAAAGGGGTGGGCCTGGCGGATATTTGCCGATTCTGTTTTTTTATCATGCCTTACCTTTTGGTATTCACGCTGCCCATGGCCGCCATGGTGGCGGTGCTGTTGGTTTTTCTACGGCTTTCCGCCGATCGCGAGATCATGGCCTTGAAAACCGCCGGGGTCAGCGTTACCCAGTTGGTCCCTTCGGTCCTGGGTTTTGCTCTGACCATCGCCTTACTGTGCCTGATCTTATCGCTTTTCGCCAGTCCTTGGGGCAACCGCTCCATGCGCCAGTTGTTGGTTGAGGTCACCAAACGCCGCGCCGACCTGGGGATTCGCGAGCAGGTGTTTAATACTGACTTTCCGCAATTGATGGTCTTCGTCAATGAGGTCAGGTCGCAGGGCGAGATCCTGGAAGGTATTTTTATCTCTGATGAACGTGACCCAGGGTTGCCCAACACCATTGTTGCCCCTAATGGTCGGTTTTATTTTGACGCCCAGAGCCAGCGGCTGATGCTGGAACTGTTCAAGGGGCGAGTCATTCGGGTCAGCCAGGATTTAAATAATCTTCATGCCGTGGAATTTGAGAGCTACCAGATTCCGTTGGAACTTTTTCAATTCGCTACCGACCATCATCTCTCCGAGGACGAATTGTATCCTGCCGAGTTGCGCCAGGCTCTGGCCCAACAGAAACCGGGAACCCTGGAATATAATCGCCTCATTATCGAATTGGGTCGGCGGTTCTCCCTGCCCTTGGGCGGATTTCTGCTGGTGCTGATGGCTTTTCCTTTAGGGATTTCTACCCGTGGCGGCGGCCGCTCCTTAGGGTTGATCATCGGTCTGGTCAGTTTTGTGCTTTATTATCTTTTGCTTACCACTTCCTGGCGTCTGGGGCTGAACGAGACGGTGCCACCGGCCTGGGCCCCCTGGCTGCCTAATTTACTTTTTAGTTTACTGACCGGATATCTGTGGTTTCGGTGTACCCGAGATCTATCATTTTCCTTTAATAACTAAAATGACCTTATGACCTGAGCCTTATACTCAATTACCACTAGCCAATAGACAACCCGCCGGGTCACGGTTATCTTTCTGGAGCCGTCGTTAATCAGTTCACGGCGCTCAGTAATGGTTTGAGGAAATGGTTAGTCAGGCCATGACCGGCCCTCCTCAACGTAATTGATTTTTCAACGAAAAATTAACCTAAGGTTGAGCTATCAGCAAATATGTTCTAAAATAAATAACAAATCCAAATTTATTGAAACCC
>Ga0164318_10004327_pt1 | contig 13636 bp, 15 predicted proteins | sample GuaBasSedimGuay9_FD_113734 | JGI IMG/M metagenome (GOLD analysis project Ga0164318, IMG submission 113734) | Subseafloor sediment microbial communities from Guaymas Basin, Gulf of California, Mexico - Guay9, Core 4571-4, 0-3 cm | ecosystem: Environmental > Aquatic > Marine > Hydrothermal vents...
AGATACCAATCCTAGCATTATTAGATGGGCTAGCGAATCACTAGTTATTCCATACCTGCACCCCGGCGACCACAAAACCCATAAATATTATCCAGATTTTGTGATCGAAATCAAAACCTCTGATGGCGGGATTATTAAGCAGGTGATAGAGATAAAACCAATGAGCCAATGCCTTCCAGGTACTTCGAAGAAGCCAGACCAATTAGCCAGACAGAACACCACTTACATGATCAACATGGCCAAATGGGAGGCAACCAAGAGACTATGCGAACAGAACGATTTTACCTTTCTGGTCTTAACCGAACATGAGCTGTTCGGTAAGTAAGTTAAAATAACTGCCGGCTTCATTTATTGATCGCAATTTCCCATTGCTTAGCTATTTGGGTTGGGGATAGAGTAGATTCAATAAAATCTTGACCTTTCTTAATCAATTCCATATTCCTTTCTGGGTCTCTCATAACCCAATCAAATCCATCTGCTAAATCTTCTCCAATCCAAACATACGGCTTATATCTTTCGTAGCTTGGTAGAGGGTGGGCAACTACCATTTTCCCAGACATAATAGCTTCGGTTACCCGATTATGGCTTTTTGTCCTTTTAGTCTCATCGCTCAGAATAGTTGGAATTGCAACAATATCAGCCCATTTTAAATGTTTATCCATAACCTCCATGCTCCAAGGAGCATTCTCAATCTTTATTTTTTCGATTTCTTTTTTGACCCCAAACCGGGCATTGGAAACCACTAAAAGATGGGATTTTCTGGATATTTGACTGAGGCCCCTTAATAAAGCGGGGAGAGTATTCAGGTTGGAGGAATGCCCATACCATAAGACTTTTATACGATCCCCATCGAACCTAAATATTGGTTCTTTTCTCGCCATCTCATAAGGATCATCAACTATAACAGCCATCGCTGCCGCCTGGGAAAGAATAGTCTCTCGCATAATAGGGGTATTACAGGTAACTATATCTGCTAGCCGGGTCATATCTTGGTAGTAGGATGCATTCTGATTATTATAATGATTATCACAGACATCAAAGATTACCTTAATTCCGGCTTCTTTGGCTGCTATTGCCATTTTGTAATCCCGGGGCTGATTAAAATGTTTGCTGAATATTAAAGCATCGGTCTTATCGGGTAAGGTATCTACTATCTCAACCTCATGCCCCAAATCTCTCAGGCCGTTCATCGGTAATAAAATCCTGTATCTCATGGATGCTAAAGAAGCATCAACCGTTTTAACAAATGATATTTTCATATAGTTTTATTCCTAGTCTCTATTGCTTCTTTTACAGTTATGGGTCTCTTTATTCCGCTGATCCCCTTTCCGGAATTAATAATATCTTTATATTTCCTGCTAACCTTTTCTTGGACTATCACTGCAACCCCCGCCGCTTCTAAATCCCAATCACAATTATAGGATTGGGGTAAAGAATAGAATCTGGGGTTTACCTTATAGTAGGCCTGAGCTAAAGCCCTTTGTTCTGGCATATTAGAATTTGGATCTACCTCTCGACACAATGATTCCCAAGTTTCTAATAGCTCTCTACCCTTTACAGTTGCCGCAAAATAAAGAACTCCGGCATTAAGCCAATATCCTCGCCGGTGCAATTTATTGGATCTCAACTCATGACATAGAAAATCGTATTCTTTTGCTTTTTCGTGGATAAGGTCCATTCTTTGCATTACTCGGGTATCAACATCTAACCATAGAATCCCCTCATCCGGAAACTCATTGTATCTTTCTAGAATATAGGAAGGTTTACGTAGACAATTAGACATCCAATGCCCACTATTTTCTAATGACCCTATTATATATCTATAGCCTAAGGCTGCCAATTTTCCTTCCCAAAAGGGTAACTCATCTTCGTAAGGAGGACCAGGAGTAATGGCGGTAGTGATTATCAATGGACAGAAGGAGGGTTATCAGGATCAGTTAATTCGTCCAATGCGGTCTCAACATCTCGGCTATATCCGATGGCCTTACCAGCAACATTTTCCATAATGGTATCAGCCTTAACACACCCACTGCTTAGTAGATCTACTATTTTTTCAAAGCTTATATCGCCACCCTTCATTTCATGAGAGCTCTGAGCAATTGATTCCATGATAAATAATAAACGAGATCCAACGGTATATTGGTCGATGACATCATGTAATTTTGGTACTCCAAAGCGTTTTACGATAAGAAGCCATTGTTTTGTTTTACCTCTTTCTCGTAATTTAGCGCCACGAGTTGTTCCTTCTGAGACCTCGACGGATAAGACCTTACTAATCATTCCGGCGTATGCGGTTTCGCCGCCGGGGGTTTCAATGGAATATAGAATAATTTCTCCTTCGTACAATTTAGGAGATGGTTCATTAATTGAAGCGGGTTGAATAGCAATTTCTTTAAGGTTGGTATAAACAGTGATGCCATTATCTTTCACCTCACTGATACCAGATTCGGCTTCCTCTATGGACCTATAAGTAATACCACGGAGAGCTAAAAAAAGATCGTCTTTTTTTGTTAATTTCATATTGGAGGTAATATTCCTTGTATAAATAACGATGACATTGGATAAATAACTATTAAGGTGAATGTATTTATGACTGAAAAAAATCAGACAGCATTGGAACGGGCATTGGATATTCTTCCGGAACCCGATGAGGATGCCAGCGAGATTAAAGATTTAACCAAAGTCGTAGATACGAATGACGACAATATCGATGTTGATACTGCATTAGTAGATCTTTACACAAGAGCAATAGACGCTTTTGAGGAACAGGTCAATAATGCTAGTATCGTGGAACCTAGGTTCGCTGCTAGAAATATGGAAGTTGCCAAAGGATTATTAGATTCAGCAATGGAAGCAATTAAACTCCGACAGCGGAAAGAAGAGCACGCCGATAAGATTGATATTGCTCGAAACAAAAAAGATGGGCCACGAAACCAGACCAATAATATATTGGTTGCTGATCGAAATGATGTTTTGAGGGAAATGATGGGCGGAAATACTAGAGATAATCCACATCGAAAAGAAACTTTGGTAATGGAACCAAACAAGGAGGAAGGATAGTGATAAACGAAGACCTAAGAAGAATGGCTAAATTGGCGGGTGTAGTTCTCACCGAAGCAGCAATCGATTCCAAGGATGTGAAGAAAGAGATTGAGAAGAAGTTTAAAACTAATTCCGGAGAAACCCTACTTCAGAATAGAAAACTAGATTCTCTTAATGTAGCTAAGATAGAAAGCGATGTTGATGATGAAGAATCTGATAAGATAAGATAATTTAGGATGCTCGGTTTCAAGCTAAACGTGCCAACCCGAGAGGTCAGATTATGTATTTCTCTACCTCTAACACTAACACTAACACTAACAAGCCTGGCGCTATTGCCGTTGTTGGTGGACCTTTCTCGAAGAAAAAAAGATGTCGAGGATTGGGTTCAGAAGTACTTAGAACCAGAGATCAGAGAAATTATCGGAAACGATAATTTTAAAATTTCAGTTGGTGTCGAACACGGAGACGATTGGATAAAATATTATGACATTTCAATTACATAAGGCCGAACAATATGAAGCTGAATGAGGTTTTACTAGAGGTTGAGGGTAAACAGCTCTCTATGCACGATAGGGTCATGGCTCTTATCAAAGACCAAGTCGACATTCCTCCAAAGGGTATGCCTAAAAAGAAGAAGGGTTCATTGGAGGGGTTTGAATTAAAAACTGATTCAAACCCCAAGGATCCTAAGGAATTCTTTAAAGGTATTGGTTTTAGTATGACTCCAGCCGATGATGTTAAATTAAGCGGCAAGTACCAAACTTTTAAAATCTCCGCCATCAAAGCCATGACAAGCTCTAATGGTAAAGTGGTAGTCAATGTGGGTGATTCTACCTATATGACAAACCCCAGGGATAATATCTTATTACCGGGATTAATAGGTAAGAGCGTTATTAATAAGGTTTCTGGTCAAATGGAGATTAACCCTCCAATTGGAACAAAAGAACTGGCTCCTGATAAATTTGGATTAGCAGGTGATTTAACTTCTGCTCAGATAGAAGCTAAAATTGAAGCTAAATTAAAAAGCCTCAGCAGAGAAGGAAAATATTCTGATGCTGTCATTAAGTTATTAAGAGGTCTACCTGCCAAGGTTAACAAATTACCAGTTAGTCCACGCAGTGGGCCAGGCCGTTCTGGGTCTGTGGATATTAGCGATATTGTGGATGACACCATAACCGATCAGCAGTTAAGAGTCATCTCGAAAGATTTTGGCGAAATCCTAGCAGCTCTTTGGGCTATTAAAGGAATCAAATTTGAGAAGGCCGGGTTTCCTTCCACCTCGAATGAACCATTCCTAGACATCTATGGGCTTTATTCAGGAACCTCTCAGCCAATCTCTGTAAAATCAGGAGGTGGTTCGTGGTCTAGCGTTAAAAATTTACACTCGGCTCTAGAGGCTTTATTATCTGATCATAGATCTTATAATTCTCTTTTCACACCTAAAGAGAAAAAGATATTGGACCTAATCGGCAAATTAGCAACGGTTAAAAATACCATAGTTGGTAATTTTATTTACCTAGCTGATGAATTAAAACCGTCTGGATACGCAGAGCTTAAAAAGGCAACAGGTATTAGCAAACTGAACTCAACAGCTATTGAGAAATGGCTTGCTGATATGAAAATTGAACACGGAGCAAAAGTTGTTCCTGTTCTAAAAAAGAAATTAGATAGGTTTTTCATCGCCACTGCGAAAGAAGCTCTTATGGTACCAAAAGATGCTCCTGGTAAAGCACCTCCTAAAAGTATGGGACCAAACGAAAAATCATGGAAGGCGTTCCAGGATGGTACCTTAAAAAATAACGGCGCTGGAATAATAATGTATCCTCTCTCGATGGCAGTAGTTGGCAAATTAAACTCTGATCCAAATGCGAGAAGTGCGTTAACCAAGTTAGCAAAATCGGTGACCATGATGCAGATGAATATAGATGTCAAGAAGAAGGAACTAAAAGCCTCCTATGTTTTATTTCAAGACTTTGATTTCAAATGGGGTTGGCAAGGATCAACAACTAACCCCGGAACAAATACAATTGGATTTAAGGCATTTATAGGTAAATAAACCGAATCTATATTAAAAAGGCCCGTAAGACTTAAATAATTATATTTAAGCAGTAAGGAGAAAGCCAAATGGTATCATTAGTTAAAAAAGCCAGACAGGAGACGGAGTACACCCCTGAAATGCTCCTGGAGCTGGAGAAATGCTCCAAAGATCCCATCTATTTTATAGAAACGTATGTAAAGATTCAGCATCCAATCCGTGGTGAAGTTCAATTCATCATGTTCGATTTCCAAAAACGAATAATCAATTCATACCTAGAGCATCGTTGGAATATTGTTCTGACATCCCGTCAGGTAGGAAAAACAGTGACCTCTGCTTGCTACCTGTTGTGGTATGCGATATTCAGATTTGACTCCAACCTCCTAATCACATCCAGAAGAAATGATGATGCTATGGATATTGTGTCAAAAATAAAATATGCCTATGAAGGTCTGCCCGATTGGCTGCGGCCTGGGGTTGATGAATACTCCAAGCATAGCATTGTTTTCGACAATGGGTCCAGAATATCCGCCCAGCCGACCACAGAGAATACCGGCCGTGGCCAGGCTATCACTATCCTATATCTTGATGAGTTTGCCTTCGTTCCACCACGGATCGCTGAGGCGTTCTGGGCATCCATTACACCTACCTTATCCTGTCTTACTGGGGACACAATGGTATTAACCAAAGATGGGTATAGAAAAATAGAAGAATTCCATAAGGATCGGAATATAGGAGAATATTTTAAAATACCCAGTCTGGAGGTTTGGGGTAGGGATGGAATGGAAAAGGTTTCCCATGGATATGTTTCCCCAGAGAGCGACACTCTGATTATCAGAAACTCTAAAGGATTAGAAATAGAAACTACATTAAATCATCCGCTATTGAAGGCTGATCTAGAACCGATCATGACCCCGAGCTGCAGACTGCAGGAGGGGGATTACCTCAGAACCGACGTGGGGATGAATCAATTTAGTGAAGGTAATCAAATAGATCCAGAATTTGCTTATCTCCTGGGTGGATATATTGCCGAGGGTTGGATTCATAAAATTAAGGGTATAGGTAGAACTATATATATATCTAACACCGACCCAGAATTCAGATCGGCGTTTCTAGAATCAAATATAGTAAAAAAATTCCAACAAGATCCTTCTAGAAAAGATAAAATAAAATGCTGTTCCACAGAGTTGGTAAATGAATTTATTAAAGCCGGCATAAATCCAAATCATCTATGCCATGAAAAGAGAATCCCTCATGAGATTTTTGGGGCTTCTAGAGAATCAGTATCCTCATTCCTAAGAGCATTATTTGATGGAGATGGGTGCTGTTCTGAGAGGGCCATTAGTTATTCTTCAACTAGCAAAAAACTGATTCAAGAGGTGTATCTGCTTCTTATTAATTTTGGATTCATTCCGAATATAAAATATACCCCATCCCAGTTGAATCTAGCCCGTCGAAAAAAGACCCAACTTCCCCAAGGCGGGTATATAAAAACCTCCAGAGATAGCTGGGATATTGAAATCCCTCACTCTCAATATCAGAAGTTTTTGGATGAGATAGGATTTGGTATTCAGAGAAAGGTAGAACGGGCCGAATCAATAATAGAACACCGGGATCAAAATGATTATAAACTTTTTTCCATCCCTGTGGATATAATAAAGCCTATTATCGAAGAGTTATTAGATGCAAGCCCCAAATCCCTAAATTGGTTTAGGAGAACCGGTGGTATTCGGTTAGAAAAAGTATTAGATGATAAACCAAATAGAAAAGTAAACCGCTATTGGGTTAAATGCTTTATAACAGCCTGTGTAGATTCCGGCATCCCGTACTCGGATCAAAATATAAAAAGATTGTTAGAATTTGATAGGTCCTGTTTTTGGAGTTCGATAAGTAATATAGAAGAGTCAACTAATAAAACGTATGATTTCACAGTGCCCAAAACCCATTCATTTCTACAGAATGGTATAATAGGAAGTAATACCGGTGGTGATTGTATTATCACTAGTACCCCAAACGGCGACGAGGATACCTTTTCCTCTATCTGGGTCGGCGCCATCAGCCATACGAATGGGTTTAATGCGATAGAGGTCCAATGGCAGGAACATCCTGAAAGGGACGAAGCATATAAACGTAGCATGATTTCTAAAATCGGGGAATTGAGATGGCGACAAGAGTATAACAATGAATTCTTGAGCTCTCAGGAATCTTTGATCTCTGGTATCAGACTCGGTACCATGAAGGGAATAAAACCGGAATATGAGAAAAATGGGTTCAAGTTCTGGGAGGAACCCGAAGCAGGCCAATCCTATATCATCGGCTGTGACGTAGGTACAGGTACTGGAGGGGATTTCAGTACGATAGAATGTTTCACCTTTCCTGGAATGGTTCAGGTAGCAGAATTTAGGGATAATCAAACCCCGACACCAATGTTCGCAGGCAGATTGGTGTGGCTCCTGAATCAGATCGAAGCAGCGGGGGGTGAATCATATTATAGCGTGGAAAATAATGGCGTCGGTGAGGGGGTTATCACGGCTCTTACTATGATGGAGAACAACACAGATGTGGATATTCCGGGAACTATGATCCATGACAAGGGTAGAGGCGTTAGAGGATTGAACACCTCAAATAGAGCTAAGTTATCATCCTGTATGGAGTTAAAAAATCTGGTAGATGTTGTTAATCCTAAAATGACCATTAAATCTAAACCTTTGATCACTGAGCTTAAATTCTACGTTCGTAAGGGTGCCAGCTTTGCTGCTCGAATTGGTGCCACTGATGATCTGATTGCTGCCATATTAATTATGCTTCGGGTTGCCCGAGTAGCCGCGGAGTATGATATGGAAGCTTATGATCGTCTCTATTCCATCGATCCCGATATGGCTTATGGGGACGAAGATGGGGTTGACGAGGATCCTCTACCGATACTTTTCTAAGGGGTTGCTTTTTCTGAAAGAGTATGGTATTATCTTTGTAATCAGAAAAATGAGGTTTATAAAAACTAATGGCTAAACTAATTAAGACAGCGACAGAGATTCTTCCCCGGTTGAAAAAGGGTGAGGAAGTAGAGGTAAAATCAGTCACCGAAGCCCGGAGAATTGCTAAATCCCTCCGGGCCAATTCTATCTTAGGTACATCCTACGAGAAGCTAATTAAGGGTTCTGATAATTGGGTTCCCTATGTTTTTATTTGCGTGGAACCGAAACCCCTAAGTTCCAAAGCTCTAAAGGCGTTGGAGGCTGGAGACGTTCCGGTACCGAAGAAAAAGCCTGCACCCAAAATTGCTAAGGAACCGAAACCTAAAAAAGAAGAAAAATTGACAGCAGCCGAAATCCGCCGGGCAGAAGCACTAGAAAGGACGAAAAACTTATTCTAAAAAGGTTGACATCTCCAGAAAAATGGGATATAATAGACTCTCAAACTGGAGAAATCATCAATGATCGAACTAACCTCTGCGTTAGAACAGGCTGCGGCCACCACCAAACCAAAGGAGAAGATGGCTGCTATCACCGGCCTTAATCCCGATAGCCAGAAACTTCTATTATTGGCTCAAAGCCCATATATCACCTTCGGGGTCAAACAGATTCCGAATTATCAGGAAGGTCTATATCGCGGCACCGAGGGCAATCTGGCCCATTTCTTCACTCTCTGTGATCTATTAGAAAAGCGTGAGTTGACCGGACACGATGCTAAAAAAGCTATCGTAATTACTCTGTCTGAATTCTCCCCGGAGACCTACGAGACCTTAGCAAATGTCCTCCGTAAGGATTTGCGAGCAAATCTTGGAACGACTCTTATCAATAAGGTCTACAAGAACCTGGTTCCAACTTTCAAATGTATGTTGGCCGACAAAATGGATCAGCGTTTTAAATGGGATTCAGGACCTTGGCTTGTTGAGTACAAATATGACGGCATGCGAATTCTTGCTCGTGTTACTAAAGACGGTGTGGAATTATTCTCCCGCGCCGGACTAACCCAACCTAAATTTGAAGGCCTATTCGAAGAATATCTTCTGAAACTCCGTGAGGTATCAGGCGAAGACTTCTATTTGGATGGCGAAGTTTACGCTGACACCTTTAACGCTACAATGGAATCTCGAAAGGGCGGCGCAGATCGCAGTGGCCTGAAATTCCGCGCCTGGGATTATGTGTCCCTGAAAGAGTGGGACGCTCAAAAGTCTACCAGAATCCAACTCTCCCGCCGTGCCACCCTCGATCTTTTGATGTCGACGGCTGATGATCAAATTTCCGGCGATCATAATGTGGTTATCTCGGAAGGTATTATTTGTGAAACCCGGGAAGAATTAGATTCATATTATGAAGGTTTGGTAGCTGATGGGGCCGAAGGGGTAATCATTAAGGACCTGAACGCAGTATACCATTTTAAAAGAAATCGGGCATGGACCAAATATAAGCCCGTTTATACGGCTGACCTGGAGCTGCTCAGTATGTATGAGGGCAGCAACAAATACAAAAGGATGCTAGGCGGATTTACTCTCCGGGGGTATCTTGAAGATGGGACTTTGGTTGAAGCCGATTGTGGCTCCGGCTTTATCGATGAACAACGCAGAGAGTTCTGGGATAACCAGGATAATTATATTGGGTTGACTGTCGAGGTTGAATACCAAGAGGTCTCTAAGAGTTCAAGCAAATCTACCCATTCGCTACGATTTCCAGTATTCAAACACTTCCGGGAAGACAAATGATAAAGAATTGGGAAATAACTGAAGATAAGGTATTCTTCTATTATGTGTGCCCTTTATTGGGTACACAAGGTGGAGTGATTCTTACGGGTTTGATGTTTTCCGACCTGACCGACGAAAAGCTATGTGGCATCAGCAAGGAGTTTGTGGCTAAAGGTGTTCCTATAGAAGGTCCCTTAGTTGAAGTCATAGGCGCCGACATTATGCCGATCGAGCCTATCGCCCCTCGGCACTTCAGACTTCTGGGGCTGGGTGATGATGATGATATTGAAGAAGAGATAATAAAAGACTTAGCGCTTGCTGATCTATCGGCCGAACGGGTTTTACACTAAGTTCGATTGGGGGTTGACACAGCTCCAGATAAGTGGCATAATGACAAATCATACTGGAAATCTGGGAAAAATAATATGTCACGAAAATTCAGATATACTGCAAAGGTTATTAAGGAAGCTCTTAAAGATTCTGAAAAGTTGCGCCTTAAAGGTCTTCTCGCTATGTGGCAATATAACCCGAATCTCAACTCGGACTATACTACGGAAATCGTAGAAACATTTGGGGATTTCACAACCGAATTTCGCCCAAGCGAAGAAAGCTTCATGGCCAGCATAGCAATTCAGTATAAGGATCGAGGATACCTTTCCCCAAATCAATTAGCCGCTGTAAAGCGCAGAATGGGAAAGTATGCAAGCTTTTTGGCTCACATTTCCAATATGGAGAAGAAATTGCCAACCCTGGAAGCTAAAGATCCGGGCGCCAATTTAGAAGAGGGCCGAAAGATCTACTACTTCAGATGTGAAGCCGGATCCGATGGTCCTTATGAAAATCCAGCTTTGTTCTTTGCCCGATCTCGAAAGGCAGTCAAAGCTCGGATTATGCTGAACGATACAGAAGCCCGGTCTCTTTGGGTACCTGTGAAGAGTTCAGTTTTAGTGATCCCTGGGGACGAGAAAGAAAAACCACCTTTGGCTTTTCTTGGAATCCCCAAGTGGTTGTGTGAGAAGAATAAAATCTCACTCGACATTGCATTGGATGAGGCAGATTTGCCTTCCGTTGAACCTGAGACCCTAGAATGAGCCATGAGAAAATTATTAGAATTGGCCTAAGCGATAACAACGAATACGGAAAAATAATGTTTTGTATTCGGACCTATTATGGAGAAAGACCCGTAGCTAAAAAGATGAAAGAGGATTTTGATGAAGCCTTAGATCTGGCAACAAAATTAGCGGACGGAGATCAAAACAAGGTGAAAGTTAATATTAGAGCAGCCCGAAGGGCTAAACAGATAATATTAGAGAAGTCCCGTGCCCAATCAGCTTGATAGATATAAAATATCTGAGGCTGTTATTAGCGATTGTGAAAGATACCGGTATAGATTAACCCGAATCTGGGACGAATCTTTACCAATAGTCTATTGGATAATGTTAAATCCATCTACCGCTGATGGTCTTCTAGACGACCCGACCATCAGAAGAGTAGTCGGATTTTCTGAACGTGCCGGGTATGGTGGTGTTATGATCATCAATCTCTTCGCTTGGCGGAGTACCACTCCGTCATATATTAAATATATTGTGGATCTCGGAGATCCTAGAGAGGCCATCGGGCCCGAAAACCATAAATATTTAGAAGAAGCTTTATATAGCGGCTGTACCGTAGTTGCTGGTTGGGGTAACCATGGGAAACTTGCTAACCGTGGCCGGGAAATAAAAAACATGTTTCCGGACCTGAAGACCCTCAGAGTCAGTAAAAATGGTTATCCCTCTCATCCCTTATACCTTCCTAATAAATTAGAATTTATCGGCTATTGATTCCCAGTATCCTGGGACTTTTCTTATTGACGAACCCCTCGTCATATTGTATAATTATTCCTTAATTAAGAAGAAGCGCGATTGAATTTTTCTCTCCAGTTTCATCCGAATCTGGGGATGTTTTAGTTAAGAACCATCTTATCTGATATAAATACAATTAGCATCTAAGACATAGATGCGATACATTGAAACAAAAACTTATTGAGCATATAAGATAGATATGCGATACATTGAAAATGGAGAATATTAAATGTTGTCTTTAGACGATTTGAAAAAACAGTACAGCGACGCAGAAACAAAAACAAACTTTTCTAACAACCTCGGCGGTTGGTACCCATTCTGGAAAATGGATTTCGACCAAACCGCCACAGTAAGATTCCTCCCTGATGGCGATCCAAATGCAGCTCACTTTTTAATCGAAAAGTGGATGCACAAATTGGAAGTAGTTATCGACGGCAAATCGGAACAGCGAAACATCGCCTGTCTCCAGATGTACAACAAAAAGTGTCCAATCTGTGAAGCCGCTCGTAAATTCTACGATGAAGGCGACGAAGATAACGGTCAGCGTTTTTATAAGAAGAAAAGCTGGATCGGCCAAGTTATCGTGATTGAGTCTCCGTTTGATTACGACGACCCGGAACAGCAGCCTAAATTGATTTCGATCAATCGTAAGATCTACGATTCTATTAAGGCTGCTATTATGCAGGGCGATCTAGATACTATGCCTACTGATATGGCTGCTGGATATAACTTCCGTATCAATAAAACTCGCCAAGGCAAATGGGCAGATTACAGCACCAGCCGATTCTCTCCAAAGGCCACAGCCGTTGAAGATTCAATGAGCACTGGTTTGGAATTGAATGTTCTCAAGGATAAACTTCCTAAAGAACCATCATTGGGTGATGTTGAAGGAATGCTAGTTAGTGCTTTAACTGGCGACCCTTTTATTCAGACTGGGACACCTGCCCCATCGAATAATTCAGCATTCGGAGCAAGTGATCAGTCTACCCCTGCTCCAGCAGCGGCTCCGGCGCCGCCTGCTCCTGCTCCAGCAGCTCCTGCAGCTCCTGCAGCTCCTGCAGCTCCTGCTCCAGAAATTCCTGCAGCACTACCAGCGGATGAATCCGGTGACGATGAAGCTGACACAATCTTAGCAGCAATCGCCGCAAGAAAAGCAGCAAGCTAAAACCACGAGACTGGGGCCGGACGGCCCCAGTTCTCACCACATGGATAGTGGTGCGAATATATTAACAGGAGATAATCCGTATGGATATTTCGGCTAGCTTAAATAAGTTGGTTATTAAAGGTATGGGAGACTCTATTGAGGTAGGATTCCATGACCCTAGTATCTTCATTGATACCGGGAATTACGCTTTAAATAAAATAATTAGTGGAGACTTTAATAAAGGTTTCCCGATGGGCAAGACAATGATTCTTGCCGGAGAATCAGGCGCAGGTAAATCCTATCTGGCTTGTAGTATTATGAGAGAAGCCCAAAAAAAGGGAATTCTTCCAGTCATTCTAGATTCTGAAAGTGCCCTGGATCGTAGCTTCCTACAGGCTATTGGGGTAAACACAGACCCAGAGAACCTTCTATATTTTGGGGTAACAACCGTTGCCCAATGCCAGAATATAATCAGCAAGGTCCTTCAGGGGTTAGACACCATTAAAGAGGAGGATCGAAAACCAATTCTATTTGTTATTGATTCTCTTGGAATGTTGTTGACCGAGAAAGAAGCTAAGGAATTTGATGCTGGCACAATGAAGGCTGATATGGGTACTAAAGCCAAACAGCTACGACTATTCTTTAGAATGGTTACTAATGCTATTGCAAAATACGAGGCTGGAGTTATTGCCACTAATCATACCTATAAAGGTTCTGATATGTACGGCAATTCTGTCACCAGTATATCCGGCGGCGAAGGTTTAATATACGCGGCTTCTATTGTTCTTATGGTTACCAAGAAAGAGATCAAGGAAAATGGTATGGCACCAACTGAGGGCATTTATGTTAATACGAAATGTATTAAAACCCGCTTCACGAAGCCATTCCAG
>Ga0164318_10004328_pt1 | contig 13635 bp, 11 predicted proteins | sample GuaBasSedimGuay9_FD_113734 | JGI IMG/M metagenome (GOLD analysis project Ga0164318, IMG submission 113734) | Subseafloor sediment microbial communities from Guaymas Basin, Gulf of California, Mexico - Guay9, Core 4571-4, 0-3 cm | ecosystem: Environmental > Aquatic > Marine > Hydrothermal vents...
ATATTGGAATTGAGGATATAATGAAAATTTAAGCCTTCTAATATGTTATCTTTATAGGAGCAACAGTCTATAATATTTATAGTGAGTTAACAGTAATGAGAGTATATGATATTATTTTAAAAAAACGGAATGGGGAAGAATTAGCAAATGAAGAGATTTCATTTATGGTAAAGGGTTATACTAAAGGAGATATTCCTGATTATCAGATGGCAGCTTTTTTGATGGCAATATGGTTTAGAAAGATGTCTCCTCAGGAAAGAGCACAGCTTACACTTGAAATGCTTAATTCAGGCGATAAGTTTGATTTATCACATATATCAGGTATTAAAGTTGATAAGCACAGCACTGGTGGAGTAGGTGATGGTGTTTCACTTGCTTTGACACCAATTGTAGCTGCTGCTGGTGGAATTGTGCCAATGATGTCAGGAAGAGGTCTGGGACATACTGGCGGCACAATTGATAAGCTTGAATCAATACCTGGTTATACTATTGTTCTCACTAATGAAGAACTTGAAAAGATTCTAAAGACGACGAGATGTGTTATTATGGGACAATCTGAAAATGTTGCACCTGCTGATAAAAAGATGTATGCTTTACGTGATGTTACTGCTACTGTTGATAGCATTGATTTGATTTCTGCAAGTATAATGAGTAAAAAGCTTGCAGAAGGAATGGATGCCCTTGTGCTTGATGTTAAAACAGGTAAAGGGGCTTTTATGCAAAAAATTGAAGATTCTATCGCATTGGCGCAGTCAATGATTGAAATAGGTATAAATTTGGGAAAAAAGATGTTTGCGTATATTACTGATATGAATCAACCATTAGGAAAAGCTGTTGGAAATGCCCTTGAAATGATTCAGGCTATTGAGACTCTTAAAGGAAATGGACCAAATGATTATACTGAACTTGTGCTTGTTCATAGTTCAAGAATGCTTGCACTTGCTGAAATTGCAAATGATATAGAAGAAGGACGAAAAATTGCTAAAGAAATGATAGATTCTGGAAAGGCGCTTGAGTATCTTGAAAAAATGATTGAATGCCAAGGTGGAAATCCAAAAGTAATAGATAATTATTCACTTTTTCCTGGTGCAAATATTGTAGAAGAACTAAAATCTCCTGAATCTGGTTATATAAGTGATATTGATGCTTACACAGTAGGAGTAAGTGCTGTAATGCTTGGTGCTGGAAGGGAAACAATGGATTCTAAAATTGATTATGGAGTAGGTTTTATCTTACATAAAAAAGTAGGTGATAAAGTAGAAAAAGGAGAAGCTCTTGTAAGCATTTATGCAAATAGTAAAGAAAAATTAAAGAACGCAAAAGAGAAATTGTTAACTGCATATACATTTAATGATAATCCTGTAAGGGTGCCGCCATTAGTATATGGATATGTAACAGAGAAAGGATTTACAAAAGAGGAAATTCCACGACCATAGGAATTAAGTAAAATGTTAATTATACCTGCAATTGATATAAAAGATGGTAAATGTGTAAGACTTACGCGTGGAGAATATACTGAACAAAAAGTTTATTTTAACAATCCATTAGTGCCTGCTTTAAAATGGAAAAGTGATGGCGCCTCATTACTTCATATTGTTGACCTTGATGGTGCTAAAGAAGGAAAAATGAAGAATTTTGGAATTATAAAAAAAATAAAAGAAAAAACTGGTATTGCAATAGAAGTAGGTGGTGGTATAAGAGATATTAAAACTATTAATGATTTAATTGATATAGGAATAGAGCGAGTAATAATAGGCACAGTAGCAATTGAAAATAAAGATTTTCTTAGAAATATTGTAGAAGTTAGTAAATATATAGTTGTATCAATTGATATTAAAAATGAAAAATTAAGAACACAAGGCTGGATTAAAGAAACTGATATTAAATGGAACGAGTTCTTAAATAAATTGCAGGATTATGGATTTTATAAAATTATTGTTACAGATATTAGTCGTGATGGGACGCTTACAGGTATTAATATTAATTTATACAAAAAAATTGCTGAGGAATTTCCAGAAATGGAAATTATTGTATCTGGCGGTATATCCAGTTTTAAGGATATTAAAATGATTACAAGTTTAAATCTTCCTGCAATAAAAGGTGTAATTATTGGGAAAGCATTATATGAAGGTAAAATAAATTTAAAGGAAATAATAGAATATGCTGGCAAAAAGGATAATTCCTTGTCTTGATATTGATAAAGGTAGAGTAGTTAAAGGGACAAAATTTGTAGATATACGAGATGCCGGTGACCCGGTTGAAAATGCAATTCTTTATGATAGAGATAAGGCAGACGAACTTGTATTTCTTGATATTACAGCTTCTTATGAACGCCGTGAAATTCTAATAAATGTTGTAAAAAGAATTGCAGAAAAGATATTTATTCCGTTTACAGTAGGTGGGGGGCTTAGGACGATTTCTGATATAACAAAGATACTAAGAGCAGGTGCTGATAAAATTTCCATTAATACTCAGGCTGTAAAAACCCCTGAATTAATAAAAGAAGCAAGCCGAAAATTCGGCAGTCAATGTATTGTAGTTGCTATTGATGCTAAAAAGATAAACACAAATAAATGGGAAGTTTTTATTCATGGTGGCAGAACCCCTACAGGATTGGATGTAATAAAATGGGCAAAAAAATGTGAAAAATTGGGTGCTGGTGAGATTCTATTGACAAGTATGGATAAAGATGGCACAAAATCTGGATATGATATTAAGCTCTTAAAAACTGTAAGTTCAAATCTCAAGATTCCTGTTATTGCGTCAGGTGGGGCAGGAAAACTTTATCATTTTTATGAGGCAATAGTTGAAGGTAAAGCAGATGCTATCCTTGCAGCTTCTTTGTTTCATTTTAGAGAATTTACAATTCCTCAAGTAAAAAAATATTTAAAAAGAAAAGGAATAGATGTGCGTTTATGATAACTCTATTATTGTTACCTTGTTTTTCTCCGGCTCTTTTTTGATTTTCACTTTATAATGTGAGTCCTGAATTATAAAGATTCTATTAAGATAATTTATTTTTACATCACTGAAAATTGTTTCATAAGCTATTATCTCTGGCGATTCATCAATTATTAAATTTTTGCTTAATTCAGATTCCCTCTGTTTTAATTTATGCAAATATCCTACAATTAATGCTTTCTTTCGGACAGATTCAGCATATATCTTTTTCACATCATCAGTAAAATTTTTTGTAGTAGATTGTTCTTTAAATAATTGCTTAATTATTTCATCTAATCTAACTAATGTTTTAGTGTATTCCTCACGTTTTTTTCTAATATTTTCCAATTCTGTTCTAATTTTAAAATTATATCCCACGGTTAATTCAGTTTTAGCCCCAGTAGAAGTTCCAATTAATTTGGCTGATATTTTCTTTCCAGCCCAAATTTCTCCACCTATAATTTGACCTCTATCTCTAACAACATTTACACTACCATTAGCAAAAATCCTGCTATTAATAATTGCTTTTTCTACAGTTACATCTTTTTCTGCTTCAATATAGCCATTTTCAACAAATCTACCATAAAAGTTCCTATTACAGACAATTTTTCCTTTATTTTTTCCCAATACCCCATTTTTTGCAATTACATCTCTCATTCCAGTAATTTCGCTTGCTCCAATATTGCCATTTACAATTATATCACCTTCAGCAAATACTTTAAATTCATCTTTTATATCTCCTCTAATTATTACATCACCATGAAAATTAATGTTGCCTGTAGAAAAATCTACATCATTTTCTACAATATAAACAGGTAAAACAGTTAGAGTAGTATATTCAATTTTTAAATGCCCATTTATTTCTGAGTAAAATTCCGTTTTATCCGGATAGTCAACAGCTCTTACATTTTTACCAGCCTCCATACTAAATGGTTTACCCGGTTCGGCTGGAAGTAATTTTCCTGTAACAGTCATTCCATTTTGTTTGCCTGATGTTGGCTTATATAATACTGCTATAAGTGAGTCCTTTTTTACAAGTGTTACTAAATCTTGTTCTTTAAAATCAATTCTTCCATCTTCAAGTACTTTAAATTTTCTACCGGAAGCGATTCTTATTTTGTATTCAATCCGACCGTCATCACCATTTATTGGTTTTTTTCCTTCTGCTATTTTTATATTATAAACTGCTCTATGCTTCTCTTCAGCTTCTTTTATAGATTTCTTAATTAAATCTTCATCAATTTTTACTTGTATGTTATTTCTTTGTAATTCCGCTTTTATAGCCTCTATAGAAGCAGGCTCAGCTCCCCCAATTGAAGGAATGATAGTTAAATATACTGCCATCTCATCATTTGAAATCCTTATATGGAATGAACCAGGTGTATATCTTCTTACCCATAAAAGATTTTCGTCTAAAATAGCTTCCCCATCAGCTTCAGCAATATATAAGTTATTATCTTTATCAAATTTAACATTCCTTTTAATTCGGAGTTGTGCATCTTCACCAAGTCTGCCAGGTATAATCTTTCCTGTAACAGTAAATCCATCTTTTCCTTTAGTTGGTGGAACTTTTTTAGCTAAAATCTCTCTCTTTTTTACAACACCACATAATATTTTTTTATTTTTTAATTCTTCTTCTATCAAGGATTCAATATCTTTATCATCCTTCGGTTCCTTCTTCTCTTCACCTTCTCTCGTTTCACTTATCTCTTCCATAGATTTTAACTTTTCTTTGAGATACTTTCTCACAAGTGATTCATCATTTTTAAATTTGAATATAAAATATGCAGGCTCACCAACTTCCGGCATCTTCCCTTCTGCAACAAGTTCATCTTTTATAGTTTCACCTTTATTGCATCTTTCAACTATTGACTTTATTTTATCTTCTTGTATCCCCATTGTTACATTATGTTTATTTAATATATTAATTATATCATCATAACTTATGGTATAATTAGAAATATTTTGGAGTGTTAAGAAACATTGTTGTTCATCAGCTGTAATTGTTACTTTATATTTAAATTCTACATTCTCTTGAGAAGTTTCTTCTTCTGGTTGCTTTTCTTTTTCTGATTGCTTAAGCACCTGATAAATATACAGATTAGTTTTTTTAATATCTTGTTCTGTAAGAGTAGGATAAATTGATTTTAATTTTTTTTCATATTCTTTTAAAAATTGAATGTCTTGGTCAGAAATTTTTTCTTTTTGTGTTAATAATTTTTCAATCTGCTTTATTTTCTCATCTTTTTCAATTTCCAGCTTATCTATATTTATGTTCTTAAGTAAATCTTCTATTTTATCTATTTTTGTCATTTTTAAAAGTACATTTTATCTAATATACTTATTTCATATAATTTTTCAGCAAGTTCCATTATATAATTTGAATTTTTAAGTGCTTTTATATAATTTTCGGGAATATTTTTTATTCCATAATAACTTCCTGCAAATGCACCTACAATTGCACCTATAGTATCTGTATCGCCTCCGCCATTTACAGAATTTTGTATCGCCTCAATGAAATTTTCTGTATTTAAAAATATCCATAAACTTGTTTTTAATGTATCAACAATATATCCACCTCTTTGAAGTTCATTTTCTGAAATTTCAGGTACACTTTCAATTGCATTTAATATTTTATTATTTTGAATAAATTCGCGTCCTTTGCCAAGCAGAAATTCAATTAATTTATTTTTATCACCCCTATGAATATTATGATAAATAATTAGACTCGTTGCTATTGCACCAGCTATTGACTCAGGGTGGTAATGGGTAATTATACTCGCATCAATGGTATCCTGGACAACTGTTTCTATACCTTTTTTATAGTCAAATAGTGGTATAGGTGCAACTCTCATTGCAGCTCCATTTCCAGCTGATAGGGTAGTGTAAGCCATCTTACTCGCTTCATCATATGTATATCCTTGCTCTATTAAATATAGAGCATTAAAAGTAGTATTTCCAATTCCTTTGGGATGTTCATTGAACCATTTTAAAAATTTTTTTATAATAGAATGAATATCAAAAAAGCCATTTTCAACAAGTGCTTCTAAAATACATAAAGTCATTGAGGTATCATCTGTATATTCACCTCTTTTTAATTCCAGCGATTTATTAGTAACATAATCTTTTATTTCGCCATATTTTTCTTTTATTTCCTCTTCTGTAAAACCTTCAACTGGTGCTCCTAATGCATCTCCAATCCCAACACCTATAATACATCCTTTAAATCTTTCTTTTAATTCTATATCCATTTTTATCTATTATTTTATTAATTAGACTGTTCGGAAATTATAATTTAAGATATATAAACAATTAAAATATTGTCATTTCTAAATTACTGAATAGCCGTCTAATAGATAGACGGCGTTTTCAAACTACGCTAACTTCAGAGGCTGAAGCATCGCATTATTTTGCCCATAATCGCACAGCCTGAAAGGGTTTCACCCCTGTATATATAATATAATTATAAACAAATGTCAAATTATTTTAAGGTATAAATTCAAGACTTGACCTTACTACACACTATACTCATTAATATATAAACAACCATAAGTGAAATTATACTTCCTAATATAGAATGCATAATTGAAATCTTTATTATTCGTTTGGTAAAGTAAAATAAGTTTATAAATATTTTGTTGAAAATTATAGCAAGAATTGGTAGAAATATAAAGCTTATATATCCTATCTTAGATGTTCCTGTTTTCCGTCTTATTGCTAAGCCAAAGGATAAACTAAAAATAAAAAGCAAGATTAAAATTAAATAAAAATTAATTTTTGTTATTATAATATAAGCAAAACTAATAATAGATTTATTTTTCTTTACAAAATAATTGAAAAAATTAATTATTTTATAAAACGGAAAATTTTCAGGTGAATCTATTATATCATTTAAATACCACATTGTTTCTGGATTTATATTTTTTACATAATAAGGCTTCTTGTCGGTTATAAATGAATTAATAAATTCAAACTTCTTTTTCTTATGATTGTAATATCCATATTTTTTTGTCAACTTTTTTATGAGTCTATTATCTTTATATTTGTAAAATGTTGTATTAAAAAATATGTATTCATTTAAATCAGATTTTGCTAATTTTTCTGGAACAACAATTTCATCTTTTGTTATGAAATAAAATGTTCCACTCTTTATAATCTTGTCATTAATTGTGGTAAAATATGTAATCTGTGACAATCTTTGATTAATTAATGAAAGATAATAATTTGCTCCATAATGCGTTGTATCTTCAAGCAAAATCTGTTTAAATATATTTTTCGCATTCAAATAATTTTTGTTTATAAATTCGGTTCTTCCTTTTTTCATAAGTTGATAAATTCTGCGTCGTTTTAAAACTTCAGGAGTTTCTTCTTTGTAAAGAATAATTAAATAGCTATATCTATCTTTTATTAATTGTTTTTGTTTTATATTAAGTTCTTGTAGAGATAAATTATAATATTTTAACGCTTCTTTAGAATTTGGATTAATCTTAAGTGCTCTTTCTAAAAATTTTAGGGCTTTTTTATATTTCCTATTATTAAAATTATTTATTCCTTCTTGTAATAAACTTTTAAATTTATTTTCTTTTTGTATTATTAATTTTTCTTCTATCAATTTTATACGGTCTTTTGCTAAAGGATAATTAGGTAATATTATTAAAATTTCCTGATATAATTCAAGACTTTTGTAATAATCTTTTTTTTGTAAATATTTTTCTGCTTCTTTATATAATGTTGTTACATTTTTTAATTTTTCATTCTTCATCTTAACAAATTTATTTTTAAGTTCAAGTTTTTCTTTTTGTAGCAGTAGTGTTGTGCTCAAAAATTCTATTACTAAAATATTGAAAATTACAAATACAATTCCTATCTTTGAATAAAACGAAAAAATTGCTTTATTATCTATATTCATTGATTTCTTTATAGAATCAGGAAAAGACGAATTTATAGTATAGAATAATGTAGTAATAAATATTGCAGGTAAGTAAAATATTAATTTATCAAGCATATATACATATAAAAAATCTTTTAAAACTTCACTTTGATATGAAAGTGAATAAAATTTAATATATCCTATTATAATCTGAATAGGAATCATAATTATAAGTAAAATAAATAAATTAACAACAATTTTGTTAATGGTTAATTCTTTTAATTTTTGCAATGTCAATCCTCGTTTTTATTTTTCTTACTGAATTTGCTATTTTAAATAAAAAATTCCCAATTACTATATATGAAATTGATAATAAAATGTCATTAATCTCAAGCAATTTGAAAGGAAATTTTAAATTTATTTTAATTGAAAGAATTAATTTGTTATAATAATTAAAGGCATATATGTAAAGCGGAACAGATATTATTAAAAATATTATTGTTCTTAAATGCCAGCCGCTATTATTAAATAGTAATGATAAAGGAATCAAAATAAATAATAAAAATGCATAAGGATATATTTTATCATATTTTTGTTTTAATCTTGTCCATAATGGATTTTCATTTTTACTTAGACTTATATTTATCACCTTTCCTGAAAAGGATTTAATTTGAAAATTATTGTTTTTAATATTGCATTGAAATTTTCCAATATTTAAAAATTTACCATTATAAATTACAAAGCCTTCTGCATAATTTTTATTCTTATTTTTAATAAAAAATAAAATTTCCTCATTATCAAATCTGTATTTTTCTATTTTATTATTAAAAAATTTTGTATAATCTATACTATTGTTAAAAATTTTGTTTTTAATTTTCTTTTCTTTTTGAACATATATATTTTTATACCTTTGAAACCAAAAATTTTCAAAATAAAAAACCGATATAGCAAGAATTAGTGGGGCAGTAAGAATAAAAATTTTATAATGTGCCGCTTTGAAAAGACTAATAGGAGAAAATCCGTAAAAAAGAATAAAACTTAATCCCAGTGAAAATATTACAAAATCTGAATGAAGATGAATTATTTTATACAAAAACAGAAAAAATATATTTCTTAAAGTAGTATGAGATTTTAATATAAAACCAAGCAAAGGTTCATTTATTAAAATATAAGTAAATACTACGCTAAAAAGAATAAAAATAGATATTAAAATAAGATTTATAAATATATTAAACTGTTTCATTGTATAATTTCAGAAAATTTGGAATTCCAGTCTTTATAAAATTTTTTATATAAGGGATAAACAAACTGTGTTTGGGAACTTACAATTGCAATTTCTCTATTTTCAAGCATACCACTTTTTGTCCAGTTACTGCTTCCAAGTAAAACATATTTTTTATCTACAATTAGCACTTTACTATGCATTGCACTGTATTCAGCATTTGTAATTTCTTTAATCTTCAGTTTTTTTATTTTTATACCTAACTTTTTCAATTCATCTATTGCGAATTTTACATATTTATTTTTTTCATAGCACTCTGAATTTATCAATAGTTTTATCGTAATATTCTTTTTTATAGCTGAGCACATAAGCCTGTAAAAAAGAGGATAATTTATTTTATTTGATGTAAAAGCATAAACTTCAAGGACAACCTCTTTTTTAGCATTTTTAAGTAAAAATTCTATTACATCAGATATATCTGGTAACTCAGGAATATTTATTTCACGTGGAGCACTTTCAGCAAGAAATATGGGTCTTAAAATTAAATTGGAAAAATTAAAATAAGCTGGCTTTATTATAGGAAAAATTTTGTATTTACCATATCTTAAATCTTGAAAAAATATTTGTGTAAGCTGATAAACTATATCTTTATCAACAATTAATGCATCTATTTCAACATTATGATTAAAAGCAGGATAACTGAAATTTGCACTACCAACAATTGCATACTTTTTATCAAAAATTGCATATTTATTATGAAACTGTCCCCATTTCTTTTGACCAAGTGGAGCTATATTTATAAATTGAACTTCAACATTAGGATATTTGGTTATGTGCAATTTTCTTAATTCATTTCTTGAAAAATCTGAATCTTGAAGCAAAAATTTAATTTTAACACCTCGTTTTATTGCTCGTTTTAAATCACGTCTGATTCGCCAATTTATTTTACTTGTAAAATAAAGTCCTGCAATATATATGCTTTTTTGTGACTTATTGATTAGATAACGAAATGCATCTTTTATATCTGTAATACTTTTCAAATTTAATTCAGGTGGACTTGTCTCAAGTGGAATAGAATAAGAAAGATTTAACTCTATTTTTTTCTCAAATATTCCTTCATAGTAAAGGTAATAGGAAAAAAGAATTATAGCGATAATAGCGAGAATAATAATTAAAAATTTTTTCATAGATTAATATCCTGAAATTGATTTTTCGCCTTTAATAATAGCCACACTTGCACTTGCACCTATCCTTGTTGCACCTGCTTTTACCATTGCTTTAGCATCTTCAAATGTCCGAATACCTCCAGAGGCTTTAATACCCATAGAACTTCCAACAGTTCGTCGCATAAGTTCAATATCATGAACAGTTGCGCCACCTTTGATAAATCCTGTAGATGTTTTTACAAAATGAGCACCTGCAGCTTTTGCAAGTTCACAGGCTTTAACCTTTTCATCATCTGTAAGAAGTCCAGTTTCTATTATAACTTTTACAGTCATACCTCTGGCAGCTTGAACAACAGCTCTTATATCGTCTTCAACTTTGGAGTAATTTTTTGACTTTAAATATCCAATATTTATTACCATATCAATCTCTTGAGCACCATTTGCAATAGCATCTTTTGTTTCAAATACCTTGGTCTCAGTTGTTGTTGCACCTAATGGAAATCCAATTACAGTACATACTTTGACCTCTGTCCCTTTAAGCTCATCCCTGCAAAGCGATACATAACATGGATTTATACAGACCGAAGCAAATCCAAATCTCTTGGCTTCACTACATAAATTTCTTATCTGCATAACTGTAGCTTCTGGCTTAAGTAATGTATGATCAATTATACCAGCGATTTTTCGGACTTCTGCTGATATGCCGGGATTTGTGCTTATCCTATCAGCTCCTGCTTTTAAAATATTGCTTACTCCATTTTTGTTTCGTATTACACACCACCACTGAGTACATTCAACACACCTCCAACCTGCTTCAGAACAAGTTCCTAAATTTTCGCTTGATATTGTTTTTCCTTTGGCTGATTTTCCTATTACTTCTTTTCTGATTTTTTTTGTTTCTTGTTTATTAATCATCTTCGTTCCTCTATCAGTAAATATATTAACCTCTATTATTCATACTTTATTTACACCAATGAAGATTAAACAGTCAAAATTTTGTTTATAGTGGCTTGATTTATCAAGCCCGCTTTATTTTTCGGGTCAGATAAATCTGTTGCCGTTCTATTCAGGAATCAAACTTCTACAATTAACTCTTCATTCGTCAGTACTAAACTTTTTCAAAAAAACTTGAAATGCCCCCTCATTGTTAGTATATTTGCAGTTATGACAATCAAGGAGGCATTCCAATAAAACACACTCTGTTGGGTTAATAATAATAAAGATGGTGATAAAAGTCAAATAAATTTTCTTTTTATAACAAACCAATCAAATCATTGCAAAGTTTGATAGTGGTTTATTTTGTGGTATAATTCATAATTACATTAATCATAAGTTATGCTTTTTCTGAATTATCCAACAAACCATCAAGTATTTGACTTTCGGATGGAGATGATTATAATAAATAATGTAACAATTCAGATTTTCTAAAAAGATGTAGAAACAGGACTTTAGTCCTGTTAAAATATAGTTTGTAGGTAACAGGTATACCTGTTACCTACTTAAAATCGTAATAAAATAATAATTTTTGTTTTTTTTAGAAAACCTAAAATATTACAAATAATAAAGAATAGTTGAGAATGAAAGTTAAAAAATATAAAGAATATTTAATTTTCATACTTGTAATATTACTTCTCTATTTCAATTGTACACAAAGTTCTAAAATAGTTAGAAAGTCAGAATTTGATACTTCTGAGTATCACATAAAAATTGGTAAGAAGATTGTTATAAATACAGGAAAGAACTATGAAAGATTAGAAGCAGAATTATTAAGACGATTGCCAAAAACTTGTATATTGGAAGGTAATTTTAAAAATGTCCAATTAAAAAAGGAGAAATAATGAATAAATGAATATTAGATACTGTCTAATTTTCTTAAATATTTTTATATTGTTCATTCATATGCATATAACTTTTGCACAAGAAAGCACTGATTCTAAAATCGCAAACATTCATATAAAAGGCAATGAAAATTTAAAGAAAGAGGTTATTTTACAGGAATTGACCTTTAAAAAAGGGGATAATGTTCCAGACAAAGAAGAGATTGAATATAATAGAAAATTATTATTAAAAACAGGATTGTATAAAGATGTGAAAATTTCAGTTAAAACAAATGAAGCCACTGAACTTAAAGATATAGAGATAATTTTAAAGCCTATTTCTTATACATTATATCCTATTCCTGAAATACAACTTATGCGACCATCATATCTGGGTGCTTCTTTGATGGATTCTTCAATATTTGGGAATAGAGATAGATATAATATTGGAGTTTACTATTATCCAAATTGGAGGAAGCCTGCCTGGGATGTTAGATACACTAAGCCGAATTACAATAAAGACTATTTCTGGGATATTCATTTATACAGAACATTTAATGGCTGGCGATTAATTGATAGTGGTGATGTATATAATTATAATTTTTGTCAGGATAATATGGGAATTAGCCTTACAATTGGTAAGAAATTATTTAAATACGGAAGTGCTTATTTTAAATATAATGAAATATATCAAGAAGAATTTTTGGAAACACGAAATCCTTTAAATAACCAAATTTATATAACAACTATAGATAATCTAAATGATAGAAGTTCTGAATTAATATTTTTGTATAATTCTACTGATAATAATTATTTTCCACTTAATGGCGTAAGGATGTTTTTAATCTATAAATTTTCTATGTTTTTTAGTGATAGAAGATATAACATTGTTAACTTTAATTATAGTCAATATTTTCTAATTATAAAAAATGTTGTTTTTGCATTAAATTTAAAAAATGATTTTCTATTTTCAAGTTATAATCATATTGCCTTTTCGGACATACGTTATAGAGATAATATACTAATATACTCATCAGAACATATATTATCCTCTTTAAGAATAGAAACACGTATTTCTTTACTCTGGAATTTTGCACTTGTCTTATTTTTAGATGGTGGTGAGCAATACAAGGATATTAATTCAATTGATTTGAAGAAATATCAATTCTGGTATGGATTTGGATTGAGATTTTCACCAAAAGCAATATTGCCAGGATATCTGGGAACACCTATAGGAATATATTTTAGTTTTACATCCGAGACACAAAATTTCGGTGATTCTTGGGTTACAATACAGAGTCATAGAGATAATCTGTTCTATGTTGATTTAACAGCAGAATTTTAGTATCAGTATGATAGAATAATGGAATAATTGTAAATTTAGATTAGATTAAATTAGATTCCTGTTTTCGCAGGAATGACAATATTATGCAATATTATGAATAGGAAGATAAAATATTTAAGATTTGTTTTTGCACTGATTGTTATTGTCGGATTTGCTCATATAGGGGAATCCAATCCGTTATTTATTAAACCCTCTACCGGTAATATTGATTTTTTATTAGGGAATGAATTACTTACTGTGGATTCATTAAGTGGAACATTATATGCCTGGTATAG
>Ga0164318_10004329_pt1 | contig 13635 bp, 16 predicted proteins | sample GuaBasSedimGuay9_FD_113734 | JGI IMG/M metagenome (GOLD analysis project Ga0164318, IMG submission 113734) | Subseafloor sediment microbial communities from Guaymas Basin, Gulf of California, Mexico - Guay9, Core 4571-4, 0-3 cm | ecosystem: Environmental > Aquatic > Marine > Hydrothermal vents...
GCTTCAAGCGTAAAATGTCTTTATAGAAGAGATGAACTAAATATGCCTGGATCTAAAAAAGAGGTTCAAAATGCAAAAGAGGAGGGTGTTGAATTTGTATTTAATGTAAGCCCTAAATCTATAAAAACAAATGCAGGTATTTTAGCTACATCATTAGAGTTAGATAAAACTCAATTAAGTAAACCAGATAATAATGGAAGACAAAAAGTTGAGATTATAAAAAATAGTACATATTTAGAAGAGGTAGATGTAATTATACTTGCACTTGGATTTGATCAAGAGTTACCACAGTTTATAAAAGATATAAATTTAGATTTAGATAAATGGAATGGTATAAAAGTAGATGAGAATCATCAAACATCAAATAGTAAAATTTATGCAGGTGGTGATGGCGTAAGAGGTGCAGATTTAGCTGTTAGAGCTGCTGCCGATGGTAAAGCCGCTGCTAAGGCAATGGTTGAAAGATTTACAAAGTAGATAAAAATGAATGATATAAAATTATTATTAGAAAATGGAGCAGATGTAAACAGTAAGGATAAGACAAGTTTCACTTTACTTATGAGTTGTGTTTCAAAAAATGATTTAGATTCTGTTCGTATCTTATTGGAATATGGTGTAAATATAAATGCAAAAGATGATATACACTTTAGTGCATTGGACTATAGTATCAAATTAAATCATTTAGATATGGTTAAGTTTTTGGTTCAAAATGGTGCTAAAATAACATCAGATAGTTATATGTATGCATTAAAAATAAACCATAAAGATATTATTAAGTATTTTGATAGTTTAGATCCAGATAAACATATATTTTTAAAAAATAAAAGATAGAAAAGGATAATATAAATGATAGTAAAAAGTGAGAAAATACAAACACTACTTGATGCTTTACCTTATATAAAAGAGTTTAGAAATAAAATTGTTGTTATAAAATATGGTGGTTCTGCTCAAACTAGCCCAGAATTACAAGAAAAATTTGCACAAGATATTACACTTCTTCAACTTACTGGTATCAAACCTGTTGTAGTTCATGGAGGTGGTGCAAAAATATCAAATATGTTAAACAAGCTTGATATACCATCAAAATTTGTAGATGGACATAGAGTTACTTGTAAAGATAGTATGAAAGTTGTTGAGATGGTTTTAAGTGGAGATATAAATAAAAATATCACTTCACTACTTAATCATCATGGTACAAAAGCTATTGGAATTAGTGGTAAAGATAGTAATTGTATAGAAGCGATCGCCAAAGATGGTGGTAAGTTTGGATATACGGGTGCTGTAACTTCTATAAACTCAAATATGATATTAGATTTAATAGATGAAGGATTTGTACCTGTTATAGCTCCAATTGCAGATAGTGCTGAACCAAATCATCCTGGATTTAATATAAATGCAGATTTAGCAGCTAGTAAAATTGCTGCTTCATTAAATGCTAAAAAAGTTATATTTATGACAGATATAGTTGGTGTACTAGATAAAGAAAAAAATCTTTTATCAACACTTACTAAAATAGAGATAGATAAATATAAAGCTGATGAAACAATATTTGGTGGAATGATACCAAAAGTTGATGCTTGTTTAGAAGCAATTGATGAAGATGTTGAAAAAGCACATATAATAGATGGAAGAATTGAACATTCTATTTTACTTGAATTATTTACAAGTGAAGGTATAGGGACTGTAATAAAAAGTTAAATTTAAAAATCAGAATTAACTTTTAAATTTAAAAAATTTTTTTAATTTTGAAAGTCCTAATTTTATTCCACTATATTTCATAAGTTTTGCTACTTTTTTCCATTCTTCTTTTTCATAGCAAGGAGTAGGGCAAGTTCTACATCTTGGTTTTGGATCGTGTGGACATTCTGAAAGTCTATCAAAAGAATAGTTTAGAAGAGTCATACATTCATCACAAAGTTTTAATTCTACATCTATTTTTTCATCATTATAATTTAACTGTTTAGAATGATCTTTAATATTTTGATGTTTATCTTTACAGTGAAGTTCAAAAAACTTTTTTAGAGTTTGAACTTCACTTTTAAACTTATCACTTTGCATTATTTTACAGTGATAACTTCAGATATATTAGCAAATATATTTTCAACTCTTTGTTGCCAAAGTTTTCCAAATGATATTCTTTCTTCTGGTGTCGCAACACCTTGCATAATTTTTTGCATAAGTTGTTGTTGTAGTGGATTACCTTGGATTGAACTTGGATTGTAGATAACTTCTACAGAGTTTCCATTGTCTAATCTTTGTAATTTTATACTTGAATCAATATCTGCATTAAATGACATAAGATCATGTCTTACAAAGTTTCCACCAATTCCTTTAAAACCAGAAGTTTGAGTTGCACCTGTGATTTGAGTAAGTACATTTGCAATAACTCCAGCTACACCTTCACTTGCATCTTCTTTAAAAGATACAAAAATATTTCCTCTTTGTGGTATCTCATTATTTGGATAAAGAGCTTTTAAACCTTCTAATGCCATAAGGTAAGCACCTGTAACTGTTGGACAACTATGTCCAGCACTTTTAACTATATCAAGATAGCTAAACTCTACTAAACCATCTTCAAAAGTACCTAAAAAGCTTGCTAGACCATCTTGTAGTTTTATAGTTTCTATAGTATTGAAAAAATCTGGGTAATTCATTTTATGCCTTTTTTTGTTTATTTTTTGTTCCTGTACAATTTTCAGATTTATCGTGAGGAAAAAACCAATCTTTTATTATTAAACATACTGATGTAAAAGCTAGAATATTCATAACTATACTGTTTGGATAATCTAACTTTAAATATGCAATAGGTAAAAATATCACTATTGGATATTTTACAAAATAAAAAAAGAATATAAGCGTGCCGTAAATTGTATTCAATTACAGTCCGCTAAGTTGCTTCTTTACATCATCTGTTGCCATAGTTATATTCCATGCAGGTTCCCATACAACTTCAACTTCTACATTTTGAACAGCTTCACACTCTCTTATAACTGCTTCTTCAACCCAAGTTACAATCATCTGATGAAGTGGACAAGCTTTTGTAGAAAGTGTCATAGTGATTTTTGCATCACCTGCTTCTGTACAAGATGCATCATAAATTAGACCCATCTCTACAAGATTAAATCCAACTTCTGGATCGTTTACTGTTGATACTGCTTTAAATAATTCTTCTTTTGTTACCATTTTATGTTCCTAATATAATTTATTTTAAGAATAATATCTTAATTAAGATAAAAATAGTCTTATTTGAAAAATTAATTAATTATGATATTCAAAATCACCATCTTCCTCTTCAAATTTAGATAATACAAAATCTGTAGGAAGATTAAATGCTTGATATGTTGCTTCAAATTGTTCTTGTTCAGCACTTCTTTCACCTCTACCTCTTGCAACAACTCGTACAGGAACACCTTCAAAATTGTGATTGTCTCTTATAAAGTTTATTAAATATCTTTTATATGAAAAATGCAATATTCTAGGTTTATTCATAATAATGGCAATTGTAGGTGGGTTTGCATCAAATTGTGTAGCAAAGTATATTCTTAGTCTATTACCATTTGGACTAGGTAAAGAATGCCTTCTTACTGCCATCTCTATTGTATTATTTAATTCTGATGTAGGTATTCTTCTATGATAGTTTTCAAAAATAGATAATAGTTTACCTTCAAGTTTTTCTATATTTCTACCTGTTTTAGCAGATACTGCAACAATAGTAGCATAATATAAAAACTTAAATCTTCCTCTAATCTCTTCACTTAATTTTTCAAATGTTTCAAGATTTTCATCCCATTTATTAAGAACAATAATAGTTCCTAACCCAAATTGATCTACAAGTCCAGATATTTTCTCATCTTGATCGCTTAATGGTTCTGAAGCATCTAAAACAATAAGTGCAATATTTGCTTGTGCAAGCATATCTTCTGTTCTCATTAAAGCAAATTTCTCAATACCTTGAATTTTGCCTCTTCTTCGTAAACCTGCTGTATCAATAAAAGTGATTTTTTTATCTCCAACTTGATATGTCTCATCAACAGGATCTATAGTTGTACCTGCTATTGGGCTAACTACCGATCTCTCTTCCCCAATCAAAGCATTTAAAATAGAACTTTTTCCAACATTTGGTTTACCTATAATTGCTACTTTTATATGATTTGGATCTTCTGGCTCTTCATCTTCAATCTCTTCAATTGGATCAACAAGCAGTTCTAACTCTTGTGGTGTTAAATTCTTCTTAGCTTCCTCTTCAATCTCTGCTTTTGATGGAGGAAGTTGTTCATATAACCACTCAAAAAGTTTTTTTGTTCCACGATTATGAGAAACAGATATACCAAACATATCTTCTTCATTTATACCAAATTCAAAAAAGTCCCAAAGTCTTTCTAACTCTTTATCATTATCAATTTTATTTACAACAAGTGCTAGTTTTTTACCAAGATTTTGTAGCTCATAAAATAATGCTTTATCTTCATCATCTGGGATATTTTTACCATCTACCATATATAAAACTATGTCAGCTTCTTTTGCAGTTTCAATAGCTTTTCTTTTTACATTTGTAAAAATCTTAAATTCACTACCATCTTCCATGATTTCATTTTTAGATTTACTAATACCACCAGTATCAAGCATCATAGCTTCTCTACCAAAAATATCAATCTCTCTTCTTCTTACATCTCTAGTTGTTCCAGATACATCACTAACTATTGCTACTCTTTTTCTAGCAAGTCTATTAAATAGTGAACTTTTCCCAACATTTGGTTGTCCTATTAAAGCTATTTTTATCATCTTTTATTTTCCTTTTTATTCTACTATATTATTATTTTCTAATGAAGCTGTGTTTTGTTCTATATGCAATGTTTGCGTTGGAAACGCAAAACTTGAACCATTTTTTTCAACTATCTTCATAATTTTAAAATAAGTATCTTCTCTTACGCTCATAAAATCACCCCAAACAGTTGTATTTGTAAAATAGTAACAAAATATATTTAATGAACTTGCATCAAACTTACTAAAATATATATGCATTCCATCTTGATTTATATCTTTATGATTTTCTAGCATATTTTTTATATCTTTTATAATATTTGCTATAGTTTCTGGGCTTGTATCATAAGTCAATCCAACATCCATTTTAATTCGTCTTTTCCCCATCTTAGACCAGTTTAATATGGCACTATTTGCCAATATACCATTTGGAACTGTTACTAAAGCTTGAGCAAAAGTTCTAACTCTTGTAGATCTTATACCTACACTTTCAATTGTACCTTCAACTTCTGGTGTTTTTATCCAATCCCCAATTCTAAATGGTTTATCTGTAAAGATTACAAGTGAACCAAATAGATTACTAGCAGTATCTTTAGCAGCAAGAGCAAATGCCATACCAACAAGTCCAAGTGATGCTAAAAATCCACTTATATTATATCCCCACTCTTGAAGTACCGCAATAAATCCTATAAGAAATATAAAGAATCGTATCGATTTTATAAGAAAATTAGCAACATCTGGATTTATTTTATCGCCAAATTTATTTGTAATTTGTTGTATATTTGTTGATAAGTGACCCAATAAATTTATAATTGCCCAAAATATTACAATAATAAATCCAGATCTTATTAGTTGATCCAATACACCATTTAGACCATCATCTAAAATTAAAACTGTTTTTGCAAAATTAGCACCTATAATTATAAATAAAAAATCAACAGGTCTTTTTACTGCATCTAAAATATCATCATCAAGTTTACTTGTTGTTTTACTAGCTAATTTATAAACTATTTGTTTTAAACCAAGTCTAAAAAATTGAAAGAATATAAATATTAAAATTGCATAAATATATCTATCTATATTTGGATTAAAAAGTTCAATCATTTTAAAATATTTCTCCTATTGCATACTATATTACGCGATTTTAACTAAAATTATATAGCTTTTAGCTTAATGGCTAATTATTCAAAATATAGGCAAAGAGATGATAAATTCTGCTCCTATATATTCTTTATCTTCATAAGTATAAGCTTGATTTATAGCTTCTATAGTTCCATGCATACCATCAACTATTAAATTATATGACATATTTAGTCCTAGTCCTGTGCCTTGAGATTTGTGTTTAGTTGTGAAATATGGTTCAAATATTTTAGGTAATATATCTTCTGCTATTCCACCTCCACTATCTTTGAATTTTATAGTAATACTATTATTATCTTTTATAGTTTTTATAAAAAGAAATCTATCTTGTTCATTTTTAATTTCAGATAATATATCTTTGGCATTATTAAATATATTTATAAGACATTGAGTTAATTCATTTTCATATCCATCTATTTTAATACCATCTTCTAAATCTAATATTAAATTTATATTATTAGATTTTATTGAACCTTCAACTAAATGCAAAAAGCTATTTATATTTTCCGATAAGTTAAATACCTTTTTTACTCTATTGCCTTTAATAAAATCTCTAAAATCATCTATTGTTTTAGATAAATATTGACTATTATCATTAATAAGTTTACAATTATTATAAAATTGTTCATCACTTAAAGATCCAAACTCTTTTTGCATTTTCATTCCTGTAGATGCTGTTGATATTATAGAAAGTGGCTGTCTCCATTGATGAGCTATATTCCCAATCATTTCACCCATAGATGCCATTTTTTCTGATTTAAAAAGTTTCTCTTGTGCTAAAGTATTTTTTTGAATTTCTTTTTTTATTTTAATTTTTAAATTATTATTTATATCTTCTATCTCTTTTTGTGAGTTTTCAAGTAACACTTGAATCTCTTTTCGTTTTTTAATATTTATAATCAACATTATAATAATTACAATAAGTAATATAATAATTGCAATAGATATTAAAATAATATTTTTATGCTTATCATAATAAGATATAGGTTTATTTAATATTATTGAATTTTGTGGAATATTTTTAATATCCATATTGTATTTTTTAATACCATTATAATCAAATACGAATTTTGTAGCTCCCTCTTTTTGAACAGCTAGTTTAGATACTTCTACTCCAGATAATATCTTTTTTGCTATTTTAGACATAGCCTCACCTTGATAATATCCACCTATTACACTACCACCAACTACACCTTTCTTTAGATTGAATTCAAGCAAACAAAACACAGGTGCATTTGAACTTGTAGCTATCATCTCGCCTATTTTTTCATAAGTAAAGAATTTGCCAGATTTATCTTTGTAATAAACACCAAGTAATACAATAGTGTCTTTTGAAATCGTTTTTAATGTAGTTTGTAACTCTTCTATAGTTTGATTATCTGAATAAGTTATATTTTTATTTATACCTTTTAATTGCTCTTTAATAGTTTTGTCCCAAGCTCTACCAGTAGTTAAATAATCATTTACAATAAATATATTTTTTGCTTTAGGATATAACTTTATAGCAGCTTCTATCGTTTGTTTTGCATCAAACTCTTCTGTCGCACCTGTATAATTTGTAAGTTTTGCTATATCACTATCTTTAAAAAAATTAACACCACAAAATGATGTAGGAATATTACCAAAGATTTCATCTCTATTTTCTCTTAAAAAATCAAAAGCATTGTTGTCACTTGAAAGTATTAAATCTAATTTAATATCTTTATATTTATTTTTATAAAGTTGTTTTAATTGTTCAATATATTTAGGTGTGAATATTCTTTTTGTATCCATATATTCTATATATAGTATATAGTTATTTTCATTTGGTTTAAGTGTATCAACTATAGATTTGTCAATATTAGCAATCCAACTCATTGATTTATTGTATGAGTGTAAAACTAAAATATGTTTTTGTGTTGTATTTGTTTTTGCAAACAGTGATATTGTTATAAAAGTTAAAATAAATAATATTTTTTTCAATTAAATTCCTAGTTATCTTTTAAATATTATAACTACTTACGCCATAAAGATAGATGAAACCATACATTAATATTACTTTATTTTTTTTAACAAAAATATAACTAAAGTCGAATAATAATTTGTTAAGATAATTGTCTTATTTTATTGATTTTAGACTAAATTAACTAAAATTATATTAAAATCGCGATTATGGAAAATACTACAACAATAGACAACAAAAAATTAGCTATAAAATATATGCTTATATCATCTTTTTTATTTTCATTTACTGGTGGATTTGCAAAAGCATTAAGTTTATATATGAGTTCGATAGAAGTTGTTTTTTTTAGAAATTTATCTGGTGTAATTATTATATTATATTTAATTTACAAATCACCACTAAAACAAAAAGGTGGTAAACCTTTTTTACTTTTTATGAGAGGATTAATTGGTTTTAGTGCATTGTTGATGTATTTTTATAATATTGCACATATTCCACTTGCAGAGGCTTTAACATTTAGTAAAGTTTCACCTATATTTACTGCTATATTTTCATACTTTTTATTAAAAGAAAAACTATCTTATACTGCTTGGTGTGGTATATTTATAGGATTTTTTGGTGTATTATTTATAACAGGCTTTGATATTGCATCACTTAGTAAAACAGATTGGTTAGGAATATTAAGTGGAATAGGAGCTGGACTTGCATATACATCTATACGAGAACTTAGAAAACATTATGAAAGTAGGGCAATAGTTTTATCTTTTATGACAGTTGGAACAGTAGGACCAATTATTCTTTTAATAGTTGGTGAGTTTTATACAAGTCAAACTTTTGATTGGGTAATTGCTCCTTTTGTTATGCCAACAGGTTGGGCTTGGTTTCATATAGTTGGTCTTGGAATATTTGCTACACTATCTCAAATGTATATGACAAAAGCATATTCACTTGCACAAGGTGGAATAGTTGGAACTATAAGTTATACAACTATACTTTTTTCTGTTGCAGTTGGTATGCTTTTAGGAGATATGTTCCCAAGTTTTACAATTATAGTAGGTATCTGTTTTATTGTATTAAGTGGATTACTTGTAGCTAAAAAATAGTTATATTTAGATATACTTATCTCTATAAAAATTATGGAGAAGATTTATGAATTTAGATAAAGTAATTGCTGGTTTTTTTATAATACTGGCTATGACATTAAATTTCGGCTTTTTTTATGGTGATATGAATGATATATGTGCTCATAGCAAATATGAACTTTTTGCTGCAATTATTGTGAATGTGATTGCAACGATACTAAAACTTGGAGATAAAACTCAAATTGGTTCAGTTTTACTTGCTACTTCTTTAGTGGCTGTTATTCAACTTATAGCAGCTGCTAGTATTTGGACAGTTGCTCAATATTCTTATACAGTTAATCAAGAAGTTGTAGGTATCATTTTATCACTTTCAGGCGGTGCATTATTAGCCAATGCTACTTCGGTGATTTTATATATTGGTGATACTTTACAATCTAAAAGATAATAAATGATATATCAAAGTTCATTAAATATTGTACTTTATAGGATGAGAAGACCATTTTTGGTCTTAATCCTAACTTTTTCTATCTCCATTATTGGTTTACTTATTATTGATGGTGTAGATGCAAATGGGGAAACTTACAAACTAACTATTTTTGATGCTTTTTATTTTGTAACATATACAGCTACAACTATTGGTTTTGGTGAAACACCTTATGAGTTTACATATTCACAAAGATTATGGGTAAGTTTTACTGTTTATCTTAGTGTTTTGGGTTGGTTTTATAGTGTTGGTACTTTGATAAGTATTTTACAAGATAAGATATTCTTAACAGAACTAGCCCGTGGTAAATTTCGACGACAAATTAAAGGTTTAAACGAAAAATATATTATTATTTTAGGCTACAATCATACTACAAATGCAATTATTAAAAGAGTATTAAGGAAAGGTTTTCGAGTAGTAGTAATAGAAAAAGATGAACAAAAAGCACATGAATTATATTTTGATAATCATATTACAACTGTACCAATATTAGTTGCAGATGCTTTTAATGCACAAGTATTTATAGAAGCAGGTATCGAATCAAAATATTGTAAAGCAGTTGTTTCTATTTTTGAAGATGATAATTTAAATTTAAGAGTTTCATTAACAACTAAGTTATTAAATAAAAAGATAACTTTAGCTGTAAAATCAACAACACAACATCATACAGATAACCTAAAAGATTTAGGTGTAAATATTATTAAAAATCCATTTCAAATAGTTGCCTCTCATATGGAATTAGCAATAAAAGCACCAAATTTATTAAAATTAGAAAGATGGCTTCATAAACAAGGTGGGTTAGATATTCCTGTTACTGAATTTCCAAAAGGTAAATATATAGTTTGTGGGTATGGAAGGCTTGGTAATTATATCTATAAAATGCTAGAATCAAATGGAATTGATATAACTTTTATAGAAGTTGATACAGTAAAAACATCAAAATTATCACAAGATAAACAAAAGCATATTTTAATAGCAGATGGTGATGATAAACATATATTAGTAGATGCAGGGATAGAGGAAGCACAAGTTTTAATAGCAGGTACAGATGATGATACAGTTAATTTATCTATATTGGCAACTGCAAAAAAGTTAAATCCAAATATCTTGACAATTGCTAGAGAAAATGAGATGGATGATTTTTCAATTTTTCATAATGCTAAAATTGACTATCTTTTTATCCCTGAAACTACTCTAATTAATAATATATCAAATGCTTTAATAAATCCACTTATTGATAAGTTGGTAAATCAAATTTTACTACAAGATGAAAAATGGGGACAGCATTTAGTTAGAACCATAATTGAAGAGATAAATCCAAATCCTATAGTGTATAATATCACAATAAACAGTAGCCAAGCTCCAGAAATTTTCAATGTTTTAGAAAATGATAAAATAATAAATTTATCAATTTTTCATAAGTCATTGTATAATTATAAACAAAAGAATAATATAATACCATTGCTTTTATATAGAGATAAAGAGTATACTTTAATGCCATCATGGGATATAAATTTACAAAAAAATGATCAATTATTATTTGCTTGTGACGAGAATGGAAAAAGTGATATGGAATTTATTGCTCAAAATATATATGAATTTCACTATGTTTATACAAATAGTGAAAAAAATACAATAAAAGATATTAAAATGAAAAGGAAAAGAAAATGATACTACTTACAGGACCTTGTGTTATAGAGAGCAGAGATAATGTTATGAAAATAGCAGAACAATTATCACAACTAAATGAAAATAAACGAGTTGAATTTTATTTTAAAGCTAGTTTTGATAAAGCAAATAGAACAAGCCTTGATAGTTTTAGAGGACCTGGACTTGATGAGGGGCTTAAAATACTTCAAGAGGTAAAAGATACTTTTGGTTATAAAATTGTAACAGATATACATGAGTCATATCAAGCAGCACCAGCAGCCCAAGTAGTTGATGTACTTCAAATTCCTGCATTTTTATGTAGACAAACTGACCTTTTAGTAGAAGCTGGAAAAACTAATGCTAAAGTAAATATTAAAAAAGGTCAATTTTTAGCTGCAAATAGTATGAAACATCCAGTTGCTAAAGTATTAGCTACTAGAGGAATAGATGAAGTAAATTATCAAACTTCAAAACAAAATGGTGTATGGCTTTGTGAAAGAGGAAATGTATTTGGATATGGTTCACTTATAGTTGATATGAAAAATCTTATTGCTATGAGAGAGTTTGCACCAGTTATATTTGATGCAACACATTCAGCACAAGTACCAAGTACAGGTGAAACTACAGGTGGAAATAGTGCAATAGTTCCTAGCCTTGCAAAAGCAGCAGCAGCTGTTGGAGTAGATGGATTCTTTTTTGAAACACATTTTGATCCAAGTATTGCTTTAAGTGATGGACCAAATATGTTGAAAATAGATGAATTATATAAAACAGTAGATGATATTTTTAAGATACAAGATGTTTTAAATTATTAATAAGTATTTGGATATAATCGCATAATAAATAAAGAAAAATTATAAAATGGAGATATAAAATGAATATTATTGAAGGTCAATTAAGACTAAAAGGAACTGAAAAAGTTGCTATCATAAATGGTAGATTTAATCATATTATTACAGATAGATTAGTTGAAGGAGCAGAAGATTCTTTTAAAAGACATGGTGGAAATAAAGATAATTTAGATCTTATTTTAGTACCAGGTGCTTTTGAGATACCTTTTGCTTTACAAAGAGCTTTAGAAAGTGGAAAATATGATGCAATTTGTTGTGTAGGTGCAGTTATAAGAGGTGCTACTCCACATTTTGATTATATCTCAGCAGAAGCTACAAAAGGTATAGCATCAGCTACTATGAATCATAAAATACCTGTATCAAATGGTGTTTTAACTACAAATACTATTGAGCAAGCTATAGAGCGAGCGGGAAGTAAAGTTGGAAATAAAGGTGCTGAAGCTATGGTAACTATTATAGAGATGCTAGATTTATATTCAGAAATGGATAAATAAGAATGGCAACTAGAACACAAGCTAGGGAATCTGTAATAGGTTTACTTTATGCATATGATTTAGGAAATGAATCTATTGCAAAGTTTTCTGATATTATACTTGAAGATAAAAAGATTAGAAATAAACAAAAAGATTTTGCTTTAAATCTTTTCAATGGAACGATTGAAAAATTAGAGATAGTAGATACAGAAATATCAAAACATCTTAAACAAAGAGAGATACAAGATGTTGGAGCAGTAGAAAAAGCTATTTTAAGACTTTCTATTTATGAAATTTTATTTAGTGATTTAGATAAACCAATTATCATAAATGAAGCTATTGAATTATCAAAAAGATTAGCTGCGGATAATGCACCAAAATTTATAAATGGTGTTTTAGATAGTATTAAAAAAGATGGCGATAAATAGATGAAACTTTGTGTTGCATTAGATAATCCAAGTGCAAAAGAAAATCTTGAATTAGCCGACAAAATTAAAGATTTTGATGTATGGTTAAAAGTTGGTTTTAGAAGTTATATAAGAGATGGTAAGGATTTTTTAATTGAATTAAAAAAGATCAATCCAAACTTTAAAATATTTTTAGATTTAAAACTATATGATATTCCAAATACTATGGCAGATGCAGCACAAGAGATATGTAACCTTCCTGTAGATATGTTCAATGTTCACGCATCGGCTGGAAAAGTTGCTATGAGTACGGTTATGGATAGAATTAAAGATATACCTAATCGTCCTTTAGTTTTAGCCGTAACTGCACTTACAAGTTTTGATAATGATAATTTTAAATATATTTACAATGAAGATATAGATAAAAAAGCTACAAAATTTGCAAAAGATACTTACGAGTCTGGACTTGATGGTGTAGTTAGTTCTGCATTTGAAAGTTTTGATATAAAAAATAATACTTCTAAAGAATTTATCACATTAACCCCTGGAATTCGTCCTTTTGGAGAAGATGCAGGTGATCAAAAAAGAGTTGCGGATATAAATCTAGCAAAAAAAGAATTAGTAGATTTTATAGTTGTAGGTCGCCCTATTTATAAATCAAAAAATCCAAATCAAGTAGTGGAAAGAATTTTAAAAGAAATATAACTTTTAAGGTACTTTTCAACTAAACTTTCCTATAATCACATTTCAAAAATGGACGAGTGGGTGAGTGGCTGAAACCACATCCCTGCTAAGGATGCGTACTGGTAACGGTACCGAGAGTTCAAATCTCTCCTCGTCCGCCA
>Ga0164318_10004330_pt1 | contig 13634 bp, 9 predicted proteins | sample GuaBasSedimGuay9_FD_113734 | JGI IMG/M metagenome (GOLD analysis project Ga0164318, IMG submission 113734) | Subseafloor sediment microbial communities from Guaymas Basin, Gulf of California, Mexico - Guay9, Core 4571-4, 0-3 cm | ecosystem: Environmental > Aquatic > Marine > Hydrothermal vents >...
AAATGGAACCGAGAAATCCATTGTCTTCCCCGAACGAGGCATGGTGAGCAATGCAGGGACCCTCCCCTTTTCCACATTGCCAGCTATCAGATGAAGCCCATCAATGTTACGCAATTCTTCAGGAAAGACCTGCCCATAACAACCAATCGCGGCCACTTTCCCTTTTTCATTTTCTCTGATTGCCTTCCTGATTTCCTGTCTTGACTGCTGGGAAGCCGCCCGGGTGACAATGCACGTATTGACAATTGTCACACTACTCGCCTCACCGGGGAGCGCAGGTGTCCATCCCTCTTCCTCCAGTCGCCTTTCCAGGTACGCGGATTCATACTGGTTCACCTTGCAGCCCAGGGTCACTATCTTAAATGTCTTTTTCATGTTCCCTGCAAATCCACCCGCCTCCCAGGACCCGGTCGCCGTCATACCACACAATTGCCTGACCGGGTGTCACTGCCCACTGCGGTTCATGGAACCGAAAATGCATCATCCCGGGGCTCACCATTTCAAATACTCCTGGCGCTGCCCGGTGCCGATAGCGGATCTGCGCCAGGAGATTCTCCCCCGACATGGGTTCCTCTTCAATCCATCGAATATCCCGCGCCAGGACACTCCTGGAGTAGAGCTCTTCTCTCCGCGCCACGATTATTTCATTCGTACGCATCCTGATTTCCTTTACATAGTACGGTCGTGGAGAGGCAATCCCCAGCCCCCTCCTCTGCCCGATAGTATATCGGTGGGCCCCGCGATGTTCACCCACAACAGTGCCGGCTGTATCAATAATAGCCCCCTTTTCTTCAGCATAGTGGCCTTTCCTGGCTTCAATAAAGTGACGATAATCCCCGCCGGCCAGGAAGCAGATCTCCTGGCTCTCGGGAAGAGACCGGCAGGGAATCTTTTCTTTTCGGGCCATGTCCCGCACCCATGATTTCTTTTTTTCGCCAAGGGGAAACAGGGTCTTCCCGAGGTGGTCCCGGGCAATTCGATGCAGAAAGTAGGACTGGTCCTTGCCACCATCCCGCCCTCTCAACAAAGATATTCCGGCAGAATGCTGCCTCAGCAACAGTCTCGCGTAGTGCCCGGTTGCCATAAACGGGAGATGTTCTTCTTTTGCCACTCGCGAGAGAAACTCGAATTTCATTACTTCATTGCACAGCACGCATGGATTTGGCGTCAATCCGTTGAAATAGGCTTCCGTGAAAGGCCGCAGGACAAGGTCTTCAAAGGAGGACCTTACGTCCACAAGCTGGAGAGAAATATCCAGGAAGCTGCAAACAGCTTGCACTGACTCGGTTTTTTTTTGTTGGATCTCGGAAGGTCCGGACAGAAGAAAATGAACTCCGTGGACCGCCCATCCCTCACTCTTGAGAAGAAAGGCGGCCACGGCGCTATCAACGCCTCCGCTCAACGCAACAACTACCTTTGAAGGTTCTCCAGTCATTATATATCCATGGACAAACCAGTATGGCTTGATCAGAAATATTTTAGTCACCCTTCCTGGATGAAGGCTCCGTGCTGATGCGCGCCGGTTGAGGGCATTTTCACAACAAAATGGGGAAATAGAGGCATGTGAACCCCGAAAGGCCCATTCACGAGAAAAAGGGACCTCCGGTCAGGAGAGAATTGCCTTGTTCAGTCGCACTTCCATTGCATGAGCCGGGCACACGGGTACACACCATTCGCATCCGCTGCATTTTTCCTTGTCAAACAAGACATGCATGTCAGGCCTGCTGACCGAAAGAGCCCCGGTGGGGCAAACCGCGGTGCAGGCACCGCAGTGGAAACACTTGTCTTCATCCCGCTTAATATCCTGGGCCAGGCTTTCCACCTTGATTCCGAGTGTCTTTAAGTACCTGACGCCTCTCTGAAAGTTTTTCTTATGCCCGCTCAGTTCAAGGACCATCAAACCCTCTTTTCGAGGATAAATGGTCGCCTGCAGGATATTAAAAGACAAATCGAAATTCCGTACAAGATTGACCGCAATGGGCTGGTGGGCAACCTGTTTCGGAAATCTCAAGGAAAGTATTTTTGAATACATAACTCATTTCCTCGCATTATATTGAAGCGAGCGGCCATGGCCGCTGTCAAATCAACTTTTCGGTGTAGACGCCTCATGCCTTATGCCTTTGACCTTTCGCCTTTCACCTTTATCCTTTGGCCTTCAACCTCATTTAACGGTATTTATCCATAGCACGTTTAAACCCGGGAAGGGACCTCTCTATGACCTTGTCTTCGACACAGTAAGCGATCCTGAAGTGGGATGGCCCTCCGAAACCGCTCCCAGGCACGGTCAGGATGTTCTCTTCCTGGAGAGCCCGGACAAACGCGGCATCATCTTCTATGGGCGTACGGGGGAAAAGATAAAAAGCTCCCTGGGGCTTTTCAAAGTCATACCCGGCGGACTCCAACCCCTCACAAAAGATGTCTCTCCGTCTTTGGTAGATGGAGATATCAACACTCTCTTCCAGGAGGTGGCGAACAGTCCTCTGCATCAGGGCCGGAGCATTCACGTATCCCAGGACCCGGTTGCACAGCACCAAACCGCCCAGAATTTCCTTCTTCTCGGAAATTTCCGGGTTTGCTGCAACGTACCCGATTCGCTCTCCCGGGAGTGACAGGTCCTTGGAGAAAGAAGTAACTACGAAACATTCCCGGTAGGAGTCAAAAACACTGGGCACTGCTATATTGTCGTACACAATCTTCCGGTACGGTTCATCAGAGATGAGGTAGACAGGTTCACCAAACTTGGCACTGAAGTGGGTCAGAATTTCAGCCAGCCCTTTCAGTTCCTCTTCCGTGTAGATGCGCCCCGTTGGATTGTTGGGAGAATTAATCAGTACCGCCCTGGTTTTTTCCGTAATAGCCTCTGATATGGCCTCCAGGTTTAGAGAAAAATCAGGATGGGAGGAAACTACTTTGGGGATTCCCTGATGATTGTCAAGGTAAAAATTGTATTCCACAAAATAGGGGCTTGGGATCACCACCTCTTCCTGCGGATTAAGAATGGTCTTGAGGACCACGTTCAGGCCTCCCCCTGCACCCACCGTCATGACGATTTCGTCTGCGGTGAATTGTGCCTTATTAAACGTATTCAGGTAATCGGCAACCGCCTGTCTGGTCTCAACAAACCCTGCGTTCGGCATATACGCATGGGTGCCCCGCGTGGGATCCTTTACCAGCCCCGCAAGAATTTCTCCAACCTTTGAAGGCGGTTCAAGATCGGGATTCCCCAGGCTGAAATCAAACACGTTTTCAGCACCGAACTTTGCCTTCCGCTCGATACCTTCCTCAAACATCTTCCGGATCCACGATGATCGCTCAATAGAAGCGCGAACTTTTTCAGAAGCTGACATCCCTCATCCTCCCTTTTTCCATTTCCAATCAAACGTCACCCCAAGCAATTCACCTGAGTATTTCTATTCAACCTTCCTTTTTTTGGCCCTCCTTGTCAACAGAAAAGGGAATATTGCGGGGAATGATCGGAGACAGAATCACCTTGACAGTTCTCACCCTAATCTCCTATTTTTAGGGTATCATCTTCTCTGGTGCTCAGGAGAAAAGAGGGAGAAACAGGTATGTCAAAAGCTTCCAAAAATTCAACCATCGCAATCCTCACCGGGGGTGGTGATGTCCCCGGACTAAATCCCTGCATCAAGGCGCTTGTATACAGGGCCGCAAGCGAAGGCATCAGGGTGGTGGGCATCAGGCGTGGGTGGGCAGGAATACTGGAATATGATCCGGAGAATTCTGACACCGCCGAGAACTGCATCCAAACCCTTGATCCGCCCCATGTCAGGACAATCGACAGGAGCGGTGGGACCTTTCTGCACACTTCACGGACAAATCCCAGTGCAGTGAAAAAGAAAGATGTCCCTCCATCGCTCAAAGAAGCCTTTGGGCCGGATGACAATATCAAGGATTTTACCGGCAGGGTCCTGGATAATCTGGCCTTTCTCGGGATTGATGCTATTATCCCCATTGGTGGGGACGACACCCTCAGTTTTGCCGAGAGAATCCACAGAGAGGGTTTCCCGGTCATTGCCATCCCGAAAACAATGGACAATGATGTCTTTGGAACGGATTACTGCATCGGATTCTCAACCGCCGTCACCAGGGGCGTCAGTTTTATTCATGCCTTGCGCACCTGTACCGGCTCACACGAACGGATAGCCGTCATTGAACTCTTCGGCCGTTACTGCGGGGAAACATCCCTCATATCCGCCTATCTTGCCGGGGTAGATCGCGCCATCATATCCGAGGTCCCCTTTGACCCCAGGAAACTCGCTCAGCTGATCATGGAAGACAAGAAGGCCAACCCGAAAAATTACGCCATGATCACCATTTCAGAGGGAGCAAAAATGGCGGGAGGAGACATGGTCGTCAGTGGTGAATCGGACGCATACGGCCACAGACGATTGGGAGGTATTGGAGAACAAACCGGTGCTCTTCTGAAAGAACTCACAGGACAGGACATCCTGAACCAGCGGCTTTCGTACCTCATGAGAAGCGGGGCCCCGGATTCACTGGACCTCATGGTGGCGGTCAATTTTGCAAACATTGCCATCGACCTTTTTCTCAAGGGGACTTTCGGCCGGTTGGTTTCCCTGACCAGGGGAATCTATACGGACATCCCTCTCAGCACGATCACCACCGGGCAGAAGAGGGTCGATGTGAGGGAACTCTACGATGTAGATGCCTATCGTCCCAAGGTGCGACACGCCGGGGGAAAACCCATGTTTCTCTACTAACCCGGGTTAAATGCAAACCACCTTCAACACTATTGCCTGGGCCGGGCTGCTTGCGAAGAGTTGAATCAAGACAGGCCGGCCCTTTTATCTGAAAGGAATGCCAACATCCCATGAAAAGAAAAAAAACACGCCAGATAAGGGTGGGAGACGTGGCAATCGGGGGAGGCGCGCCTGTCTCGGTGCAATCCATGACCAACACCGATACCCGGGAGGTGGCATCAACCGTAGCCCAGATCAAACATCTCGAAAAGGCTGGGTGCGAGATCGTACGGCTTGCGGTTCCTGATGAAGAGGCCGCGGAGAGTTTCAGGAAGATCAAGGACCGGGTGCACATCCCTCTTATCGCCGACATCCACTTTGATCACCGTCTTGCTATCGCGGCACTCAGGGCGGGCGCAGACGGGTTGCGAATCAATCCAGGGAATATCGGTTCACGGAAGGCGGTGGAAGAAGTGGTACGGGAGGCCCAGGCGAGACGGGTCCCCATCCGGGTAGGAGTAAACGCGGGCTCACTCCATCGAGATATCCTCGCAAAATACGGGCACCCCACTCCTGAGGCCATGGTAGAGAGTGCCTTGAGACATGTTCAGCTCCTGGAAAACCTCGGTTTTCAGGAAATGAAAATTTCTCTCAAGTCATCCAACGTGCAGGCCACCATTCGAGCATATGAACTCCTGAGCACTCAGGTGGACTATCCCCTCCACCTGGGAGTCACGGAAGCGGGAACGCTCATTTCAGGCGCTGTCAAAAATGCCGTTGCCATCGGTTCCCTCCTTGGAAGGGGTATTGGAGACACTTTTCGCGTTTCCCTCACCCGCGACCCCGTCGAGGAAATCAAAGTGGCCTGGGAGATCCTTCGGGCCCTGGATCTTCGCGCCCGAGGTCCGGAAATTATCTCGTGCCCCACGTGCGGCCGTTGTGAAATAGATCTTTTCCGCCTGGTGGAACGTGTTGAAAAGGGCCTGGAAGATATCACCGCTTCGCCGAAAGTGGCTATCATGGGATGCATCGTAAACGGTCCGGGCGAGGCCCGGGAAGCTGATGTCGGTGTCGCAGGAGGAAGAGGTCAGGGCATCCTGTTCAGGAAAGGGGAGCTAGTCCGAAAAATCCCCGAATCGGATCTTGCCGATATATTGATCAGTGAAGTCCAAAAAACGGTTAAACAAGAAATTATTCAGGGAGATAGACCGAAGGGAGAAAACTGAAGAAAAACTAAAGGCACTTCAGCCTTCAGCCTAACCCGCATTTCTCACGGGCCTTCGTAGCGAGGCGGCTTTCCTCCGCCACAGTAGATTGCCCGTGAGAAATGCGGGCTAAGTGCCTGTGGAGCTAAAAACATTGCCTTCCGGGTACCACTCCGATAGAAGAAGAATCTCAAGGAACAATGGCTGCAACGAAGTGCACGAGGGAAAAGGAGAAAAACAGATATGCGATACTCAACCTATTTTATACCCACTCACCGGGAAATCCCGGCTGACGCTGAAGTCGTCAGCCATCAATTGATGCTCCGAGCAGGCCTGATCAGAAAGCTGACTTCCGGCATTTATACCTATCTCCCGGCGGGGTTGAGGTCCATAAAAAAGGTGGAACAGATTATCCGCGACGAGATGAACCGGGCAGGCGCCATCGAAGTCCTGATGCCCGCTGTACAGCCCGCAGAGCTTTGGCAGGAAAGCGGACGGTGGGATTTTTACGGCAGGGAACTGCTTCGATTCAGGGACCGGCACAATAGAGACGCCTGCTTTGGTCCGACCCACGAAGAGGTCATTACCGATCTGGTACGGGATGAGATACAATCCTATAAACAGCTTCCCCTGAATTTCTACCAGATCCAGACCAAGTTTCGGGATGAAATCCGTCCCCGTTTCGGCATTATGCGCGGCAGGGAATTTATCATGAAGGATGCGTACAGCTTCGATGTTGATGAAAAAGGGGCCGAAAAGAGCTATGATCTCATGTACGAGGCCTATAACAGAATATTTGAACGCTGTGGACTCAGGTTCAAGGCCGTTGAGGCGGACACCGGACCCATTGGGGGAAACTATTCCCACGAATTCATGGTGCTTGCCGAAAGCGGAGAGGACCTGATCGCCAGTTGTCTCCAGTGCAGCTATGCCGCCAATCTTGAAAAGGCGGAAATCAGGCCGCCGGAAGACAATGCCTCCTCCAATGAGGAAAAACCGGTCGAAATGGAAGAAGTGCATACCCCCGATATCAAAACCATTGACGACCTGGCAGCCTTTCTTTCCGTCTCACCCCGGAAGCTCCTCAAAACCCTGATATATCGCGTGGATGATGACGAAATTGTGGCGGCTCTCGTCCGGGGAGACCATGAATTGAACGAAGCGAAATTCCGAAATCTTCTGGGCGCTGAAACTCTGGAAATGGCTGACCCGGAGACCGTTCACCGCACGACCGGTGCGCCCACCGGTTTCGCGGGCCCCGTGGGCCTCAAGGTCCGCATGGTGGCGGACCAGGCCGTGAAAGAGATGACAAACCTCATTGCCGGCGCAAACCGGGAAGATTTCCACGTCAGGAATGTCAATCTCGGCCGCGATTTTCAGATAGAGCAGTTCGGAGACATTCGGACCATCACCCCCGACGATCACTGCCCCAAGTGCGGGGCCCCTATCGAATTCAAGCGCGGAATTGAGGTGGGACACATTTTCAAGCTGGGAACCAAGTACTCCAAAGCAATGAACGCAGAGTTTCTTGATGAACAAGGGAGAAAAAAATACATGGTGATGGGGTGCTACGGGATTGGTGTGGGAAGGACCGTGGCCGCCGCCATCGAACAGAACCATGATGATGAAGGCATCATTTTTCCGATTCAAATAGCCCCATTTGAGGTCACCATTCTTCCCCTCCAGATGCATGAACGGAGCGTTACTGATACCGCAGAGGAAATGTACTATTTCCTCCAAGACAATGGTATAGACGTCCTGCTTGATGATAGAAAAGAACGCGCGGGAGTGAAGTTCATGGATGCCGATCTCCTCGGGACACCTCTCCGTGTCACGGTTGGGACTCGCGGCGTAAAAAACGGAGAAGTTGAAATCAAGATGAGGGCCGAAAAACCGCCTCACCCGGTCTCGATCCAGGATGCGCCGGAATTTATCATGAAACAGGTACGTCTGCTGTATGATTCGACTGAATGATATTACTTCTCAGATTCTGAACTACCATCCCAAGGCAGATATTACCCTGGTGGAAAAGGCATACGTCTATTCAGCAAAAGTCCACCAGGGCCAGATCAGGCTTTCAGGTGAGCCTTATCTTTCCCATCCTCTCGAAGTTGCCTATATCCTCACCCAAATGAAAATGGACACCGTGTGCATCGCTGCCGGCCTCCTGCACGATACCATTGAAGACACTGACGCACAACTCTCCGACATTGCGCGACTCTTTGGCAAAGAAACCGCTGATATCGTGGACGGAGTCACCAAGATAAGCAAAATACAGTTCTCCAACCGGGAACAGCGCCAGGCCGAAAATATTCGTAAAATGATCCTTGCCATGTCCAATGACATCAGGGTCATCCTGGTAAAACTGGCCGACCGACTTCACAATATGAGGACGCTCGGGTATCAGCCGGAACCGAAACAGCGTTTGATCGCACGGGAAACCCTGGACATTTACGCTCCCCTGGCCGGAAGAATGGGCATTTACTGGGTCAAGTCGAGTCTTGAAGATCTCTGTCTCTACTACATGGAACCCGAAATGTACCAGAAAATAAAGGCAGAGATCGCCCAGCGGAAAAGCACCCAGGAAAAATTCATACAGGAAGTTCGCGAACTTCTCACCAAAAAGCTGGAAGAAGTTGGAATCAAGGCGACGGTAGAAGGAAGGCATAAACATTTTTACAGTATTTACAAGAAAATGATGGCCCAGCAGCTCACGGTGAACCAGGTTTACGACATCATGGCATTCAGGGTCATCGTTGATTCCATAAAGGAATGCTACGAGATCCTCGGCCATATCCACAGCATGTGGAAACCGATCCCCGGCCGTTTCAAGGACTATATCTCAGTGCCTAAAGAAAATATGTACCAATCCCTTCACACTACCATGATCGGTCCCCTTGGGCAGCGCATGGAAGTGCAGATACGCACGTGGGAAATGCACAGGATCGCTGAGGAGGGGATTGCGGCACACTGGAAATATAAAGAAGGGAGGAGTGGGAAGCAGACAGACGAAAAACAGTTCGCCTGGCTGCGACAACTTCTTGAATGGCAGAAAAGCCTCAGTGACCCTCTGGAATTCCTCGAATCCGTGAGAATGGACCTCTTCCCCCACGAGGTTTACGTTTTCACTCCTAATGGGGAGGTAAAGGAATTCCCTAAAGGAGCGACACCAGTGGATTTTGCCTACAGCATCCACTCGGAAGTGGGAAACAAATGCATGGGTGCAAAGGTCAACGGGAAAATGGTGCCGTTGAGGTATGAATTGAAGAACGGGGATATTGTGGAAATCATCACCTCCCCTAGACACCACCCCAGCAAAGACTGGCTCGAATTTGTAAAGACCCCCAAGGCCCGCAACAAAATTCGGCACTGGATCAAGACCCAGGAACGGGATGAAAGCATCGCCCTTGGCAAGACAATTCTGGAAAGACTCCTGGAGCAGGAACATATTGCCTTTCAGAGTATCCTGAAAAGCGACCAGGTCATCTCCGTTGCCAAAGACCTTTCTTTTCATTCGGTAGAAGATCTACTGGCCGGGATAGGTTTCGGGAAAGTGTCGCCAAAACAGGTGGTAGGCCGACTCAAGCCCAAACTTGGTCTGAAGGATGAAAAGGGGCCCGGCCTGGTGGGCAAGATGGTTCACCGGATTAAACGCCGAAAGCCCGAAAAAGGGATCCAGGTGAAAGGCGTCAGCGAAATGCTCATACGCTTTGCCAATTGCTGTCATCCCTTACCGGGAGAGGAAGTGGTCGGTTTTATCACAAGGGGGCGTGGCGTCACTATCCATACAAAGGACTGCCCGCATATTCTGAAGGCCAACAGTGACAGATTGGTGGATGTGGCATGGGAGGCTGAATCGAATGAATCTTACCAGGCTGAACTGAAGGTGATCAGCCTTGACAAAAAGGGAACACTTGCAGATATAACGGGAATCCTGGCCCAGAAAGACGCCAACATCATCCATGCGGAGGTAAAAACCACCCTGGACGCCCAAGGAGTCCTTTACTTCACCATAGAGGTAGTCGATTACAAGCAACTCCAGGAAATAATGGGGGCAATAAAAAGGATCAAGCACGTAATTACGGTGGAACGGGTATGACGGGCTACGGTTTCACCACTCTGCCTGACTTGATGCAGCTCGTGCACACCCTGATCTTCTTTGTTCGCCCGTTCTGAACGCAGCGAACTTTCTGAAGGTTCGGGTACCATCGGGTTTTTGTCTTGTTATGGGCATGGCTCACATTGTAGCCAACGGTCGGTCCTTTTCCACAGATCTCACATACTCTTGACATTGGGGTTCTCCTTGCTCAATACTGAATAGGCCCGCACAGGGCCCTATTAACAATTCGAATTTTTTAATCTACTCCTTCTACCGAATAAAAGCAAGAAAATTTATCAGCTTCCTATGGAAAAACAACACTCTTCCCCATTGCCAGACAATAACCAGGCCATCCTTTCTCCAAGACTAAATACTCCCGGGGACTCCATGAAGCATATCCACCTCATGGGAATCTGCGGAACCGGGATGGCCTCTCTGGCCGGGCTCCTCAGCAGCAAGGGATACCACATTACCGGCTCAGATCAGAATGTCTACCCTCCTATGAGCGATTTCCTGAAATCCCTGGAGATTCCAGTCCTGTCCGGGTACCGGCCCGAGAACCTCCACCCCTCCCCCGATCTCGTTATCGTCGGGAATGTTATTACCCGCCAGAACCCGGAAGCAGTGGAGCTTTCCCGATTGAAACTCCCGTATCTCTCTCTCCCGCAGGCCTTGGCCCATTTCGCACTGGAAGGGAAACAATCCATCGTAGTCAGCGGCACCCACGGCAAGACAACCACCACGTCCCTGGCGGCCTGGATCCTTGAAAAAGCAGGCCTTGGTCCCGGATTCATGATCGGTGGGATTCCCCTCAATTTTCAGCAGAATTTCAAGTCCGGCCGCGGCCCCTATTTTGTTGTTGAAGGGGACGAATACGACACCGCATTCTTTGACAAAGGCCCCAAATTTCTGCACTACAGGCCCTGGGTCGTCATCTTGACCAGCATCGAATTCGACCATGCCGATATCTATTGCGACCTGGATCATGTTCTTGCAAGTTTCCGGAAATTAATTGATCTTATCCCTGAAAAAGGGCTCCTCATTGCCAACAGTGATGACCCGAGAATTGCAAACGAACTGGGGCGCGCCAAATGCCCCGTCCAGACCTATGGCCTTTCCGGACAACCCATCTGGGGAATAACCGAAATTTCCTTTGATGACCAATACACCCATTTGCGCATCTCCCGGGAAGGCAGAGATTTTTTCTCTCTCAAGACCCCCCTTTATGGGCGCCACAACATATCCAATCTCCTCTCTGCAGTGGCACTGGCAGATTTTCTTTCCCTGCCGAAAGATGCCCTTTCAGAGGCCGTTGCAAGCTTCAAGGGTGTCAAACGCAGACAGGAGGTACTGGGGGAAAATAGAGGAATACTCGTCATCGATGATTTTGCACACCACCCCACCGCGGTTTCTGAAACCGTTCTTGCAGTGAAGGAGAGGTTTCCCGGCAGGAGACTTGTGGCTGTTTTTGAACCGCGTTCCAATTCCAGCAGACGAAATGTCTTTCAGGAGCGGTATGCTGATTCATTTGGAGCTGCCGACCTGGTCATGATTCCTGAACCACCGCTGATGCACAAAGTTCCCCCGGATGAACGTTTTTCCTCCATTCGGTTGATCCGGGATCTCCAGGAAAAAAGAATTACGGCCTTTTACTTCAAGACCACTGACGCGCTCCTCAATGGCCTGCTCAATCACGCACAATCGGGTGATGTGACCCTCTTCATGTCCAACGGCGGCTTCGACAACCTCCCCAGGAGATTCCTTAATGGGCTGTAACTACCACCCGTAGCAGTTCTTTCCCAGGAACTGTTTTCGGTATGATTCGAGCAGGGGAGTGAGATCCCTTGCCGGCGGGACCTGCTCTTCCAGCCTCTCCAGCAGAACGCTGTCGCTCACGATCACATTGAGGGACCTCTTTGGGATATCAATCTCTATGATATCCCCGTCCCTGATGGCGCCGATAGCTCCCCCGTTGAATGCCTCCATCTCCACATGCCCGATACATGGACCTGTCGTAGCCCCTGAAAACCTCCCATCCGTAAGCAGGGCCACCTTCTTGTACCCTGCCCCTTTCAGTGCATCAGTAGGAGTCAACATCTCCGGCATGCCCGGCGCGCCGGCCGGGCCCTGAAACGGGAGAACCACCACGTCCCCTTCAGCGATCCCGCCTGACCCGATGGCGTCAAGCAGGTCTCTTTCGGTATAGAAAACCTTGGCCGGCCCGGAATGGACCATCATATCAGGGGCCACCGCCGTCTGTTTGATTATCGCGCTGTTGCCGATATTTCCCTGCAGCACAGCGATTCCACCCTGGGAATGGTATGGACGCTCAAGGGGTCTGATGATCTCTTCGTCCAGGACCTTCCCCTCCGCAGCGATCTCTGCGATGGACTTTCCGTTGACCGTGGGCGAGTCTTTGATCCCATCCCGCAGCCGGTACAGCACCGCCGGGATACCGCCTGCGGCATCCACGTCAGCCATCTCATACGGGCCCGCCGGGATGATGGAACAAAGGTGCGGTGTCTCCCTCGAAACCATGTCAAACACCTCAACACCACGCTCAATGCCCGCCTCCCGGGCGATTGCCGGGATGTGGAGCACCGCGTTGGTTGACCCGCCCATGGCCATGTCTACCCGGATTGCATTTTCGAACGCTGCCTCTGTCATGATATCCCTCGGCTTGATCCCCTGCTTCACCAGTTCCACAATCTTTTTCCCGGTCTCATAGGCCTGTATCTTCTTGAGTGGATCCAGGGCCGGGGTGGTCGCGCATCGCGTGAGGGACATCCCCAGGACCTCGGCCACGACCGCCATGGTATTCGCAGTATAAAGCCCCACGCATGAACCCGCACCACACGTCATGGTCGGGAGCATCTTTTCTGCCGCATCTGCTGACAGCTTTCCGGACTTCACCTGGCCCACCATGCCGAATCCTTCAATGGGGTGGTGCTTTTCCCCGTCTATGACATTGGCCTTCATGGGCCCGCCCGTGAGCATGATGGCCGGCAGATTCAGCCGCCCGGCAGCCATCAGCATCCCCGGGGTAATCTTGTCACACGAGGTGACTCCTACCCAGCCGTCCAGGGAATGGGACAGGGTCATGATCTCCACATTGTCCGCGATGTGTTCCCGGCTGGGAAGACTCAAACGCATCTCCACAAACATGGCCACCCCGTCACAAACCCCGGGCACGCCCCACTCAAAGGGAACACCGCCCGCGTCCCTGATTCCCCGTTTCACCTCTTCTGTCAATTCATTAAGATGAATGTGGCCGGGGATAATATTATTGTAACTGTTGGCAATTCCAATAAAGGGTTTCTCCAGATCAAAATCCTTTTCTTTCAACCCGGCTGACATGAGCAGTGCCCTGTGAGGCAGTGTTTCAATCCCCTTTTTCAATACGTCCGACCTCATAATCTCATCCTCCTGTTTATTCCTGGCAATACTTCATTGCCTAACCACCGTCCGCCTTTCATCTTTTTAAATATTCTTCACCAACGACAATGACCAGGCATTCGCTCTCTTCCTCTCCGATATTCTGTCCCCTGTGGGGAGTAGATGGATCAAAATGGATAGCGTCACCCGTGCCGAGCCTGATTTTCTCCTTGC
>Ga0164318_10004331_pt1 | contig 13632 bp, 16 predicted proteins | sample GuaBasSedimGuay9_FD_113734 | JGI IMG/M metagenome (GOLD analysis project Ga0164318, IMG submission 113734) | Subseafloor sediment microbial communities from Guaymas Basin, Gulf of California, Mexico - Guay9, Core 4571-4, 0-3 cm | ecosystem: Environmental > Aquatic > Marine > Hydrothermal vents...
GGATAGCCCTTCCAGGTTGGTGTTCTCTGGTCTGCACCTTCTTTAGGTACAATCATTTCCTCTCTACTTTCTATACTGCATTTTTGGTATTCAGAGAAAACGCTATCAGTCATTACCTGAAAATATGAATATAGCTTATATCTCGAACTAAAGAACTGATAATGAAAAAGCCCCAAATTTCGACGTATTGCAATATCCGTATTTGAGTTTATATCTATAAATGCATATCCAATAAAGCCTCCACTATTAACAGTTAATCCCTCAGAAATATTTCCGAGAGGATCTACATGGAAGATTATTACTATAAAATCTTGATGATCTTTTACTCTGATTCCCATCTGTTTTCCACGAATCTGTTCATTAGCGATATACTCTGTCTTTCCGTCTACAGGTGAGAAAAGCTTAACTTCATGAGGTTCATCTTTATACTCAATTTTTGGATCAAAAAATGTTTCATGGACCGTTCAGATTCGAAGCCATACTACAATCATGGCCAATGAAACTTCTAAATTTCGAAATTTTCTCAATTTTATATAGTTCTATAAAATCACTAGTACAAAATCCTGGTGGGTTTTCTAGATCCGTTGTTCTCAAATTAATTGAAAATACCAGATGATCTGTAGCGAAGAGACTACCAATAATACAAAAAATAGCGATTAGAAACTTGTAACGTTTTTTCGTGAAATCACTATTTCACTGGGATTATTAATAGAGAAAGACAAATCTTTCCACCTACAATGCGGATCTAAAAGCGAAAATCAACATTGATCCATATAATTTTTATACAGATAGAAATCTTAGTAGGTTTGTCAAAAAATCTTAAAGCACATTTTCTTTCTTGCAATAAAATTTTTGAAGCGATTTGCCTTTAATATCGAGCACTATCATAGAATATACTGATATTTGCTATTGAAGCCAACAAATAGTAGGAAAATAACCTTTAATGAAGGTGAAAAAAGCTATTCATAGTAATAATATCATCAACAATATCATACTATATATTGGGGATGCCAAGATCGAATTTTGGATCATAGGTATTATATTTGAGTTTTAATGAATTCATAGCATTATTAAAATCAAACGCGGATGACATTCTTAGGTTACTAAAGGATTCCAATTCTGAGCGCGAGGTTCTAGAAATTCTTTCATCCTATTTAAATTGTAATCGTGGCGTTGAAATCCGTACTTTTCCTACTTTAATTGTAGATCTTCTGTATGATAACATTGCTGTTGAAGTGGAATTTAACAAGTCCCCACACGAAGGCCTACACCAAGCTATAGCATACAAAGTCTTTCTCGGAATCGATTCAATGCTTATGCATGTATTAAATTACAGTACAGATGCCTTTAAAGTTGCGTTTAGGAAAATTTTATTAATATGCATAACCAAGCTTAAACACGATCATTTAGAAGAATATCAATGGAGAATTAAAAGATGTAATTCTTTATCGAAATCGAAGAGGTATTACAGAAATCCTACAATAAAAAGCCAAAAAGTTTTAATTAATTGTTGACTGATTTTTAGATCGGCGTTTTGAGATTGACCTCAATAACGCCGAAGAGCTGCGAGTTACTGACCTGTTGGCGTCAGCGGGCTACCATTTATTGTTATACAAAGGTGGTACGCAAGATGGCGATCGAGAAAATATATATCTTCAATTATGGATCTTTAATTGCGTTGCTAGAGTTTCATAACAATCATGTTGAAATTAAAACGTCTTTTGATTCTGAATCATTAGGGCATAGTATGGATCTACTTGCGAGATTAATGTTAGCTCATAACAATAGTACGAGAAAGCACTTTCATTTGAATCGATTTGCAGGGTCTTTCGGGAGAGAGTATATAGTTCTAATTAAACATAATTCTCCAAGACAATCGGCTTCGATATTAGGTTTAGCACGAAAACTTGCCAATGAGCTTGATAAACTGGATATCATGGATGTAGATACTGCAAGTTATAGAGTTGTAGACATCTTAAGGAAGAATAAATTTTTGGATAAAAACATATATAAAATGAATTAAATTGAGGAAAAATATTTTTAGAGTCTAACCCTCCATTTTAGTAACTTTATACAGGAAGCTCATAATATCTGCATATTCTTTTATTTTCGTTTCTGGTGTGGCACCGGCATGGCCGCTTACGGTTTCGATACGTAGGTATACTGGTGATTTTGTTTCTCTTAGCTTCATAGCGAATTTAAACGCATGTGAGGGATGTACCCTATCATCATAGAGACCGGTAAATATAAATGTTGGTGGGTACTGTCTTTTTGGATCAACGTTGTGATATGGTGAATATTTAATTAGGAACTTTCTATGTTCCGGGTTCTCTGGGTTGCCATATTCGGGTACCCATGCTTTTCCGATATATAATTTATGGAATCTCAGCATGTCCAAAACAGGGTAGCCAATTATTGCTCCATCTAATAAATCAGGTCTTTGAGTTAGAGTAGCTCCAACAAGTAATCCACCATTACTACCGCCCATCGGCACAACTTTGGCTCCTATATTCTTGAAATATTCTGCAACAGCAATGAAATCATCAAATACATTCTGTTTCTTATCCAACATGCCCGCTTTATGCCACATTTCTCCATATTCAGATCCGCCACGTATATTTGCGATTACATAAACACCACCATCGTTAATGAACGGAATGACTGTTGAGGAATAACTTGGTGTTACAGAAATACCAAATCCACCATAACCATAGAGTAGAACTTTCTTTATCTCAGCATTTGGTTTTTTAATAATAAAGACATGAACTTTTGTTCCATCTTTAGATGTAACGAATTTTTCTTCCACAGAGAAGTTTTCTTTTATCTCATTAGCATCAACAATCTCTAGATTTTCAGAATTAAATCGATACAATCTATATGGTATCCAGAAAGTCTCATATTTGAACAATGCGAGTTTGCCATCCGAAACTAACGATCTAACAGTTCCTGGGTAATCAAACGAAATCTCCTTTATGAGAGCTCCGTTTAACGAAAATAACTTAAGCTTTGAGGATGCGTCTACCAGATAATGGGCTAATATTTTATTACTGATCGATACCGCATTTTGCAATGGATAATTATATTCATCTACTATGATTTTCTTGTTACCAGATTTATCTATTTCGAGAATCTTACCAAATCCTTGTCCCTCATATGAGATTATATAGTATTCATCATTAATTGCATCTATAGGAACTACGGGAAAATCGGATCCCTCATAAACCTTCGACCATTGTTCTGGTTTTTCGATAGGGCCACCATATATGGTACTTCTAGTCCAACCATAACTTATAATTGGTAAAGCTGTCTTTCTGTCTGTCGATACAGCTAAATCCACAAAGTATGATGTCTTGACGCCTTCACCAAAAGCCATAGAATCTTCTTTATTTTCTCTTAAGATTATCCTGCTCGTAGGACCAGGCACGCCATCAGGTGTTTTTTCAGTTCTATAAAATCGTACATAGTAATATTTGTTATCATCTAGCCATTGTATTTCATAAATAGTACCTTGGAGCTCATCAACGATTTCTAATGAATCCGTATCTATTATTTTGATGATTCCTACATCAGATCCTCCAATAGAATAGCTAAAAGCTAAGTATTTGCCATCATCAGAGGTGTAGAAGAATTTCAGAACCGCGTCTTTACCAAGATCTGCTGAATCAACTATTAACTGTCTTTCTCCTCTTTCATTTAGAAGATATATTCTCCTAGACTTTTCCTCTCGTATTAACGTAAAAATACCTTTTTTAGTTATATTCGCCATTATTAGATACGGTTTCATGTAGTATTCTGCGATTCTTGGATACAGTTTGTTAGGCAGGTCGCCCAAAAAAGCTCTAGTTCTTTCATTTTCTTTCTTAACAAAATCCAGAACTTGTGGATCATCAAGTTTTTCTAACCATAAATATGGATCTTCAATTTCTGTCATAGACATCACCAAACATACCAAATCTAAGTTATATTAAAGCATTGCTTGGATCGTGAGGTAATGTATTAAAAGCTTTAGGAAAGCATCTCAAAGAATTGGTTAAATCCATATAAAGAAATAAATTATTTATAAGCATCTGTAATTAATGGATATTAAATAAGGATCTTGGTGTGTTTATGGATAATATAGAACTAACTGGAAGCTGGCTAAAACTTGCAATAGAGGAATGGAAGTTAATAGAACAAATTGATATCTCTACCAATAGAGGCTCTGCAGTTTATCATGCGCAACAGTTTGTAGAGAAACTATGTAAAGCAATAATTGCAGCATTAGGATTTGAACCGCCAAAGACTCATGCACCCTCATGGGTCATTGATAGTATAATTAGTGATCATAAGCTTGGTATAATTAATCTTAATCTCTCTAAGCAAGATATTTATAGGCTAGAACAGATATCATCTCTGGCTAAAACCCTAGAAGATGAGAGAACACGACCTAGATATGGGGTTAGACACGGAAATATTATCGTTTCGCCGAATGAATACTATAGCACAGACACCGTTAAACTATTATTGCAAGATGCTGTAAATATTAGTGAAATTGATTTATGAATTTTTAGTATCTTTAGGTTATTGTAGGGGTCTGGGGAAGTTGGATAAATCTGGACAAACTTGGACAAATTTACCCAACTTCCCCTTGAGCCACATCGCCTTCGTTCCCCTCTGGGTTCATCGGGGACACGTCATCAGGCTCGGCTCCGTTCGGGGGGACCCCAAGACTCCCCACATCCTCAGTTAAACCTAATTTTACCCAATTTTCATGGCTCAGTTTTAAACCTTTTCCCTTAAGATATATATTTATCGAAGCATTTAACTGTCTATCAATTTCGAGATTACAATCTAGACATTTAACAGTTCCATTCTTGACGACCGTGTTTAAGCTTCCACATCTTGAACATGTCTTAGTTGTGAACTTTGGATCAACCTCAACTACCTTGACTTTGTACTTTAATACCTCCACTATCTTTCTCCAATCGTGAAGAGATATGTTGCGGTTATGCTTCTTGCTTCTATTATACATTGCCTCCTTGTTCAGATCCTCAAAAACATGGACATAGTCTTGGAATTCTCTAGCAATCTCAGTAGTAAATTTGTAGATGAAATCTCTAACCTTATCTCTTTCTCTCTTGCTTAGTTTTTTCAAGAGTCTTTTAGCTTGTTTTGGATTCTTTTTAAGCATCTTCTGTATTTTTCTTCTCTTATTATGATAGGTTATATGTATTCTGTAGAGTTCTTTAATAGATTTCTTTACTGCTCCTATTTCATCTCCATATCCATCCATTGTGAACATGTTCATGTCCCAGCCAATAACCTTGCTGATATTTTCATCCTCTGTCTCTTTAGTGAACATTAGAATTAGCTCTTTGTCTTTGAGTATTATTTCTCCAAGCTTCCAATCCTTGATACGGTCATAAAACCATTTGTCATCGAGCTTAAATTTTTGGTATATTTGTCTAGGGACAATTGTTAAGATAAGCTCTCCATCTCTAACCCTAAACAATGAATTCTTTATCCTAGCAAACCTACTTTTAATAGTTGGTTTTCTCCTCTTGAATTTACTGTTTAGGTAGTTTTCCCTCCAAGATTCGAGAATCCAATAACTAGTCCTTATCGCCGAATCAACATAGTGAGAAGCATATGAAGTTTGCTTCCAGAAAACTTGGAGATAATCCCTGAGTTCCTTCACGAATTTAGGAGATCTAGGAATCTTTGGGATCAATCTCTTAGCTGTATAGTAAACATAGATTTTTTTCCCATAAACCTTGAATTTCTTTCCCTGCTGTTTTAGGAGCTTAACATTTTTCATTGTTTTTGGAATAGTGTAGTAGTTTCTAACCTTTTTTTCCACCCAATCTATGTTTTCCCAGATGTAATCTATTGCTAGCTGTAAGATCCATTGGTATCTCGTTATCGAATCCTTGACATTGTAGCTGTGTTTGATTTTGTATGCTCTAGCCTTCTTCAAGTGCATCAACTATATGAAAATTGATGCTTAATAGATGTAATTATTAAGAAAAATATTTAAATTTAATGCATCATTTAGATGATTGTGGTGAATAATTATGAAGAAGAGGATAACAATATCGCTACCTGAGAAGATAGTCGAGGAGATAGATAAAGAGGCAAAAGAAAGAGGCTTAACGAGAACTGTTCTAATTCAATTGATATTAGAAGAATACCTAGAAAATCGAAAGAAGAAGAAAGGATAAGTTTATCCAACTTTGTCCAAGTTTGGGTAACTTTGGGTAAATTTGTCCAAGTTTTCGCTTTCAGTTTGTGACGGCATTTTTTATACCTCTGTGGTGAATTAGATGTCATTAGGAAAAAAAGATTTTAATCGGATTGTCAACACATTGGTAAACAAAGGGATAAGGGATCCTTTTAAACAAATAATTATAGAGTATCTCAGTGGTCTAAGTAGGTACGTTAATATAACAAACGTGTTATTATATGGTTCTGTAGCGAGGGGAAAACCACTACTTGGAAAAAGTGATATCGATTTAATAGTTATAGCTAAAGAATTTGATATAAGTAGAGATGATCTTTTTAGGTTAAAAAGGAAAATTCGTGGAAAATTGCCGGGGTTGGTAGAATCCCTTTGGATGAGTAAAAAAGAATTTATTGACGTTTTCAAAGGCTTAACTGGTTTCATTTTAGATGCTCTGTATGAAGGTGTAATTCTGTATGATGAAGATAACTTTCTTCACGAACTGAGATCTAGGCTATTTAAAGCCATTGAAAAGGGTGTAATTCAAAGATATAAGAATTTCTGGCGTTTTCCGAAAGTCGTACCAGGAAAAAAAGTAAATATAGAAATATAAAAGTCAGTTTGAATCTTTTGGATTCTAAAGAATTGTGCAAATTTATCTCTGCGGATCTATATTAATGTATACCTTACTTAAATCTATTTCGTCATCTTCGAATAAAACCCTTCCTTCCATGTCACCAGCAATAGTTATAATCTGGCCTGTAATATGACTGGATACCTTATCTGAGGCCAATACTGCAATCATTTTTGCAATTTCCTTAGGAGTCGCTATTTTCCTTAAAGGAATTGTTTTCAAGACTCGAGCTACTAATCTCTTATCTTCAAGAGCACCCATAGACATTGGTGTAAGAGTCCACCCAGGGCAGACGACATTAACCCTACCGTATCTTGCTAACGAAACAATTTCATTTTTTAGACTTCGAGTTAAGCCATAAGTTATAGCAGCCTTTGCTGCAGCATAATCCGAGTGTCCAGCTTCTCCAAAAATAGCTGCTGTAGAACCAACGATTATAATATTAGCGTATTCTCCGGGAAATTTCCTTAATTGCCTTAAGAAGCCACGTATACAAAGAAAAACGCCATCGAGATCTACAGCTAAAGTTCGTTTCCATCTGGTGAAATCCATATCAACTAGATTTACATCTTCTTCAGGCCAAATACCATGATTGCAGATTAGTATATCGATACGACCGAATTTATTAGCAATTATTTCGTACATCTGATTTACTTGATTTTCATCAGTCAAGTCAGCACCAACTAATAACGTTTCTGTACCTATTTTTTTAGCTAATTTTTCGGCATTCTCTTTATTTTTATAGTAGTGAATTATAACTCGGGAACCTTCTTCTGCAAAAATCTCCGATATGGCGGATCCGATACCACCACTAGCTCCAGTTATTAAAACAGTCTTATCTTTTAGGCCCAAATCCATGAAGTACACCTAAATCAGTAGATTATTCTGTATTTTTATCGTAGTGGAATCCTATATTACTTATTTAAGAAATTTTAAATATGCCTAAGTACCAATCTTTAAGAATAGAGATACATCGGTGTTGGTAATCGATGCCCCTTAAAGTAATTAGAACAAAGAAGATAACAACTAATGACTATATAATCCTTAAATTGGCCAAGAAACTTCTTGAAAATCTTAAGGAAAATTTCATTTCGGTTGAGGCGTTTGAGGGCTGGGATGGGTCCAATGTTCGAATTGTCGTGAAGGAAGCATCGATGGATACTGTAAAGAAGGTTATAGAGACCATTCAGAAGGTTGAAGAAGAAGTGGGAAAGCCGGGACTATTTATACCAGACGTGGTCGAAGAAAATGCGATATGCTGACTATCTAAGAAAGTCAAAAGTACTCCTAAAAGAAGCAGAAATTGATATGCTCAACGCGTGTTGTAATAAGGCGGTTACTGGATATTGGTCGTCAATAGAAGCACTGCTACGAGCCTTTCTTCTTATGAAGAAAGCATTGCCAGAAAGACCAGGAAAGCTTATAAGTTTAGCAAATAGAGAATTAAGGAAGATATATCCGAAGTATAGTTTGCTTGTAGGGGATATTAACTTAATATATGTGCATAGGAGAAACATTGAACATAGACCAATTATTGCCGATAAAACATTAGCTAAAGATATTGCAAATAGATCAAGAAAGGTTATAACACAACTTAATGAAATAATAGAGAAACTAATTAACGAAAAGTAGCATAAGGTAAAAAATAGAGATAAAGGATTATTTAGCTTTCCTACGTTTTATTAAGTATATAATAGGAAGAATTGCTATGATTGGTAATGCAATTATAATGGCTTCTATAAGAATTCCAAACGCTCCTTCTGGTTGTTCTCCAGGCTGTTCTTCACCATAACTGGTAATTGAAATATTGTATATCTCAGATACAAGTATATTCCTCCAATAATCCACGGAAATTATCCTAAACGAGAGTGTAGTTTCTTCTTGGATGCCACTAATTTCAATAATATAGAGGGAGGGTCCCACCAATATCATCAATGCTCTCTTATGAACAGAGCTAAAGGTATAATCTATTTGAAATGTCGACTATGAAAACTCTAGTACTTGAGGTTACTATCGCATAGTTTTCATGTGTAATAACACGAACCCCCATGTGTTCCCAGTCGGTTAGGTTTAAATAGCTAACTAATTTGGGGCCAGCAATGTTTGAGATGTTGTAAATTTCAAAAGAAGAACCAAAAAAGTTCTCTGACGTACGTATAGAAGCAAATGTTTACTTTCTAAAAATATTTTAGAATAATTGTGCTATTTCTTCATAAAAAATTCGAATTATTGCAAAAGCATCAAAAAATTGAGTCGAATTATATATTTTGTTGTTTCAATTTCCCTGAATTTTGGAAGAGATTCATTGCACGATAATATGCCTTATATTTAAAAAATGCTTAGAGAATAAAGTTAACAAAGTATCTTAATAGGAAATTTTAAATATATTGAACCGCTAACAGTTCAACAATAGTATATTTATGAACTGTATGGTGTTCATCATATGGTACTTCTAGAGGCTTTAGAAGATTGGAATCCATGGTGGGAGAAAAATCTTGTCGATCAATCTCTAAAAGGGATTGAAAGAGATGCGCTCACTGAGGCTGTAAAATTTCTTGATCTCAATAAAGTTAAAGTGCTTACTGGTGTACGGCGAGCAGGTAAAAGTACATTTCTTTATCAAATTATAGACCATCTTTTGAAGAGGGTCCGACCAGAAGATATCGTATTAATCAACTTCGATGACATCAGGTTCTCAACTATGGATCTAGAAGCAATAGTCAAAAAATACATCGAATCTAAAAAACCAACAAAACTAAATCTCTTTCTAGATGAGATTCATAATGCACGAAATTGGGTTAGCTACGTCCGGAAGTTAATAGATACTAAGAAAGGAAATGTGTTTATAACAGATTCCTGTTCCTACTTTATTCCTGTAGATTATGCTAAACTCCTTACGGGAAGAAAAATTTCTATTGAATTATATCCTCTGTCATTCAAGGAGTATTTGCGATTCAAGAATCTAAGTTCCGATTTTCATGGAACTGAAGAGCGTGCGCGTATTAGAGGGTACTTAAGAGATTACATTAGATCTGGGGGATTCCCTGAGACGATTTTTTTGGATCAATCAATAAGTAAAAGAATTCTTGTAGAGTACTTTGACGACATCATCACTAAAGATGTTGTTAGTAGATATGGTGTAGACTATACTAAGGTAAAAGATCTGGCATTTTACTTGATATCAAATGTTGGTCAGAGAATTACTCTTAGAAAATTAAGAAACATATTCAATATTGGAATAGAAACGGCTAAAAAATATCTTAATTACCTAGAAACAGTATATATGCTCTTTACAGTTAAATGTTTTTCTGGAAAAGTAAAGGAACAAGTAATCATGCCTAGGAAGATCTATGCAGTAGATACGGGACTAATGAATGCCGTCGGCTTTCGCATTTCAGAAAGTTTTGGATCCGTTCTTGAGAATATAGTATTTCTAGAGCTAAAGAGAAGAGGTTTGGAGATTTATTATGGATTAATAGACAACAAAGAAGTAGATTTTATAGTCCGTGAAAGGATGAATATAACCGATATCATAAACGTAAGTTATGATCCCTTGGAGCGTAAAACAAGAAAAAGAGAAGTAGATGCTATGAAACAAGCTCTTAAGAAATTTAGAAGAAAAAAAGGGCTAGTACTTACTTGGGACTATAAAGATAAAATCAATATTGGCAATAAAGAAATAATATTTAAGCCAATATATGAATGGTTGCTTGGATATTAATCTCTACCAAATAGACCTACCAGTTGCATGTAATGAATTCTCTGACTTTTTTCCGAACAACATCGATATCTTCAAACTTAAGATTTTTAGGAATATAGCCTCTAAGTAGTTTCCAATCGTACTCACTAATAAAGTCTATTGCTCGTAATATTTGATCTAATTTATTGTTAACTAAATTATGGAGACGATCATGAAGTTTAACTCCTCTAGTAAAAACAAAGTATAAATCCCACAGATCCTTAGCCGAAGTTCTATCATATAGAGCATCAATCTTATCTGCGACTATTGTCTGGAGCGACAAGGTGTTTATCATAGTGCCAATACCCCCATATGGTTCCGTTTTTATGGGTAGAAGATTGTAATCGAATGGGATATCATTTGTAAAAAGAACGTCAATTCTAACGTAGAATTCCAGTCCAGGCATCTCATAATTTACAGGAAAAGTACTCCATCTCAAAGCAACAGCGGGTTCATCGACACTTTGGAAATAAACACTACCAGAAAAATTATATTCAAAAATATCTTTAAATTGTGGATACAGGATTTCCTTTGCCATTTTTTCTCTAACATCACCCGACTCGTTTGCATTTATGGGCTCCATATAAACAAAATCTAAGTCTATTGAGAAACGAGAGTCTGGGTAATAAATCCTTTTTATAGCCGTTCCGCCCATGAATATTAATTTATTTGCTAAATCAGAACTCCCAATTAGATCCAAGCATGCAGTTGCCGCATAATCCTGCCTTAAAATATTACCCGATATTCCCCAGTCTTCAGCTAATCTATTAAAATCAACATTATCTAATGATTCTATCATATCTTACACTTCGCATTAACTAAAATTCTCCATTTTCTATTCTTATTAATAGGAGGAGATTTTCTGGAGGGATCCAAAAGGATGTAATTCAAGCCAATGTATTTATGAAAAGGCTCTGATAGATCCTCCAGACCAAGAGTATCAAGGATGTATCCTAATCTTTGAATAATCGATGGCATCTCTAGTTTCAAAGCATAATCTAAGAGTTTATCCCATTTTATCTGTTTGTACCCAAGCTTTACTGCTTTACAGATATCCTGAAGACCAACATATCTTGAGATAAACATGAGGCAATCAATAATTGTTTTTTCTCTATCAGATATATTTACAAGAGATCCGCCAAGTGGTATCCGTACATAACCAAAAAATCTCTTTTTATTTAAATAGATGAACTTAAATTCGTCCTCTAATATAGAAAGCTTTTTTCCACTCAAATTTTTGTTCGTAGTTATTACATGAAGAATGTAGGATGGCATGTCATGCATTTTCCAGAATAGAGTGGCATATCTCAAGCCTAAGTAATATTCATCATCGCGCAATAGGCTATCGATTAGAGCTTCAACTCTTACATGAGTTATAAAATTCCTATCTAGGATGAAAGTACCTCGACTAATACGGTTTGCGACACCAGCATTTAACATTCTGGAAGTGATCCTATAGGCATAGAAGGAACTTACATTGTAAATTTGTCGAATGTCCTCTGTGGTAAATATGTATTTCTTCTTGCTTAAGAGGTCCCGAGCTACCATTGCTGGTTTGGGCAACCTCATAAAATCAGCTGTTTCTAACTTAAGATAGTATCTACTATAAACAAGCATTATAATTATTTAAGGATTATAAAGTTTAAAATATTGATCATATTTGCTGACATGATTTAGAATTTCTGTTTTTCTATAAACGCAAAGCATTCAGCAACCTATTTTCGATCAAAATAATTGGGATTAAACTTACTAACACGCCGATAACGGTCGAAGATGCTCTGAAGGAGCTCAATAGAGTGGTGACATCGCCAGTAAAAAACAATATGATTGAAGATTCTAACAATATTTATAAGATTAATCCTATAATCAATATAAAAAATCTCCATTTCTGGTATCCAGATGGAACCTATGCTCTGAGAGGAATAAATCTCCAGGTTTTTGATGGGGATTTTATTGCTATTGTAGGAAAAAATGGAAGCGGAAAAACAACACTTGCTAAGATAATTGCAGGGCTTCTTAAGCCTAAAAAGGGATCTGTTATTTTATTTGGCAAAAATCTCTTGCATATTTCTAGAAAGGAGCATATCAAACTTGTGGGATATAGCTTTCAGAATCCAGATCATCAATTATTCTGCGAATCTGTAAGGGAAGAACTGTCATTTGGACCTAAAAATTTGCATCTGAATAAAAAAGAAATCGAGATGCGAGTTAAAGAAGTAGCGAAGATGTTAGATCTTGAAGAGTATCTAGATGAACATCCCTTCTTCTTAAGTAAAGGTCTTAGACTTAGAGTTGCCGTAGAATCAATCTTAACAATGAGACCAAAAGTAATCATTGTTGATGAACCAACTACAGGGCAAGACTGGATGCAAAGTGTTGAGTTAATGAACTTACTAAAGCAACTTAATAGCGAGGGAAAAACCATAATTTTCCTTACACACCATATGAGGTATGTCGCAGAATTTGCGGATAGATGCATAGTTATGTTAGATGGAAGAAAGATCATGGATGTGCCAACAAGAGATGCATTTAGTAGATTTGATTACCTAGAACTTTCCTATGCAAAGCCGCCACCAGTTAGTCTGCTAACATATAAACTATTTGGAGTTGTAGCCTTGAATATGGATGAAGCTGTGGAGATTATCAAAAAACAGGTAATACCTAATACCTCATATAGATAACCCGTAAGAATATATTTCGCATAGAGATTATCCAACTGCCTTAGAACCGAAAAACATTTTCATCTATCCTTAACTATTATAAAGTAGGACAGTATTACAGTAAGAATCTGGGTGTGCGAAGATGGAGGAAGTAGTCGTCACTAGAAAGTACCAAATAACGATTCCAAAAGTTATTAGAGATAAACTAGGAATTAAAATCGGCGATAAACTATTAGTAGATTTAAAGGGTGATAAAATAATCATTATTCCAATAAGAGCTTCTGATGCTCTAAAAAATCTCGCTACTATCGCTGACAGGATCTTAGGTAGGCAAAAAAAGATTGATGCTGTGAAATTGGTTGAGGAAAGCCTTAACAGGGAAACTGGCTTATATTGATAC
>Ga0164318_10004332_pt1 | contig 13626 bp, 8 predicted proteins | sample GuaBasSedimGuay9_FD_113734 | JGI IMG/M metagenome (GOLD analysis project Ga0164318, IMG submission 113734) | Subseafloor sediment microbial communities from Guaymas Basin, Gulf of California, Mexico - Guay9, Core 4571-4, 0-3 cm | ecosystem: Environmental > Aquatic > Marine > Hydrothermal vents >...
CACATCGGAATAGGTGAAGTTGAAGAAGTCTGAGTTTATGGTTGCGTTAGTTGGGTTGTTTATAGTTATTGTTGGTGGGGTGGTGTCAACGCTGAATGTTATGCTTGTTGAGTTTAGATTGCCAGCTGAGTCGTTGGCAAAGATGGTTATGGTATGCGTGCCATCTTGGCTTACGTTGAATGTTGTATTTTGGCAATTTGGAAGGGTTATGTTATTTCCATTATTTAAATTATACCAGCATGATTGCAGGCTTGCATCGCTAGCTGTGTAATTAAGTGGAAGGTTTGTTTTGTAATTATAGGTTGTGTTTTGAGGTAGGATTATGGCTAAGGTTGGGGCTTGTGTATCAACAATCACAGTCCAGTTAATTGAGTAAAAATCTTTCAAGCCGTTTACATCGTAACAATAAATGTTCCATATATATACATTATCACCAGGCACAGTGTTAACTATCCAATTAGTTTCGTTATTTATAAGGGCACTCTCATTTGTTTTATTTGCTGCCCATGCCCCAGTAAAGTTGCCCCATAGTGTACAGTTATCCATAGCAATGGTTGAATTCCAGGTTGGTATATATGTAAAGTTAATGGTATGATTATTAACATAGCTCATGTTATAAGGCGATTGTAATGTAACATTAATGCCATCTGTTAAACCGTAATCAGAAAAATGGGAAACTGTAAACGTCAAGTTCTCCCCATCCCATATTATGTTAGCGCATGTTGTGCATGGTCTTCTATTACCACCGCCAAAGTCTTCCATAAAAATCTGAGGGTCTCCGCTTATACTTAAATAATTTTTTACATGATAGAACGTTATTCTTGCTGATACATTAAGGTTAGGCTTTGTCGTACCATCCCATTCGGTTTCATTTATACCTACTCTACCAGGCATCATTATGTTCCTAACAGCAAACTCCATTATAGCTCCAAATTTTTCTTGTGTACTCATATCTACAGGGGTTGTAAAGTTTATCTTAACCTTGCCGGGAATCTCAAGCACAAACGGTACAGCAGAAAAATCACCGCTATAAGCTATGGTGTTGAAATTAGTTGAGCTACCACCAAATGTTGGTCCACATACAACCCATGCGCTACCATTCCATTCAGCTCTATCAAGAGTGGTGCATGAAGTGCTACAACCAGAGATATTTACAATTGTACCGTTTAATAAAGGTACCTGTGGTGGCAACTTATCTTGTTCTGGCGGACATCCCGGAGGTACAGTCATGTTAACAAGAACCACAGGAATAGTAACATTTATCCACGTGCTACCATTTGTTGCTGATATAGTCACATTTTTACCCTCTATCAGATTTACTGAAATAGCAGAGTAGTTTATAGTGAATACAAACTTATATAATCCATTTCCAAGATATGTAGCACTGACACTTTCCTGTCCCCCTACCTCACTCAAATTTGCCTTTACATCCAATCCTGGAACGCCACCCTTATTATTTGTATAATTGGCTATTATCTCAACTATGTTGCCGTCATAGAAAAATATATCTGTGGCGTTGCTCATGTTTATTGCTGGGCATCTATTATCTGGCGGGCAATCTGACCATGGTGTTGTACCCAGACTAAAGGGCTTTGTTATCGTAACCGTTACATTGGTTGAACTTATTGTACCATTTGTATCAAGTGTTGTTATGGTAAAATTGTATGCACCAGGAGTAAGAGGTGCGGAAACACTAAACCAAAAATGCTGCATGCTTCCATTTTCTATAAAACCGTTTGTGGTTGTATTTTCCCATGTAAGCACACTTGTCGTATTTGAAAATTTCACATCCCCTGCTGTTGTGCCATTTGTATTAACCAAGAATGAGAAACCATTTGGTAACGTTATATTTACCACTGTTATGTTCTCGCTTGAATCTGTATTATTTATAGTAAAATTAAGTAATTGGCTGTACTCAGGTACCACTATTATTGGGGGATTAACACTAGGTGTAAAGGATGCGCTCTTTGTAAAAAATGGTAGCATTGCGAGAATTAGAAATAAAACAAAAACGAAGAATATAGCAAAACTTAGTTTAGCAATGCCCATATACCCCTTCTTATCAACTATCTCAGGCACAGTATCATCTTTATCCTCAAATATTTGTAGGTAGTTTACAGGTTGATTCACAGCTTTACCGATTACAATATAAAATTTATCTTCGTGTATATATAAATTTGATGAAAATATTTTACCATTTCTTTGTAATGAAACACTTATTATTTTTTCCCCTTTTTATGGCTGAGAGCAGAAAAAAATACTTTAAGTATTTTTAAACCCGATAAAAGTGCCCCATATACTACATAAAGACCAACACCGGTTATTGCGAACCATAGCATGGAATTGGGGGTAATGGGAACATTTATTTTGAAAACAAATTTAAGTATTAGGGGAAAAAGGAGTGAGAGCAAGGCTATAACGAAAACTCTCATTGCGATCTTTATTAACTTATAAGCTATAACCAAGAAGATAGCAAACACTACTAAAAGCAAGGTTGTATTCCCTGCTATAAGTTCAACGATTTCTTTAAGCATCTTTTATAATTTTCTTTTTTAATTTTAAAAATGGGTATCGAGAGTGAGCTTAGAGAAGAGACAGAAAAATGGTTGGAAAGGATAAAAAAGGCATTTAGTAGCGTAAAAGCAAGTAATAGAAATGAAAGGTATATAGAAAATGTAAAGGCTTATATAGCAGATTCAGAATACTTTTTAGGGAAGGGTGATTTGATAAGGGCATTTGAAGCTGTGATATGGGCATGGGCTTGGCTAGAGATAGGGAAAGAGATAGGTGTTGTAAAGGAAGGGAGTAAATAGTTATTGGCATTCGTTTTTGTACCTAAACCCTTCCTCATGAATAATGTTCCCGTTTGGATCTTCAAATTGTAGAGTATAGCTTATCCTCTCTAGGTTCTGTGTGACAGGGGTAGAGAGGCCTCTGCACATTGCAAGCAAACTTCTTGTGTATATTTTTATCACACCACTTCCATATGCGCTTTCATCCAGATATTGGTCAGGAGCCATTGGAGACCTAACAAAAATATTGCGCACTATACCTTCACAATAATCCCCGTTTAATGAACCTGTAATTCTTAAGATGAACCTTCCAGTTCCATATTTCCATAGATTTGAGTATCTTATTCTTACTCTTTGATTATTGCATAGCTCTCCTTTCAAACCTGTCCATCTCCCTTTTTCGCTCTTCTCTATGGCAATAAGTGTTTTGCCAAATGATACGCGGCCTGCTCTAGCCATCTCCCTGGCCATTATGTGTGCATTTTCCGCTACCGTGTCAAATTGTGAAAGACATTCATATACCCTTTTATATGTTGTAAAGAAGATTTCCGCTTTTCTCGCCTTTCCGAGCTCCCCACCATAATATCTTGCACCCATACCTATGCTATCTAGGCACATCTCTATCGAATATATTTGCATAACGATGTTCAATGCCCTGACAATGATATGCCATGATTTCCCAAGCATCGTGCAAATACCAACAATACCTTCATTAACTACATTTGCCGCCTTTCCTGCCCGTCCCTTCCATCCCTCTTCACCTTCAAGCATCCCAACACCTTCAAGAATGAGGCACGATCCTACACCAACAGCGCTACCTTTTAAGAACGTCTTTGTTAGCCCGTTCCTTACATTGAAGATATCATAAAATGCTTCACCTATTATTAAGAGCATCAGCCCTATTAAACCAATAGTGACAGGACTTGTAATAATTTTTTCGAGCTTGCCGTCTTTGCTGCTTTCATCACTTCCTGCAAATCTTATCTTAGTAGCTAAGGGTGTATAATCTTGCGTGTATAAAGGAGAAACCTTCAGCGACGGCGATCGTGGTATAGGTATGCATTTTCCTATACATTCTACTTTCTTTCCACTACCGATTTCATAGAGTTGAACCCCGAGACATTCTTCATTTTCGTTACAAATGGTAGCTACAGTAGTTTTTCCTTTTGCTCCAGCAGCTATTTCTTTTGCCCCTTCATCTTCCTTAACCTCCTCATTTATGAGCTTCTCCGCTAACTTATTTACGAGCACGCAGCCTACACATATGCCTGCTATGTATACTGCTTTCCTTATAATACCCTTTATATCTTTCTTCAGCTTGTTCATTTCCTTAGCTATTTTCTCACTATCAACGAGATCGCTTGATTTTCTTCCAATAACCTTTATATCTCCGTAGGTATAGGAAAGCGTATCTACCAGCAGACCAGATGCATATTTCACCCTTAGGTGGAGCGTTGGTCTTCCAAGCCTTTTCTCTTTAACAACATCTTTATTGGGATCTGGCGAGATCGCCCCAAAGCTTATATGGGGTGGTATTTGGAATTCACAACGATAAATGTTACTCTCAGCCCTTTTTCTACAATTTACACGACCTTCTAGTCCGCTGTCAAATGTTACCCATGCATCAGTTATGCGCAAATCGCTGATATCATAGCCTTGCCTATTAATTATTTGTATGGTTGTATTTAGTATGCTTCTCTCTAATCTACAATCCCCATCTTCACTTATTATTTGACAATTAAGCACCTTTGCTATATCCGCTAGCTTCTCTATTGCTAAATCATACACGCTCTTCTTGTCACTAAAGAAGTTTGCATTAATCACCGCTGCTACGCTTCTCTTCCCTTCCGCTTTTATCTCTATACTCCCATACCCCTTGGTGCACGCTGTGAACATCTCTGGTGTTATATAAATATTGCATTCATACCTCTCGCTCCTCCTACCTCCTGAAAACGTCTGCGCAGATCTAAGCACGCAGCTTATATCATCATACCATCTTCCTTTATCCATTCTTCCAATACCACCATACCCATAGCTTCTTGCATTTATTCTAAAGCTCCACCTCAACTCTTCTTCTTTTTCGTGCAGCAGATCGGCATTAATTAATTCCAAATTAATAGTCAATGCCCCTTCTTTTATACACTGCACGCTTACATTCTCTTCCTCTGGTGAGAGGGCAGGCTTGGTTGTGGGTGCGACCAACATTATATCTTTGCTAGCACTACCCAAAGAGATTATTTTACCATCTACCCTGACCTTTATGCTTAGAGATAAGGGGAAGTATTTGCTTTCATCTGGTCTCATCTCAACACATTTATTTATAATATCCTCTGTGCCTATATTGCAGGTAATGGAAAATCCGTTAATGGTGCAAGACCTGCCTGCTACGCTTGATATAGGTTTGCCAGCAAACATAATCGACTCTTCGTACAAGGAAACCTTGCCAGCTACATTCCTTATCTGAGCATTTATTGTTATCTGCTTTGCACTTCTTTGTTGCGCGCCAGGACAATATATTGTTGAAGGGTTTACGCTGGTTATTTCTATATATGGCATGGTTGGAAGTATATTTATAGTTAGTGGTATTGACACCTCCATCCTCTCTTCTCCAAGCGTTGCCTCTCCCTTGAGTGTTAAGCTGTGCATCCCCACGTTGGCATTCTTCGAGGCAGCAACATTAAGTGTGCATGAATAGTAACCTTTATTCTCACAGCCCAAAGGCCGTATCGTCACATCATTGCTTGAGTATGGGTATATCACCAGATTATCAAGGCTTTGAGTAAAGCTGAGCTCGATTATGTGTGTTGTTTCATTTCCTCTTTCTATCTCAACCTTTTTGCCTGCATGCACTCTAACTTCTATGCCTTCCTTCTCCACGCTGACGAGTTTAATCTTGCTTGCATAGAACATATCCGTCCCCTCTATCTGGAAGATCACATCTATTTTATCTAAGCCAACATCCCTCGGTATATCAAAACTTGCTTTACATGAGTAGTAGTCTCTTGTTCCTGTTGCGCCTCCGCTTTGCTGTTTAGTACATGTCATATCTTTGTTTGATTTATCAAGGTAGCTGTAGATAAATCTTGGCTCTCCCGCTAGCATGTCTGCATGTTCCACATAGAGATACACATTAGCTTCTGTGAGCTTTCCTTTCTCAATGGCTGACGGGTGAATAGCATACACTATCATGTAAGGTGATGGCAATCTTACTATGATACTTTTTTCCCCACTCACTACTTTGCCTGGATAGGTAAACCTTAGCCCTATGTTTACTCTGTCTTTAACCAAATCGCAAACTTCCTCCTTAGCTATTGTGCATTTATATAATGATTCTCCTATTCTCGAGCATGATAAATCTTTAAATTCATCCCCATCCAAGCTATACTCTGTCTTTTCTAAATTCTTGGGCTCATTATTTACCCTGAGTTCTATTTCTAGTGCAGCGTTTTCTGCACAATCAAATGGTTGTGTTATTGTTATTATTCTTATACTTGGCTCTGGTGGTTTTGGCATAACCTCAATCTGGGATTTTGCCTCAAGCGTAACCAAGCTTGGTCCTTGATACCCTGTGAGCCTTACATAAAAGTCTTTTATACCCTGTACATCACCCAAGCTAATGTCTGCACTACACCTATAATATTTTATATTCTCGAATTCTTTGCTAAGGGTGCACGGTAATTGGGCATATGGCATGTTTATGTACTTGTATGAGAAATCATCCTCACTATAGGTGAGCATGTCTGGATAGTTTACATGCAATAAAACAGAAACCCTCTCCTCGCTATCAGCAATAAGCTTGGAAGGTGTTATGCTATCTATAGCAATGCTTGGTGGCGGGTATATAAGGTAAATCTTTCCTTGATCTGATAGCACCTCTTTGTCTCCATAGCTTAGCTTTACCCTTATATTCATTTCTTCTTCCAAGCTACCACATATATCCTCTTTATTTATCTTGCACCTATACACATCACCCTGCTTATTACATCGCATCCCTGAATATTTCTCGCCGTCGAAGGTATAATAAAAATGTAGCTGCTCTGTCGGCTCGTTTTTAACTTCCACTCCTACTTCAAGCTCACTATCAATATCGCATTTAAATGGGTTGGGAGTGATATGATGCAAAGAAATAGTAGGCAGCTCGTGCTCTATTGTTATGGCAAACAGGTCTGTTTCCAATTCTATACCACCAGCATATACCATCTTTATTTTTAGGGATGGCGTCGCCCCCAACTTGTTGCAATTTGGTATCTCCCTTATCTTTATGTTGCATGTATAGGAGTACATATTTCCTGCATCTTGCACGCATGTTATTGATGGTGGTTGGACCTCATTACCATTTATTAAATATCTATAACTTAGCATATTGCCTATGTTCTGTGGCCTCTCCACATGAAGGTTTACCTCTATAGTGCCTTCATCAGAACATTTTATAATCTTGGGTTGCCAGTCATCAATAACAAGCCTCGAGCTTTCTAAGCATTTGCAATCCCGACCACATAAACCGGGGCATGCGCTATCGCTTGTGCCATCACATTCCTCGCCCTCCTCAACTATGTTGTTCCCACATACCGCTCGCTGACCGCTTGTGCCACTTGTGGTTGTGAGAGGGGCTGAATAAAATAGCACGGGGTTTGATATCTTTCCCGTATCGGCAAAAACAAACGCAACAGCTTTATCTATTCCTCTTATTATATTACCATCCCTAACTTCTGGCTGCATACTTGGGCTTGATGTTCCAGCGGGATCGACCTCATCTTCATTTCCTTTTAGAATATACAAGCTTGCAACATCTTCCCCATTCACACTATTAATAACAGCACGGTCTATAAGGCTAATGGGTACAGCATTTCGCGTAGCTAAATAGCTTTCTATATCATCGCTGCTAATCCCTTGTTTTAGATAAAGATTTATTCCATCAACGTCGTAGCTTTCAATACCAAAATTTCCTGCACCGCTCATCGTTATTTTTTCCCATGAACCTAGCCATATATGCTCATTTCCAATCTTCATTTTCAAAAGTATCATTATGTTTGCAACGCTACCTTCGCTTATATCATTCCATAAATACATTCCATAGCTACCAGGATTCAAGGCAATGACAGGCTCAATGGCTTCGATGCATACACTTGGGTCGTTTCTCTTGCATTTATAGAGATACATCTTTTCTATGCTTCCCTCTTTTGCTGTTAATGAAATTTTAACAAATTGTAGATTTGTTTCATAATCATAAGGGAAGCTTATATCCTTATTCACAAAATCAGAAAATGTCTTTAATCTCACGCCTTTTAACCTTTGACCAGAGCTGGAAAAGATGCTTATTTCCAAGGCCATAGAGAACGGCATGGTGATAACAAAATACAGGATTGCAAGCACAACAACCTTTTTTATATCCATCCTAGCACCTCACCTCTTGCTCCCTATAACTAACTATTTCTATATCGCAATCTTTAATTGTTTGTGCAATTTTACCCCTTTCGCTAGTGCTTATAGATTCCTTCAAAGGCTCCTCATCAGCAGTTGTAATAACGGGTAAGTATATGTAAATATCTTTCTTTGGCACAAGTGTTAGGGAATAATTTAATGTTCCAACACGAAGATGTGTCTCATTGCTAATAACGCTAGCGATCATAGTAAATTCTGAGGGGTATGCGAATGGTAGCTTAACATCACTTACCACCTCCCCCTTCTCGTTCATGTTGGTAATGAATAGGTCTATATCTTCAGCGGTTATGTAATTTCTATGCATTGGTTGAAAGTGAATGAATGCGATCATATCTCTTTTTTTCATACTTCCAAAGGATTCGTTTATCGGTTTTATTCCTTTAACCTCGTAGCTACCATATACCCCTGTATCAACCTTGCTATGTGCTTGCATTTCCACACCAAAAATGTGTACATCTATGTTGTGTACTGCTTTATTTAAATGAACACTTACCTTATTTAGCTTGCCAAATTTTGGATTAATGATATCACCATAACTCATATATCCTTCTTTATTTACCAAAATCTCTGATGTGGTGCATGGTATTCTTGCTGTTAATAAACCGCTTTCGTTTGTTTTTCCAAGATCGCAAATATAAAATGATGCCTTTGCATCACCAATAGGCTTATTCTCCATGTCTGTGACATTTATTTCTAAAAGACAATCAGCATTGTTTATGCACAGCCCTGTGTACTCATCCTCATACTCTTCAATCTCAAACGTACAATTACCAGGCTTGTTCTCATCTATTTCAACTATAACAGCAAACCTAAACCATTGTTTGAGTTTCTCATCCTTCACCATAACAATTACAGGGTACCTTACAGAGTACTTGACATAGTATGAAGATACGCAATAAGGTATTATTTCAGATATGGGCTTGGGTATGACTACAAGTGAGTCTGGAGAGGAGTAAAAGTTTTTTGCCAATTCCCATTCATCTGGGTATTGAAATGCAACCTCCAGCTTGTACCTTCTTCTCTCCGTACCGGTTATATAATAAAAAAGATTATTGTTTGTTCTGGGTGGTCTTTTTTCTCCTATAACAGCATGCTGAACTGTATATTTTATTAAAGCTTTCATAGCCTTTAACATATCATTCCTATTCATTATCAGGGTTTTTCCGCAGCCCACAATCTCCCCTGTAATAGGTAGCCAGTATTCTGATTCGGGGTTTGAATAAAAGATCGTTTCCAGTGTTATTGTTTCGAAGAATCTTTTATCGCTAAGCTCCTGTGAAAAATCCTTAGAGAAATCCAATATGTCTTTTAGCCTGCTTTCAACATAGCCTATGTAGGGCTGGGGTATCTTTGTTCCAGAAATATAAGAAGGGATTGTGACCTTTGCTTCCACACCACCACTCTTTATATTAATCTCTGTGCTCATTTTATCCAGTTCAAATGTAACGTTTTTTCCATAAAACTCCATACCCCCTTTCAAAACTGAACGTAAATACGCCTCGACGCCCCTTTTTATCTCTCCCTTTATATCTATATCTGCAACATTATCACATGCTTGCCATACCGCTATTTTATTAAGTCCATAATCTATGCTTGTTACTTTCTCACTATCCAAATAGCCACCCCTTTCGTATATTTTATTGAGTGTGTCCCTTAGTGCATTGGTTACAAGGCTGGAAACGGAATCCTTTACAAGCTTCTGCTCTTCACTTTGACCGGAGATAGTAGGCAGGTAACCTTTTTGTGAAGCATACAAAAGCGCTACCACAGAAATAATCAAAACTGCCGCAATAGCAACAAATTCAAGTTGACCTTTAACCATATTAATCTTTTGTTCTTCATCACTTATATTTTTGCTATTTTAAGCCTAACCCTTACCTTCCCACTCTCTAAAAAATCTTTCTAAAAATTGTTCCATAAAATTGTGTCTTTCTTCTGCAATTCTTTTTGCGGCTTTTGTGTTCATTAGATCTTTCAAAAGAAGCAACTTTTCATAAAAGTGATTAATGCTTGTTGATTCTGCTTTCTTATACTCTTCAAAGGTTTTATGAAGTTTTGGTTTTATTTTTGGATTATAAATTTCTCTATTGAGCTTGGCTCCTGTAGCAAAGCATCTCGCTATTCCAATAGCACCCAACGCATCCAACCTGTCTGCATCTTGAACTATCATCCCTTCCTTAGTTTTCATTTGCGTCTTAACGCGAGCGCCTTTAAAAGAAATGTTTTTGATGATTTCGCAAACATGGGAAATCACATCTTCGCTAAGCCCTAATTTCTCAAGCCACTTCTTAGCTAAGCCTGCACCTGCATCATCGCCCTTACAAAACTTCCAATCTGCAATATCATGCAATAATGCAGCAAGTTGAATAACAAAAAGGTCAACATTTTCTTCTTCTTCCGCTATTCTTAATGATAATTTCCAGACTCTATATGCGTGCCACCAATCATGGCCAGTAGCTTCTTTTTCTAAACGCCTTTTAACAAATTCTGCTGTCTGTTCTATGATGGATTCTTTATCCTTATCCATAGTTATACATATTATAGAAAATTATAAATACCATGAATATGATTTTCTTTTATGATGAAAATAAATTTTACACTCAAGCCCGTTTCGCTTACAAAATCCCTTGATCTTTTTCTCTTCTCTATCCCAGTAGTCACCTTTTGTTAGATAGATTTCTTTGTATCTTTCTACAAGTTCTGGTTTATTCTTTTTAGAAATTTGTAAATATTATCGTTGATAGAGGGATAGAGATTTAGATTTTCAAACCAATTAGTTAGGTACGGAAAAATTGGGGATATGAATAGAGCACTCTGAATTCCTTTCATCTAGAATTGAAAGGGAAATTGCGATAGTACAATATTTGAATTGTTTGAATATACTAATGTCTCTAACTACCAATTCGGATTTTGTCATTAAGTCTAGGTGCGGTAAGGGTATTAATTTTTCAAGAATTTTCCTTGTAAGCTTGTATTTTCTCTCCGCTGGCTGGTAAGGGTCACAAACAGAACCTATCGTTAGTACTTTATTTTTTAATTTATTTGTATTTGTTGGAATTAAACAAAATAGACTTTACGGTTATTTCTCTAACCTTGACTCTTTTCATCATTATTAATTTGATTAAATATTTTTATTGTCCAAAACATGCTTGTAAGGAAATTATTTACCAAGGTTATATTTATATATAACCCAAGTCAATAAAGTATCATGTATAGAAAATTTCCTTTAATTAAAGTTTTGAAAGGAAGGTTGCTTAAGACTGCAGAGTTCCAAGACGAGGTAGTTCTGTCTTTGATAGGCAATTTTAAGGATATAGTATTTCATGGAGGTACAGCAATATGGCGTGTATATGGTGGGAAAAGATTTTCCTTTGATATAGATTTCTATTTCCCTAAGCCAGAGAGAATAAAGCAGTTTGTAAAAAGGAATTTTAATGTAAGCAAGGCGAAACTCACACCTTCAGAAGTTCTTTATGCAAGGATCGAAAAAGATAGCGTAGAGGTTGAATTGAATGTTTCCCCTGTGTTCAAAAAAATAGAGGTAGTTGATAGAGAGTTTTTCTTAGCAACTGGCGATACGATAGTTGTGAAAACACTTTCCCCAGAGAATTTGATAAAGGAAAAGGTTGAGGCATTTCTTAATAGAAAAAAGGCCAGAGATATTTATGATATTTTTACCCTTTTAGATATTGCCGATACAGAAAAAATTAAAGGGTATTTGAAGAAACTCCTGCCGTTATCTAAGCCAAAAGATTATGATGGACTAAGAAGTTTGATTTTAATAGGAATTTTGCCTAGCTTTGATACCCTGAAAGCCAAGGTTGAGCAATATGCCAAAGCTTAAGTATAAGGAATTTGAGGAAATTTTGAGAAATGTTAGCTTTTTTAATTTTAAGAGCGTGGAGGCTAGGCTCGGAAAGAAGTATGCAAAACTTTTCATACATAACCTAAAAAAGAAGGGAGAGATAGAGGAGCTAATAAAAGGTTGGTACTCATTTAAGCCTTCTCCCTATTTGATACTCCTAATAATGAGGGAAGGCTATATAGGTTTGGGCAGTGCAGCATTTATCCACAAGGCATGGAATCAGATAACGAATCTTGAGATATTAACCCCTTTAGCATATAAAAAACTCAGGGGTGGTGAAAGGGTTGTTGCTGGAAGAAAGGTTATTATTAAGTGGCTTCCTCAAAAAATGTATTTTGGGTACGAGATAAAGTTATTTGATAATAGATATATCAGGGTTTCTGATACCGAAAAAACCTTCATAGATTTAATATACTTTGGCTATCCATTCAAAGACGAGATTTTACCACAACTAATTAAAAAAATTGACAAACAAAAACTTCTGAGCTATCTAGAATTGTTAAGAAAAAGAAAATTGAAAAGACTTAGTAGGTTTTTAAGTAGTTTAAATAAAGAGTTTCCTGATCTTTTCAGCTAAAAGGTGAGGGCGATTTCGCAAAAATTCTGAAAGCAAAAAGTAGTAAAAATTTATCGAATAAAAATAAAAACATGAAGTTTACATATTTGGTTGTATTATTATTTTTGTTAATTTTAATAGCTGGGTGTATCCAAGAAAAACAGCCTATGAAGGAGTACACGCCTGTAATTGAAAAGCACCCCATAACTTCAAGTGAACCACCTTTTAGACCGCCAAAGGACAAATTTCCAAGTAAGGTTGAAGGTGTGATAAGATATATAGATTTAACAAAAATTGGTCCAATTAGTCCAGATGAATGCTCAAAATACATAAAAAATGAGCCTGACAGGAGTTTCTGTTATTTTGTATTGGCAATAAGAAACAAGGACAAACGACTATGTTCTTTTGTTAAAAATTATACTATTGTAGAAAGTGGTTGTACTTGTTTAGGAGTGGGTCATGGTGGATGTTGTGAAAAATCGTTTAATTGGACGTTAAATAAAGACAGGTGTATGAGTATTGTAGAAGGAGAAACGTTTAAATGTCCGTTCACACTGAGCTTTAGGTGCAAGTATGATGAGTTTAAACAGAGCTACAATTTAACTCCTGAGCAAATCAGGATATCAAGAGAATTTGGAATCCTGTGTAGAAATGAATACTGTATTACTTTAATAGCTGAAAATCAAAGTAAAGTGAACAAAACCAGAGCAAAAGAGATTTGTGATAGTATTACAACACGTTATATGAAACCACTTTGTTACGCAAGAATTGGCCTTAAATAGACGGCTGGTAGGAAAAATAGGGATTGGTGCTTAAAATACCTCTAAGGAGTGTGTCTAAATAATCAACTGTAAAGTAAACTTTCCAACTTGACAATTTTCTATTTCAATGAGTTCAACAAAAATATATATCCGGTGATGCCTATGACAAGACTATCACCGGATATCAGAGCACTCTGTAAAAAACTTGTA
>Ga0164318_10004333_pt1 | contig 13625 bp, 12 predicted proteins | sample GuaBasSedimGuay9_FD_113734 | JGI IMG/M metagenome (GOLD analysis project Ga0164318, IMG submission 113734) | Subseafloor sediment microbial communities from Guaymas Basin, Gulf of California, Mexico - Guay9, Core 4571-4, 0-3 cm | ecosystem: Environmental > Aquatic > Marine > Hydrothermal vents...
AAAACCTTATCGCATTTTTTAATTTCTCCAATACCTTTTAACGATATTTCTTTATCATCATAGAGACCTAGACCAACAAATGTAAGTGAGCCTTTTACCATATGAATTCAAAAATCTTAACTGGGGGTACTTCAAAAACTTTTGTTTTACTTATAGTTTATTAATATCTAGTTGAATTACCCTCCATAATGTTTTCTATGGATCTTCAGATACTTGCTATTCCAGCGTTCATATTAGGGGTGGTTTTACTATGGAAAGGCTCAGATATGCTAGTAGATGGCGTATCAAAAACAGCTGCCCAACTAGGTATATCTACTCTTATAATCTCTGTTTTGTTTGTTGGTTTTGGCACATCTTCACCAGAGTTTGCTATATCTGTTGGTGCTGCAGTTGAAAAACACTCTGCTATATCTTTGGGAAATATTATCGGGTCATGTGTCGCAAATCTTCTGTTGGTGCTAGGGATAAGTTCACTCATAAGGCCGATAAAAGTACAGGGGGGAATCATAAAAAGAGAAATGCCAATTCTCCTTGCCGCAACAACAATTTTAATAGTATTTTCAGCACTTAGTCTTTTGGATAGGTATCATCTAATTGGCGGGATTCTGTTCCTGATATTCTTCCTATTATTTGTATTATTTTTTGTTCATTGTGCAAAAAAAGAAAGAGACAATAACCACAAAATTGAAACTGGAAAAACAGCACGAAATATATTTTTTATAATGCTTGGTATAATTTTGGTGATAGGCGGGGCATGGCTACTCATCGAGTCTGCAACCACACTTGCTGCATTACTGAAAATAAGTCCTTTTGTAATAGCACTTTCAATGGTTGCCATAGGTACATCTCTTCCAGAGCTTGTAGTATCTGTAGTTGCAGCATTTAAGGGAAAAGCAGATATTGCTATTGGCAACGTACTTGGGTCAAACGTTTTTAATATTTTATTAATACTTGGTTTTGCAGCATTGTTTATCCCATTGGGCGCTATAGGTTCGATGGATAATCTGTTGATACTTTTAGCAGTAACACTCATAATGGCCCCGATATGTTACTCAAAACATACGATATCTAGAATTGAGGGTCTTATACTGCTCGTTCTTTACAGCATTTACATTTGGTATATTTTTGCTGGACAGGAGATAATTCTTAATATGTTGTAATTAAATCAAACTCGTTAAATATCAATATTTTATTCTTGAAAGTCAGATGGCAACTCAGAAGAAAGATAAAAACGAAATTTTACCAGCTATAATAATGGGATGTATGTTCTTGATTGTATATGGACTTGTTTTGCTCCTAACTAATCCTTTTGTTGAAGAGGGTGGAGTACAATCAGCTTTTGAAAATGAAGATAATCCACTAAATATCGTTTATATAATTGTAATAATGTTTGTAATGACTCTAGTAATTCTTCTTATAGCAAAATTTTGGAAAGAAAAAATCATTCAATTTATTATTCTGGGTGCTGTGGGGTACACTAGCTTTTTTGCGTTTTTTTTACCGATTTTCAGTATTGTTTTATCTTTTACATATTATGAAATAACTTTAGCTATCTCAATTTTGTGTGCTATATCTCTAGTAATTGCGCTCTACAAATATCCAGAATGGTATGTTATAGATGTTGCAGGAATTGTTGTGGGGGTTGGAGCAATTGTTATCTTTGGAATTTCTTTGGGCGTATTATTGGTGATAATATTGCTTGCAGCTCTGGCTGTGTATGATGCAATTTCGGTGTATAAAACTAAACATATGATAGATTTGGCAGATACTGTCATGGATCTTAAGCTACCAGTATTGCTTGTTGTCCCGAAGATACGTCATTATTCTTTGATTAAAGAAACTAAACGATTAAAAGAAAAGTTAGAAGAAAAAGAAGAAAGAGATGCTTTTTTCCTGGGATTGGGAGATATTGTATTGCCTGGGATATTGGTAGCAACTGTTTATAATAAAGTTGGTTTGCCTGTTGCACTATCTGTTATTGTTGGTATATTAATTGGTTTCTCAGTTTTGATGATTTTTGTAATGAAAGGAAAGCCACAGGCAGGATTGCCAGCACTTTGTGGTGGTGCGATTGGCGGATATTTGATTTCATGTCTGATTTTGTTTGGTGAATTAAAAGGACTTGTATTCTCTTATTAAATTTTAGTCTTAAACCCACACCTTTCACACCATATCTTGTTATCCATGCGAAATAACTTATCTCCACATTTTGGACAAACTGCTTTTTCTATAAAATGCTCAAGCCATATATCGCGAACTTGTGGGACATCTTCATTTTTAATTCTTAAAAGCATTTCCTGTAATTCATGTGTTGTAGCAAGAGGATCCAATTTTGAAAGGTCCATTTTATCGGTTATCTGGGGACGATACGAATCATGAAAGATAGTTTGACCTGATTTAGTATGAGTCTTTCTACCTTTTAAAAGAATTGCAGCTAAAATTATGCCCCCAATAATCCCCCCAAGATGTGCGTAGTGTGCAGTACCATCTGGGACATCGATAAAAACAATAACAGTTTCTAAAATAGCAAAGAGTGCCACCGCGTATATGACTTTGATTCTTCTGAGAACCATTATTATGCCTAAAGGAATGGGCATAATCACTTCGTCATTAGGATATGAAAAGGCAAAAGCACCCATTATACCAAAAATAGCACCAGACGCACCGATAAGGGTTATGTAATTGTAGGGCATTTCTAGATTAAAAAGTGAATGAACAAGTGCACCACACATTCCCGCTACCATATATATCACTAAGAATTTCTTCCAGCCTATGCGTTGCTCAAATGGAATTCCAACAAAAAACAATACCATCATATTTCCGAAGATATGTGCTAGACCACCATGGATAAACATGGAAGTAAATAGCGTGTATACCTGTGGACTATATTCTGGTTCTAAATATATGGGTCTGAAACCTAGACCTGCATATCCGAATGCTATTTTTCCCTGACTGATATCTAACATACCAACTAATTGATTGTAATAAATGAGCGTAATTACAAAAATTATGATATTTGCAACAATTAAAGCATATGTGATCATCCATTTTTTAGCAACCGCAATAATGAGTGTACCAAGAATAATGATGCTGCAAAGCAACGCTGACCAATGTTGTGGCAATATTACTAAGTCCATTGTCTTTTTCTCCAGTCTCTAGCGATTATGACAAAAGTCATAGTGAATATAACAGTAATATAAATAGTGTTTTCATCAAATGTTGAAGATGCTTTTAGTTCTTCTACTTCCATTTTATTTTGTAGAGGTTGTAGATGCCAATCATAAAAAAATACCTTAGAATAATATCTCGCAATACTCTCATTTTCAATAATAATTCCTGCCTCACGGTTACTGATAACAGAATTTTCATTCCAGTTAATGCTTGATATTAGTACAGATTTATTATCAACAATCATTCCTTTATTATGAACATTTGTGAAAATCGACCAGTTAGTGTAGATATATTTTACGTCGATTCCATTTTCTTCAAGATATATTTTAGTTTCATTACATTTATCATTGGTACTTTCATAAAATGGATTGTAATTCAAGATGACTTTTACATCGATGCCATTTTTTGATTTATTAATTAAATGCTCAACAAAAGGATTTGCAGCCTGATTCCAATCTTTGTAGATGTATAGTTGTTCAATGTATATGGTATCATTTGCCAAATCGATCATGTTGCATATAGCTTGATAGCTGGTATCTGGGGACAAAACAGGATAAACAGTGAATTTTCCGGTAAATGTATTTGACGAAAAAGACGGCTCGTAGTGCCCTCTGTAAGCTTTTTCCATTAGATAAAAATTGGATGGAATCTCTAAGTTCATTTTGTTAATGGAAGAAATATCACAACGACTTAGGTCCCAATCCTCTAAAAAAACATCAAGAAAATAATTGACAACACTGGAATTTTTTATTATAGCTCCCCATTCACGATTGCCAAATGAGGGGTTTAAAGGGACACCAGTTTCCGCCCAATTGCAACTTTCAATTATTACAGTTGAATTATCGATAACAAGATACTTGCCATGATTAAATGAATAGCGACTATAGACTTTGTTGTCTCTGTTGCTTTTTATAAATCTGACCTCGCCTCCATAGCTGGCAATTTTCTTAAGAAGGTACTTTTCTTCGAGAGTAATCCCTCCTACTGGACTACCATCTAGAAGAATATTAACACTTACATTTTTTAGCAAAATCTTAATAAGTTCATCACAGAGATGTGGACTAGTAAGTTCATAGATATTGAGATAAATGCAGTTTGATGCGTTTCTTATCTCTGAAGTTATTGCTTCAAAACTTGAGTCAGGGGATATAAACGTTCTAATTTTTCCATTAAATCTAATTTTTTGATAAGAAAAATCAGATTGGCCTATGCGATACTCTCTGGGATGAACCCAATCAAACAAGGTGTTTGTATCAACTAATAGATTATTTTCATTTGAATTTCTTTTGAGAATTATTCCTTCGTTTGAACTTGGAATAGGTTTACCATTCCACCCGCTTAAATTGCAATCAACATTTCCATAAACGATAGTATCAATAGTATGATTGTATCTGTTTTTTAACGCGAGACAGCCTCCCTTATTGCTGAGAGTTAAATTTTTCGAAGAATTCATTTGAGGAATATTTTTATCTGAATTTGCATTGCATTCAAAATCCGGTTTTTTTCCATTTTCCCAGAGATATGCATTGGCATTTTGTGTTAAAACTAAAGAATTATTTGGCAAAATTATTGTTTTTTCAGGGAATGCAACCTTATTTTGATTTAGCTTATTTTTTGATGGGTTATTTGTAAAATACCATCCAGAGATGTCAATTTTCTTTGAGGAGGGATTATAAATTTTTATGTATTCGTTGTTAATTCCAGGATGGGTGTAATAGTAGACTTCTGATATCAAGATCTGTTTTTCAAGATTTGATGGGGAGGTATCAAAGATTTTTATGCTACACGATAAGATATTATTGTTTTCATTGAATTCTTCTATAGAGTTATAAACATCTGCTACAACTAATATTGCATGGTGGCCAGGTTCAACATTTATCGTATCCCATAAAATAGAAGGATATTTCTGATATTTTCCAACAGAGTCATAGTATTTGTATCCTATACAGTGATCATTGTCTATAAGATCGTAATAGAATCCAACAGCAACATCAGATGTTTTTTCCTTGCCGGTATTTTTAAGAAAAGCTTTGATCCTGATTATTTCTCCTTGATTTATTACTTTTTTCTCAATTTTAGCTTCATTATAAATCTTTACTTTTTTAATCAGCAGATCAGATCCTAATATCTCAAAAAATAATTTTTCTTCATCAAATTCATTAGCATCTATTCCTGATTTTGCTATTATTGTGATATTGCAATACCTCGACATTCTATTCTTACTACATTCCACATACAAGCTAATGTTTTTTTCTTGATTTGAAGACAAATTTACTACATTTTTTTCTAAATTCGCAATCCAACCCGGTGATGTGCCATTTATCTCAAGCGAAATGTTATCAGAAAAATCCCCGAGATTTTTGACATTTAAATTAATCTCTTGAACTTCACCTTTTTTCATTAAAAAGCTGGTTTGTTTGACATTTAAACTTATTTTACCGACCATGTTTATATTATTTTTATATCCTGGCGTTGGAAATCCTTCGTAAAAACAAGTTAAAGAATTATTGCCAAACTGATATCTAGACAGTGTTAGATTTTCGTCTACTTTTTTTGCAGGTTCTCCTGGCACATCACTATAATTCACAATCCATTCTACATAATCTATTGCTTCACTTAAATTATTTTTAATAATAATTTTGTCTCCACTATTGCTAAGACCATTACCTATGCTTTTATCATCGACATAAAGACAAATTGTATTGTTTGCAAATGTATAATTTTCGTATGCTTTAGTACCATGATCAGTTATTATTGCATAACCAAATGGTGGGATTGTCAAAGTACCGTTTCCATGGTCAAAATCAGCCTCTATGTAGTCTTCTCCAGAGTTGTCAGTTATGCTCCATTCAGAAACATTGATTGATTGGTTTGTTGGATTATATAGCTCTATCCATTCGTTGTAGTTGTCACTTGGTTTTGGATTATACATCACTTCGTTTATTATCAGATTAGCAGAACAATTGATTGATGGAAAAATGATAAATAAAAAACCTAATAAAATTAAGAGGGCGGGGAGGGATTTGAACCCCCGTATGCGGATCTGCAGTCCGCCACATAACCACTTTGTTACCCGCCCCTTTAGAGCGGGTCTTAAATATACTAATGGTTTTTGAAGGTTACTATCCTCACACATGAATTAATCATACTTGATATTCAGAATAAAATAGTTATGTGATAAAACGAAGCAAAATAATGAGTTTTTGTTATACAAATCCCATTCTGTATATTTTTTATTTGTAGATCTTATCATGATGATCAAAATCATCAAACAAAATAAGATTTTCCTCTTTTTTATATTGAAATATAAGAACAAAATGTCTGATATGGGCTCGTTTTGAATCTTTCATATTCCACCGTAAATTTTTGTAGTGCTCAATATCGTCTGAATGTATAATTTCATCAATTTTTGTTAAAATTTGATTATATAAGTTCTTATCTTTTTTAGATAATTTATTGAGTATCTTTTGTAGATGTTCGCTTACATCAAAATTATACATTATGCACCTTTTTAGCTAGTTTTTTTTCTCAACTCTTCAATAGACTTAAATCTAGTATATTTTCCTTTTCTGATTTTTTCTAGTTTTTCAATGTATTCAGGTCGTAGTTCTGGTTCTAAAAAAGCCGATTCATATCTCTCTATAACATGTTCAATTGCTTGAGATTTGTCCTTAAATCCATATTTTGCTTTTACAATGTTAAGGATTCGATTCGTTCTTTCTTTAATATGTATAACAGCTTGTACCATATTATCCCATGTATATATTAGTATATGTTACATATATAAATGTTTGTTTTAAGATTGTATAGAGAATATTACTTTTAAGAGTCATACATCTATACTTGTTAAATTAAATAAAATAGTTGTGTAATGTGGTGTAACAAAATTTTATAATTTTGTTCTAACTTTGAAAATTCAATATTTGGGCGATTATTGGAAAATTTTGAGACAATCTTTCGACTAAATTGTCAAATAATCCTGAAGCAATTCTAGTTTTTGATGTTGTAACTGCTATATTTATTATCTCATAATCGTTCGGATTCTCTCTATTTACAATTTTTATCTCTCCACTATATTGTGAATCTTTTTTGCAGGGAGTAAGAAGCTTTACATCGATAGTAAAAGCCCCACTCTCTGGTTTTAGATTATCTCCACTTTTTGGCTTAAATATCCATGTCCCCCAATCTGGCCATTCGATAACTTCCCATTTCAGGTTTGAAAATGGTTTACCGATATTTTCGATTGAAAAACTAGTTTCGACTATAGAAAGCGGTTTAACATCAGATAATGTTATACTATCATCGCAATAAAGATCAGATTCGGTTGGAGACCACGCATTTGTTAGGGCTTTTATACAAAAGTTTGCAGATCCTCTATACGATAAATCATCAAATGGATAATAGTAGAAATCTTTCCATTCTGAGCCAGATTTGTAATAACTTTCACTGGGTTTTGCTTTTGATTTAACTGTTATCCCAGTAGTAGTTGCACCAAGCAAAACCTCAATTTCTGAGGTTCTATCAAATGGATGTCCGCCATTTAAAAGATAAAGGTATATGTAAAAATCATCTCCAGTAGCAAACCCAATTGGCGTATCAATGTCTATAGTATGATATCCAGTATACTCAATTGTTCCTGTTTTTGAATATAGTTCATTTTTAAGTTCTCCATCAATAAAATTATCATATATTTTTACTTCGTACAATACATCATTAGTGGCTGTATAAAAGCTAACGGCATCTAATTGTTCATCATCTTCTGCCACAAATGCATTAAATACTTCTTGAACTCCTTTTAATGTGTCTCTCCATCCATGATAGTCGTAATAGTAAATATCTTTGTATTGTAAAGGCTCAACGTCTTGGAAAGAAACTGCCCCCATCTCAGGATGTTGGCCACAGTGTTTGTCATAGTATGAGATCCAGAAATATCCATCTTCGCCCCAACCAGACCCCCAGGAATTCTTGACAAGCCATGCACCTGGAAGCGGAGCCTGCGTGACTTTATTATCGTCCCATCCTACAATAGCTACTGCATGATTGGGATCTGCATCACTACTAGGTGGCTGATAATGGATGTAGTTATCGATGAACGAGCTGCTGTAACACATGCACGTTCCAACAACACCTTCAGTCATAATTTTCTCTTTGATTATATCAATGTTTTCTAAATTTGGCCCTGCTACGTACCATTCAATATCTCGCGGATAATATATTTCATATGATGGATCAAATCTTGTAGGTGGATTTTCATACCATGGGGTATCTGCCTCACTATCATCATTTGCTGCTGAAGAATATACTGCTCCTTCGCCACGAGTAAAGTAAGCTGATGATACTAAATAGTCTCCACCATAGTGAACTTCAAGCCCCGTCCCTAATGGATTGTCGTCATTATTATGTTGATTAAATCCGTTCCACCAGTCAAGATGATATTCTGCTAAATTAGGCTCTTCAGGCCCTTGGAAATTACCAGTCATCATAAGATTTCCTTCCATCGCAGACATTGTACCATGTGCCCAACAAGTTCCGCCTGATTGACTTTTAACTGATGTTACATAATTCGCTCCATCAACGTCTCTAAGATCAAAAGAAGGTGGTATTTGAGATGTTGTTTCTAGTTTTTGTGTGTCTTTCAAAAGTACCTTTTTTCCACTAGCCGGTGCCATTAAAAAACATAGTACTACTATTGCCATCAAAAGCTTTATAAAAAATCTATTTTTAATCATCAATTGCCCCCACATTAACTAATGTTAATTATTGATTTTGAGTATTTAAATATTGGGAATTAACTTCCCCCAAAAAGTTATAACCATTCCTTGAATTCACTATTGTTAATCGGGGGTATTTTATAGGCATGTATCTCAGAAAAGGCAAATTCTTTTTCTCATTACTGATAATAACTATTACTATAATATTGTCTATTCCTGCAAGTCAATCTGTCTACACAGACAATGTGTTTGATTTGAAAGATGAGGGAGTTATCAGGGTTGCCATATATGATTGTAGCAGTTCTTTTAACATAAAACAATTCCAAGCAGCATTTAACTATCAATGGACTCAAAATAACAGAACCTACCGATTTTATTCAACTGTTATAGATGAAGAAGATGTACTTGGATATGGTCCAAACCCTTTAACAAATGAAAACTTTGATGTTTTTGTAATTGGTGCAAGTGCTAAAGCATATCTTTTTGATGGAATGAACCCTGATTGGAAGGCCAATGTAAAAAAATTCGTTTCAAATGGAGGAGGATATCTTGGAATTTGTGGTGGAGCAAATGCAGCATCTCAAGGTTTTGAGAATCCTGAAAATGCTTTTCATAGACGAGTCAATAAAGGAGTTTTAGGATTGGCAAATGTCTATATTAATGATAATTTTTTAGGAGAATGGCAATATCTATTAAAAATTGGTTTTGATGCCTTTTTCAGAGAAAATATTACAAATTCATCCTATCCTTCTTATGTTTCTGTAAATTTAAGTGTTGAAAAAAATCAAGACAATGCAATTTTTTCTACATATGATGATAATTTTAGATATATTGCATATGCTGGTGGCCCAGGAATGTACAATGCAAGTAAATCTGATACAAAACTTGGTCCAATCGCCCCTCTTTTGAGATATAATGAAGAATTAATGGAAACAAAGCCAATCCATTACTGGAGACCAACATTGGATGGATGGAAGATTTACAAAAACGTTACTACAAATCTATCTGGAAAGTTTGCAGGAATTGCAACAACTTACAACTCAAATGGCAGAGTTGTGCTATATGGCCCCCATCCAGAATATCCATTCGTAGTAATAAATGGGACAATTGAGGAATATTATGGGCGGGGCTATATGTCTAGTTATGCCTTATCTAAGCAATACGTATACGATTATGTTGGCTATCTTCTCAACTTTAGCTATAATGTTTGGATTGTTAGACGATCGGTGGCATGGGCTGCTCAAATACCTGAGGAAGATTTGCCACCAATAAGTGAGACTGTCGTTTGGCTGTCAGTTAACAGCAATAGACTATTGGAGTTTGTAGTTCCAATACACATTGGAGACGTATCATTGTCTACGAGAACAGCAAATAATGTTGAAAAGGTTGAATTTTATATAGATAATGAGCTAAAGTTTGTAGATTATGATGCGCCTTATCAATGGCTCTGGGATGAAAGAAGTTTTGGTAAGCATTCTATAGAAGTTGTTGCCTATGATACTTTTGGAAATTTAGCATACGATTCTATTGAAGCGTGGAAGATATTATAATTGCTCTTACTAAATTTTAATAAATTATTTATATATAAAAATGTAATATCTATTCTAAATGAATAAATCTACACTTAAAAAACTGATTGCATTCTCAGTAGTTTTTGCTGTGATGAATTCTTCATTTGTTTCCTTAGTTGGGTCATCTCCAAGTAATAAACCACATACAACTCTTTCATTCGATACAAAAATTAAGATTCTCTTAAGAATTATAAATATCCCTTCTGCAGTAATCTGCTTAATTAAGAACAACAGTGTTGGATTTCTAGAAGCCTATGGCTACAAAGAATTATTTAAACGGGAAAAAGCAACAAAGAACACAATATACTGCTTAGGTTCAGTTTCAAAAGCTGTTACTGCAGTGGCACTTATGCAGCTCTATGAAAAAGGTTACTTCGATCTCGATGACGATGTTAGCGAATACCTTTCATTTGAGCTTAAAAATCCAAGATATCCAGATATAAACATAACATATAGGATGATACTATCTCATCAGGCAGGTCTTAATGATTTCGGAGTAAAACTTAGCAAGGTGCCCTATATGCTCATACAATCGAGGATTAAGAACAATTCAAACCAACTTATTGAAGAAATGCTATCGCCTGGTGGCAGAGCATATTCTAGAAGATATTTTACAAGGTATGCGCCAGGTGAGAAGGCAATGTACGATGAGTTGGGTTTTATTATAGCAGGGCGTTTGATAGAAGAAATATCGGGACTATCTCTAGAAGAATACTGCCAAAAAAACATTTTTCAACCTCTCAATATGAGCAATACAAGTTTTTATCTGGACAAAATCGACAAGGATAGACTTGCTCGACCATATCTTACAGCTCTTCAACTTAATACGCCTCTTCCAAAATATGATTTTTTTATATTGGATGCCCCTGCAGGTTTGTACACAACTGCAGAAGATCTGTCACATTTTCTTATAGCTATTATGAATGGAGGAGTATATGGGGGCGTGAGACTCCTTAAAGAAGATACTATCCAGATTATGCATACAAAACAGTATCCTGGATCCCATGATTTCTTCCTTGGGTTGTTGTTTAGGGGAAACATAGAAGTTGAGCAAGGTCTTGGTTGGTTTTTTATTAACATTTTTGGCTTAGAGTTACAAGGACATACTGGTGGAGCCCCAGGATACAGTTGTCACATGTATATTACAAAAAATGAAAAAAATGAGACAGTGGGAATTATCATGCTTGCAAATGGACCTATGCTTTTTGCTTCGGTCATGTCTAATAAACTTGTTGTATATGGCTATGAAAATCTATTAAAACTATTAGTTGAAAAAACAACTGAATTTGAATAAGTTACACTTTACTAAGATTGTATTCTGAATTCCCTGTTACAATGGTTGCAAACATAAACATTTTTCTTAGTTTCATGCTTACGCATTACAGATCCACATATTTCACATTTTACTTTTTCAGGAAAAACATCCTTAAAGATAATTAAAATACTGCCGATGGCAATCATATAAATAAAAAGCCCAGCATATATGCCTGAAATGTCATATAAACTGTATAACCAATAAAGGCTGATAATTAAGGAAATCACCAATATGGTTAAAATCACTATCATTAGATTTTTTCGAGTTATTTTCATTTTTCCTCACCAATGATAAAAAATAATAACAGATGTAGTTATAAAAATATACTGTTTTAGCTTGTCAGTAATTATATTCCTTGAAAATAAAATGAGAATTAAATTCGACTACAAAATAAAAAAAGAAAAAAAAGTGAAGAAACAAAATTAATCTATTGTTTTTTCAAATATGGAAGACCCGTTCTTTTGTTGACACCAACTGTATAGTTGGAAGGTTTGTCACAAGGTGTTCCGCTCTTTGGTGTTCTCTTACTAAAGAAATAGATCTTTTGGTCTCTTCCGCCTTTTAATCTTACATCTCTACAATATAATGTCCATCCTTCATGTGTAAAGGCCATATAAATACCTCCAAAACAGGAATAGATATGGAGTATTTTAAATCTTTCCTTATTTTCTCCATAAAAAACTAGTTTTTTACAGATATATTTAAATATGGAAGCTTATTCCGGCTCTAGAATTGGGTGATAAACATGATGAATGCATATATTCTCATAAATATGCAGCCTGGAAATGCAGACAAAGCAATAAGTGAAATGAGAAAGATTGAAAACGTGGAAAAAATCTCAGTTGTTGCAGGAGAATATGATATAGTTGTAAGAGTGCGAATTAAAACATTGGACAAGCTTCTCAAGATTACAGATAAAATTCAACAAATAAAAGGTGTGAAAAAGACAACAACTCAAGTTATCGAGAAAGAAATCGCACTATGAAAATAAGAAAGAAATATCTATTTTATGTTCTTGCTTTTACTTCAGCAATAATTGCTGCTGGAGTATCTGCCATAGATGCGACAATTAGTAGGCGATATATCCCTGATGCTTGGGCTTTTGGCTTCTCATGTTTTATTGTAGGTATAGTTATTTCACTTATCCTTGTCCTATTTTTTTCTATACCGTTTAAAGGCAAGAGTCTTGGCTCAAGATTTATTGACCCTTCATTTAAGAGAATACGCTTAGTTAGAATGGAGGAGCTGAAATATCATTCTCTCGCAGGTTTGGGAAATGCTATTTTAACTGTTGGCTATCTTTCTTTGCTTTCTCTACTTGGAGATCCATCAACTGTTTTACCATTTTCTCAGATTGTGATTTTATATCTAGTTGTTATCGAATCTGCCACTGAGAAGAATATGCCTACATTAGTTGAAATTCAATCGGCAATTATTGTAACATTCGGTGCGATACTGGGTTCGATATCGCTTACTGGGACCATAACTCCAGAAGCTCTTGGAATTGTTTTCTTGTTTATGAGTCCTGCATGGGTGTTGTTCTCGATATATCAAAGAAAACTGAAATTACTCAAAATAGATGGTGAGCCTAACGATTCACTTAATATTAGATTTTGGAATGTTGTGTTTGCTTGTGGTTTCACAGCTTTAATTGTTGCAATTTACGACATTTTTTTCAGCCCTGGTGTTTTTATGGCAGGAGTAGAAGCATCTATAAAATATTTTGACTGGGTGGCCCTCACAATGAGTATAACATTTTTCTCTTATGTCTTTTACATCAGAGCACTTGGTATTGGAAAAGCAAGTGTTACACAAGCAGTACGTGCATCTATCATAATATTTTCGATACCATTCTCA
>Ga0164318_10004334_pt1 | contig 13622 bp, 10 predicted proteins | sample GuaBasSedimGuay9_FD_113734 | JGI IMG/M metagenome (GOLD analysis project Ga0164318, IMG submission 113734) | Subseafloor sediment microbial communities from Guaymas Basin, Gulf of California, Mexico - Guay9, Core 4571-4, 0-3 cm | ecosystem: Environmental > Aquatic > Marine > Hydrothermal vents...
AAAGATAGTAGTTAAAAGTAAAGTGATTGTAAAAGATACTTCACTTATAATTGAAGAAATTCCATATGAAGTTAATAAAGCGGATTTAGTGCGTAAAATTGATGATATTCGCTTACAAAAGAAAATAGATGGAATCGTAGAAGTAAAAGATATGAGTGATAGAACCGGGCTTTCTATAGTAATTATTTTGAAAAAAGAGATTTCATCTGATGTTATATTAGCTTATCTATTTAAAAATACTGATTTAAAAATAACCTATAATTATAATATTGTGGCTATATCTCAAAGAAGCCCTAAAAAATTATCATTATTAGAAATTCTAGATGAATTTATTCAACATCAAAAAGAAGTAATTAGAAATCGCTCCAATTACGAATTAAGAATCGCAGAAAAAAGGAAACATATCGTACTTGGATTTTTAAACATGGTTAATGTTCTAGACGAAGTAATTGCGTTGATAAGAAAATCCCTAGGAAAAAAACACGCTATAGAATCTTTAATGGAGCACTTTAATTTTAGCGAAGTACAAGCTGATGCGATTGTTTCTTTACAACTATATCGACTTTCTACTACTGATGTTAAAGATATGCGTAAAGAAGCAGCTGAACTTACTAAAAAGATTAATAAGTTAAATAAAATTCTGACAAATGAATCCGAATTGGAATCAGTTATAATTAAAGAATTAGAAACATTATTAGAGTTATACCCATCCCCAAGAAAAACAGAAATCAAATCTAAGATTTTAAAGGTTGAAATAGACGAACAAGAATTAATTCAAAACGAAGAAGTTATGTTTGTTATTTCAAGAGATGGATATTTTAAGAGAAGTTCCTTAAAATCCTTTCAAGCTACGGTAGGAGATACAGGTCTAAAAGAAAAAGATATGATTTTGAAACAATGCGCACTGAATACTCGCGATCAAATATTGTTTTTTACTAATTTAGGAAATTATTTTACTGTTCCTGCTTATAAGGTACCTGATTTAAAATGGAAAGAAACAGGTAAATATATCGGGTCATTTGTAAAGCTAGAGAGTCAAGAACGAGTGATTGATTTTATAGTTGTACCTAAGTTTGATTTAGATAAATATGTTTTATTAGCTAATCAAGAAGGACAGATAAAACAGGTTGCTTTATCTGAATTTGAAAAATCAAGAATTAATAAATCATATAAATGTATGTATGCAAGTAAGATTAATTATCTAGTATCTGTGGATTTACGTGAATCTTTTGATAGAGACATTGTTTTAGCTACAGAAAAGGGATATGTATTGAAATATGATATTGAAGATGTTCCTGTACAGTCTTTAAATGCTAGAGGTGTTAAGGGAATTAACTTAAGAGAAGATGTATTAATAGGTGCTAAATATACAACTCATATTAATAAAGATGAAGTTTTATTCCTGACAAACCGTGGAGGATTAATTAGAGAATTTACGCAAAATATAGAATCTTTTAGAAGACCAGCTAAGGGAAAACGTTACTTAAAAACAGTTAAAAGTAACCCTTATCGCTTTAAAGCTATTATCGCTGAAAATATTTTTAGATTGAAAGAAATATTGACTATTAGAATTTTATCTGATAAAAGCGAAGTTGTAATACCGGGAATTGATTTAAAGCCAGATCGCTTTGCATTTGGAATACCTTATATACCGCAATCTCATAAACCAAACAACTTATTATGTGAGATTAGTAACTACTTAGAAGCTATTCAAATATTAGAAAAATTAGATGATTCAACTAATTCTGAAGGTACGACTAATGATAATGATGATGTATTATATGAATTAGAAAAAATAATTTCTGGAAATGAACCAAAGAAATTTGAAGACAATTCAGAAGAAGAAGTAAAACAAGATGAAGAGGATGATGAATTAGATGATCAAATTGTCCAACAAACATTGTTTTAAACACAAAAACCACATTGAAATATGTTAATATTTTAGACCTGGAGTTGATAATATGAAAAAAGTAATGTCCCTATTGTTTGTGATTATCTTTGTTTTTGTATTAGCTGGCTGTGATTATTCTACCACTAATACAACTCAAGAAACCACAACTGTAGATACGGAAAATCTTATAGATATATCTAACGCTGATGAATTAATGAATATAGAATTAAATAAATCTTATCGTTTAATAAATAACATCGATTTAACTGGAATTGAATGGGAACCAATAGGTAGTTATAATGAACCATTTATGGGGATATTTGATGGAAATGGGTATACAATATCTAATTTAACAATAAGTGATAAGAATTCATATTTAAATGGCTTATTTGCCTATGTAACAGGAGAAGTTAAAAACTTAACTTTACAAGGTGTAAGTATTGATTATAGTTCTGACTTTATAACTTATGCAGGAGCTATTGCGGGAATTAATAAAGGAGACTTAATAAACAATGAAGTCGATGGAAGTATTCAAGTTTTAAACACTGATTCAAATACTTATGCAGGACTTTTAGCTGGAATGTCAAGTGGAGTTATATCTGATAAATTAGATGATTTTTCCCCTAATCTAGTTAGTTCTAATAAAGCTTCAGGTTCGATTAATGTTAGTTCAGCTGCAATTGCCTTTATTGGGGGAATGATTGGAAAATCTTATAATTCCACAATTGATGGAAACATAGCTAATACTAATGTAACAGTTGAAGCCTTAGGAGATCAAGCTTTAGTTTATGTCGGTGGACTTATAGGACACAATTACGGTGGAATTCTTATAGATAACGGTAACGGTGAGTTTCCAGATACTGATATATTTATTGAAAATAATATTTCTATAAGTACATTAAATATTTCAAATTCAAAATCAAATATATTTATTGGTGGCTTTATAGGATTTAATCAAGCTAGTGAATTAAAAAATAATTTTTCTAATGCAGACATTGTTTTAACAGGCACAAAAGAAGATGAGAATTCTTGTATTGTAGGAGGCTTTGTTGGCGAGAATTTCGAAGCTAAAATCAATTCAAATGTTGTCATAATTAACAGTCTTGACACAGCTGATTTTACAAAAGAAGTTCAAAAAGATGCATTTGTTGGCGGAGATTATTCAGATTATTCTAGCAGCGATATCTATATTTATAACCCTATGAATATTGATTTAATAGAAATAGATAATGATATTACTATATTAACTTCACAAGATATTACAGATGAAACTTTTTATAGAGATTATTTAAATTGGGATGAAAATTTTTATACATTAATAATCGATAATCTTGATATTGATTAAGGCGATTAATTTCGTCTTTTTTCTTTTATAAATATAATCATTTATTAACAAATGACTATATTTTTATGGAAAAACCTTGTATAATGTTAGTAAGAATATTTAAGGGTGATTTTATGAATTGTATTGCAAATTTGAGACCAAAACCAATTCCAAATGATGTTTTTTTAAAGAGTACTAGGCTATATTACCAGATGGGTAAAAATGATTATTACGAAAAACTATTTGAAACAAATTACCAATTCATTTCAAAAAATGTAGCTGATCAAGATGCATATGCTTTTTTTAAATTGTTTTTTCAAGATTTAAAAATAGGCGAATCAAGACTTAGAACTTTATTATTGGATTCAACTGTACCTAAGAACAACCCGGAACAGATTTATAAAAATTTAATATATATTTTTAGACAGGTGAAGAAAAAAAACATAGAACCTTTTTCATTAACAGTAGTTGAAATCAATGATTTAGTTGGACTAATTTATAAAAATACATCGTTTTCTTCAAAAGTACAGTATAGGAGAATTAAAAATTCAACTCATTCATTAATTTCAAAAGAACATAGCTCTATGAGAGAGAAACTTGAGGAGTTAATCGAAAAATATAATCAATTAAAGAAAGAAAAGATATATGAATCTTTAATTCTATCCGTTAATTTCACAGTTGATTTTTTAAATATGAAAATTTATACAGGTGAAAAAAACGAAATGATAGCTATTATAATTTTATATATAGTTTTAATACAAGAAGGTTTTATTGTATCTAATTATGTTTCCTTTTTTTCAAAGGTAAGGTTTTATAAAGATGACTTATTTGAAGCTATTAGTAAATCTAAGTTTCAATGGCAAGATGGCTTAGCTGAAGTAATGCCTTTAGTGAGATATCTAATAAAAATATACACAGAACTCTATAATAATTTAAGTGATAAAGCTAGAGATTATGAATATGAATTAGGTCTTGAGATATCTAAATCAGATTATGTCGAAAATACCATTATGAAATTAGGAGAAGTTTTTGCTAAAGAAGAAATCCGTGAAAGACATCCATTAATTTCTGATTCAACTATAAACAGAACCCTTAAAAGACTTCAAGAAGAAAATAAGATTAGACCATTAGGAAAAGGTAGAAGTGCAAAATGGATTAAATTGATTAAAAATCCAAAGAAAATTAATTTTCAAGAACAACTGCGCTTTAATTTAGGTGAAGAAGATGAATGAAGAAATAAGAAATATAATAAAGAGAGCTCTAAAAGAAGATATTCCCGATAAAGATTTATCAAGTTTTTATCTCTTTAATGAAGAGATATCTTTTGGTAATTTCATTGCGAAAGAAACAGGTGTGATTTCAGGGATAGATGTGTGTAAAGAAACCTTTTTAATGGTTGATTCTAATATAGAGTTTAAACTATTTAAACAAAATGGAGAATCAGTTAAAAAAGGTGATATTTTAGCCAGTGTTAGAGGTAAAACTAAGTCTATTTTAATGGCTGAACGCGTAGGACTTAATTTTTTACAGAGAATGTCAGGAATAGCTACTATGACTAATAAATTTGTTCGAGAGGTTAAACCATACAAAACTAAAATTTTAGACACAAGAAAAACTACTCCAACACTTAGAATATTAGAAAAACAGGCAGTAAGAGATGGTGGTGGAACTAACCACAGAATGAATTTAAGCGATATGGTTATGTTAAAAGACAACCATTTAAAGGCAGCTTCTTCTTTAAAAGACGCAGTCAATATTGTAAAAAACCATATTGATGAATCTATTAAAATAGAGGTAGAAGTTGAAAACATAGAGTTCTTTTTAGAAGCTTTGGATTCAAAGGCGGATATTATAATGTTAGATAATATGTCAAATGAAATGATGGAAGAATGTGTTAAATTAAATAATGGAAAAAAACTTTTAGAAGCCAGTGGTAATATGACTTTAAAAAGGGTAAAATCAGTTGCGAAAACAGGAGTAGATTTTATTTCTGTTGGTGGATTAACACACTCTTATAAATCATTAGATATAAGCTTAAAGTTTTAATAGAAAGAGTGATTAAATTTGTTAAAGAGTAAATACAAATGGCAGACTGAAGTAGATGGAATAGTACCTAACAATGAAATCTTTTTAACCCTATTGAAAAATAGAAAGATTGATGATTATGATTCTTTCTTTTCAATGGGTAAAGATTCATTACATGATCCATTTTTATTGCATGATATGCAAAAAGCTAAAGATAGAATTTTAAGAGCTGTAAAAAACAAAGAAAAAATCATGATTTTTGGTGATTATGATTGCGATGGAATCTGTTCTATATCCTTGTTATATCGAGCTTTAAAACAGATGGGCAGTGATATAGTATTTGACTTACCTAACCGCTTTATTGATGGATATGGCCTTAATATGAGAGCGGTTGAATCAATTATTAAGATGGGCGTATCTTTGGTAATTACGGTAGATAATGGTATTAATTGTAATAAAGAGATAAATAGATTAAATGAAGTGAATATAGATACTATTATTACTGATCATCATGAAATAGGTGAAAAGCTACCTGAAGCTTACGCAACTATTCATACATATTTAAGCGAAAGTTACCCGTTTAAAGAAATAGCTGGAGTTATGGTTGCCTTTAAACTCGCGCAAGCATTAATTGGGGAAAAAGCTGAAGAATATTATGATTTAGCTATGATTGGAACTATTTCTGATTTAATGCCCTTAGAGGATGAAAATCAAGCGATGATTAATCTTGGAATTGAAAGATTAAAGAATACTTCTAATCTCGGGCTTAAAAAAATGCTTGAATTTACTAATTTAGATATAATTAATGTTACAGCTATATCTTTTAAAATAGCTCCTAAAATAAATAGTAGCGGACGTTTAGGGAAAGCTATTGATGCGGTTAAGCTTCTAATTACTGAAGACCATAAAGAAGCTAATGATTTAATAATTAAAATTGAAAAAAACCATGCTTCGAGGAAGAAACTAACTGAAGAATCATTTAAACAATGTGAATCTATTTTAAATCCTAATGACAAGGTTATAGTAATAGCTAGTCCAACATTACATGAAGGTGTTATAGGTATTTGTGCGCAAAGAATAGTTGAAAAATACCAAAAATCAACGCTAATTATTACCATTGATTCTAATGGAATTGGTAAAGGATCTATGAGGTCATTTGGCAATGAAAATATTCTTGAATTATTACATAAAAATAGAGATAAATTGTTAAGATATGGAGGTCATTCTCAAGCTGCTGGATTACAGATTGAAGAATCAAAAATAGAAGCTTTAAGGGAAGGGCTTAATTCTATTGGCGGAAAAGAGACAGTTCCACTTTTAAAGATTGATATGGAACTAGATCTTTGTCAAATTAATATAGACACAATTCAATTTATCCAAGATCGTTCTTTTTTTACAGCTAGTTTTCTCTTTCGCGATTTAACCATAATTCAAAAACAAATTTTATCAGGAAAACATACTAAATTGGTTTTGGAATGTCATGGAAAAAGATTTGATGCTTTGCATTTTAATAGTTTAGAATACTTTTATTCATTGGAGCGCGGAGATAGAATTGATGTAGTTGCGGGACTCGTTATAAATAATTATCGCAATAATAAAAAAATACAATTAATGATTAAAGATATTGAATGCAAGGATTTTCAAATATTGAATTTACGTGATAGCGATTCCTGTAAAAAACAAATTAAATGGATTATCAATGATTACATAGAAATTAATGATTTAATTCTTTTGGAAAAAGATTTAAAAAAATTACTTAAAGAAAATTCGCAAAAACAAACGATTCTCATTACTCCGAAAAAATTACATTTGGATTTTAAAAAATTTACTAGTAAAAGAGAACTAGGCAAGATATATCAAATGTTAAAGGATATTAAAGAATTTAAACTAGATTTATTATTGAAGAGAATGGAATACAATCCATATTTGTTAAAATACTCTGTTCAAATCTTTAAAGAGCTAGGTTTTATCGAAAAAACAAGAGAATATTTCAGTATTAAGCAAAATGTTTTAAAAACCGATTTACAAAACTCTTCTACTTATGTTACATTAGAAGAGATTAAAAAAATACATGATTTAATCTACTATGATTATTATTCACATATCAAAACATATTTTAAAAATTTAATGGAGGAATTATAATGAATTACGCTGATTATATTACAAATGTTCCTGATTTTCCTATAAAAGGAATTCAGTTTAAGGATATTACACCACTTATTGGTAATGGAGAAGTGTTTCAAGCTGCAATTGATGATTTAGCTAGTTTTGCTAAAGAAAAGAAAGCGGATAAAGTAGTAGGGCCAGATGCTAGAGGATTTATAATTGGAGCGCCTGTAGCTACTAAACTTGGAATAGGGTTCGTGCCTGTTAGAAAACCAGGGAAACTTCCAAGAGAAGTTTTAACATATAATTATCAATTAGAATATGGCACCAATACACTTTGTATGCATAAAGATGCAATTAAACCTGGAGATAATGTTATTATTATGGATGACCTGCTCGCAACAGGAGGTACAGTTGAAGCTACTGTTAAATTAGTTGAAGAAGCAGGAGGAACAGTTGTAGGACTTGGATTTATAATTGAATTAACTGAATTGTCTGGAAGACAAAAGATTAAAAATTATCCAATTAAAGCGTTAATAAAATATTAGGAGGTCGCATTGAAAAAAGAAGATATTTATCAACCATTGTATGAAGCAGTAACTAAATATCTTTCTAAACCTAAACATCTGAAATTTATCAGACGTGCTTTTGACTTTGCTTATGAGAAACATGATGGACAAGTTAGAAAATCAGGGGAACCATATATAGTTCACCCTGTAGCTGTAGCGATTACTCTTTGTAATTATAGGGTTGATGCTTTTACTATCGCTGCGGGATTGTTGCATGATGTCTTAGAAGATACAGATACGACCTATGATGAAATAAATAAGGCTTTTGGAGAAGAAGTAGCCGATATAGTTGAAGGAGTTACTAAATTAGATTTATTACACTATAAGGGGTCAAAAGAAACCCAACAAGTAAGAAACCATCAAAAAATGGTTTTAGCTATGGCAAAAGATATACGGGTAATCTTTGTTAAATTAGCTGATCGTTTAAATAATATGCGAACACTTAATTTTTTAGATGATGCACGGCAAACTAGAATTTCAAGAGAAACTTTAGACATTTTTGCGCCTATTGCTCATCGACTTGGAATGTATCGCTTAAAAGCTGAACTCGAAGACTTATCTTTTAAATATCTATATCCTGTAGAATATAGAAAAATATCTAAACTTTTAAATGATAAAAAAGATAATCGTGAAGCTGATGTTTTAAATATGGAAAAAGATTTAACCAAGCTTTTAACAGAAGAACATTTTGAATTTGAAGTTAAGGGTAGAATCAAAAACATACATTCTGTTTACTATAAAATGAAGAATAAGCATGTTGATTTTGAAGAAATTAATGATTTATTGGCATTAAGAATCATAGTAAATACAATCAGTGATTGTTATCGAGCAATTGGAATTGTTCATTCAAGATTTATTCCACTGCCTGGAAGATTTAAAGATTATATAGCTATGCCAAAACCTAATATGTATCAATCACTTCATACGACTGTAGTTAACCGCGGTAAAATATTTGAAATTCAAATTAGAACTCATGAAATGGATGAAATTGCTGAAAAAGGTGTAGCTGCACATTGGGCTTATAAAGAAAACATTCCTGGAGCTTCTAGCAGGAAAAATATTGAAAGCATTGTTTCTTCTAAGCTTCGCTGGTATTCTGAACTTATTAAATACACGGAAGAATCAGATTCAGATGAAGAAATATTAAATATATTTACTGATGATATTTTAAACGCAAATGTATATGTATTCACTCCAAAAGGTGATATTATAGACCTTTCCCAAGGTGCTACTCCATTAGACTTTGCCTTTAGAATTCACACGAAGGTTGGAGAAAAAACAGTAGGTGCTATAGTTAACGGTAAGATTAGACCTTTAGACTATGTTCTTAAAACTGGTGATTTAGTTGAGATAAAAACTTCGCAAAATTCAGTGGGTCCAAATGATAACTGGTTGAAGATAGCTAAGACTTCAAATGCTAGAAGTAAGATAAAAAATTTCTTGAATAAACAAAGAAGAGAATTTTTAATTGAAAAAGGCAAAGAAGAATTACATCGAGAAATAGATTTAAAAAAAGAAGAGATTATATTAACTGATAAATTAGTTAAAAAACATTTTACAAATCGAGGAATTACTACGGTAGAAGATTTGTATTATGAAATAGGTAAAAATGTTGTTTCAGCTATCGGGGCTTGTAATTTATTGATAAACAAGCCGGAAATGACAGACGAAGATTTAATCGAAAAAATTAATAAACTAGAACCAGCTAAGAAGAAATATATTCACTCTGATATCAATATTATAGTTGAAGGACTAGATAAACCATCTGTTCGCTTAGCTAATTGTTGTAATCCTATTTTAGGAGATGAAATAATTGGATATGTTAGTAGAAACAGTGGTATTATAGTCCATCGTAAAAATTGTAAGAATGTTGAAAGTTTTGAAAAAGAGCGTTTAATTAATGTTAGTTGGGGTAATGATATAAATGTTAGATATGTTTCTAATTTAAAGATACTTGTCTTAAACAGAGATAATATTTTAGCTGAGATTGTTCATGCCGCAACTAATTCAAAAGCTAAAATTGATAAAGTAACTGCTCATTCTAATAATTTAAAAGAAGGAATTATTAAAATGAAAATCTCAATTGGATCTCTTTTAGAACTCGATCAAGTAATCATTAATATTCAAAAAATAAAAGGCGTTTATTCAATTGAAAGGATAAGTTGATGAAGGTAATTGTTCAAAGAGTAAAACAAGCTTCGGTTTCAGTTAATCAAAATATTATTTCACAAATAAAAAAAGGATATGTTTTATTAGTAGGGTTTAAAAAAGAAGATAGTTTAAAAGAAGTTGAATATGTAGCGAGAAAAATAGCTAATTTACGTATTTTTTCTGATAATAATAACAAGCTAAATTTATCTATTAAACAGGTAAATGGAGAGATATTATCTATTTCTCAATTTACAGTTTATGGAGATGTTAATAAATCTAATAGACCTAGTTTTACAGAATCAATGAACTTTCAAGATGCTAAAAAACTTTATTTAGAATTCAATAGAATATTGCGAGATAGATATCAAATTGAAGTTTTTGAAGGTATATTTGGAGAGGAAATGGTAGTTAGTTTAAAAAATGATGGACCAGTAACTATTATTGTAGAAAAATAGAATTCGTAAAGGTATTTGACTATTATATATAAATTTAATATAATACTTTTATAATATACAGTTTATAATATACAGTTTGTTGGAGGCTAAATATGGACAAGGCACAAGTTGTGTTCAAAAAGATTAAAGAATTAATAATTCAAGAACTAGGAGTAAAGCCTGAACTTGTAACTTTAGAAGCTGGTTTAGCGGAAGATTTTGGGGCGGATTCCTTAGATGCTTTAGAATTATTTAATCAAGTAGAAAGCGAATTTTTGATTTCAATATCTGATGAAGCTAGTTTAGAAATGAAAGATGTTAAAGATTTAGTTGATTATGTCTTAAATACTGTTAATGACGAGTATTTTGAATAGTTTAGTTTAAATCATCTAATTCGGATGTCGTCCTTGAACATAGGGCGACATTTTTAAAAAAAGGAGTGTAGTACAGTGATAAATAAAGTTAAGGGAACCTATGATATTTTGCCTGAAGATTCTTTTAAATGGCAAGCAATAGAAAAAGTTATAAATGATGTTTCAAAATTATTCAATTTTAAGGAAATAAGAACCCCTATATTTGAGTATTCGGAGTTATTTCATAGAGGGGTAGGAGAGACAACTGATATCGTAAAGAAAGAAACTTACGATTTTATTGATAGAGGTAAGCGTAGTATTACATTGCGTCCCGAAGGAACAGCTTCAATAGTTCGTTCAGTTATAGAAAACAAGCTTTATGCTTCACCTAATCAACCATTGAAGTTATATTATAAAGGACCAATGTTTCGCTATGAACGTCCTCAAAAAGGAAGATATCGTCAGTTCCATCAATTTGGAGCTGAAGCCTTAGGTTCAAATTCTCCTTTAATTGATGCGGAGATTATTAATTACGCTGTTACCTTTCTTAAAATGCTTAAAATAGATAATATTTTGATAAAAATAAATTCTTTAGGTGATGATGAAAGTAAAGCTTTGTACAAACAGAAACTAAAAGAATATTTAAAACCAAATGTTGATCAATTATGTAGTGATTGTCAGCGTAGATATATAGAAAATCCATTGAGGGTATTGGATTGTAAAGTGGATAAATTTAATCCTGTATTAATCGAAGCTCCTAAGCCTTTAGATTATCTAAGCCATGTAGCAAAAACACATTTTGATAAAGTAATAGAGGCTTTAAATGCAGTTGGATTAAATTATGAAATAGATAAGTCTTTAGTTAGAGGATTAGATTATTATACTCACACAGTATTTGAGGTTGAAGCTAAACTAGAAACGCTTGGAGCGCAATCTACTCTAGTTGGTGGAGGAAGATATAATAATTTGGTTGCGTCACTTGGAGGACCAAATGTACCAGCTGTTGGCTTTGCCTTTGGAATTGAACGGTTGATTTTAGCTATGGATTCTCTAGAGACAAAAGAAGAAAAACCATTCATTCATTGTTTTATGATAGCTTTAGGTGATGAAGTTCAGAATGATGCTTTAAAAATTATTAATAATTTGAGACTAAAAGGACTTATAGTCGATTATGATTTCTTCGATAAAAATTTGAAGGGTAAATTTAAACAAGCTGATCGATTAAATGCTAGATTTTTATTAATTTATGGTAGCGATGAACAAAAAGAAAAAGTAGTAAATGTGAAGAATAACGAAACAGGTGAACAAACAAAAGTCCCAATTATCGAGATTTATCAATATATAAAAAATAAATTATAAAATGATTTAGGCAATGAATTTATTATTTATTAGATAAGTTTATCTTTAACAAAAATTAATAATTCATATCCAATGAAAATTAAATTGTGTTATAATATATAGTTGAGGTATTCATATGAAGAAGAAACAAATTTCAGATGATTCTTTAAATCGAATTATTAAATATCTAGCTATTACATTGTTAGGGCTTGCGATTATTTTTATTGCAATTCAATTCAATGATTTTTGGAGTTGGATTTTAAACGCTGTTAAGGCAGTTGTTGTTCCTGTTGGGCTTGCTTATTTGGTGGCTTTAATAGTATTTCCTATAATTAAATATTTAGAGAAAAAGGGGATTGGCCCAAGAGGTTTTTCTTTAGGAATTGTTTTTGTATTAACAGCGGCTTTGATTTTTGCGACATTCAAATATCTTGGCCCAAGAATTTCTGAACAGATAACCTCGTTTTTTAATCGAGATTTTCAAACTATTATTGTTTATTTTCAAACTGATTTAAGAGATGATTTTATCTTTGGTACTCAAATTTATGACCAAATAAGCAGTTATATAGCTGATACTGATATTATTAATACAACCTTAAATCAAGTTATACCTAATTTGATTTCTTCATTTACCAGCTCTTTAATACCTATTCTTATGACTATCTTGTTATTACCGATTCTTTTGATATTCTATTTGTTAGACTATGAGATGATTTCTGAAAGAATTCGCTCAATTATTCCTTCTAAACATGAAAGAGATTACGCTGAACTTGGCGCAAGATTAAACAACACTGTAGGAGCGTATTTAAGAGGACAATTAAGCTTAATGGTTGTGCTTGGATTCGTGGCGATTATCGTTTATAGATTGATTGGGCTTAAATATTATCTCGTATTTGGAGTTTTAGTTGGTATTACTAATGTTATTCCTTATTTTGGAATGATTTTAGCTGCCCTTCCTCCAACAATTTATGCTATGATAGCTGGAACAGGACCAGGTCCTGTATTAGTTTTAGCAGTAAATGGCATAATGCAGTTCATTGAAGGGAATTTCTTCCAACCATATATAATGGGTAAAAATTTGTCACTTCATCCTATAGTTGTTATTATGTCTATTCTGTTCTTTGGATCTTTATTTGGAGCTGTTGGAGTAATTTTAGCTTCACCAATAGCGGCTTCAATAAGAGAATTCTTTGTCTTTATAAGACAGCGTCGTAAGGAAAAGAAACTCATTTCAGAGGTTGATTCTTCATGATAAAAAAAGAAAGACCAAGAATATATTCTCAATTCGATATAAATGTAATACTTTTTTTCCTTAGTATGATTTTCTTTATACCGGTTGTATTAGTTTTTACATATATTTTTGAAATAGATCAATTATTAAATATAAATACATTTATGTTTTGGCTAATAATGACTAATTTTATTATTATG